>JACCDN010594164.1_pt1 | contig 101616 bp, 88 predicted proteins | sample 7441691 | NCBI WGS metagenome assembly JACCDN01 (sample SAMN15323439, study PRJNA562643) | freshwater metagenome | isolation source: river surface water | place: USA:Blue River Watershed | collected 2017-08-16 | reverse complement strand
CTATGTGGTCTTATAGGTATCAACTAGATAGTACCCTGTGTTTCAATACTGAAAAGGATAGGATGGTCACAGCAATCTTGGTTCAATGCACTGAAACTGACTGTGAATCCGATGATGTTTAGTACTTCTACGGCGCCAAAATTAATAACCAGTGGTATTTCTTTAGGGGGGGTGGAACGATGATAGTTATCCGCGAACATTATCAAAAAGATATACACACCCCTGTAAGCTTTGAGAAACTTCATGAATTGGCTATGGACGAGATGCTTCGAGGCTATATCAAGAGAAATAAAGACGGCGAATGGGAAGTGAATGATGCATTTTTTACAGCACATTTTGAAGATTCGGGTTGGGGTAATTTCGAGAAACAAAAACCCAGAGACACGCTTCCCAATGGCAAACACTTCACCGATAAAAAGGCATATTTCGAGAGCCTTTATTTACGGGCAGCGGGGGCAAGTCCTCTCCAAAATGATAAAAACAAAACGCTATTGAAGAGTAAGTAGTGGCTATTACATTTTAGCTTTGTTTAAAAAATCAGTACCACCATGTCCCCTACTCCACCGCTAGCAGAGCGTATGCGCCCCACCAAACTCGACGACTATACTGGACAAGAACATCTCGTTGGCAAAAACGCTATTTTACGTCGCGCCATTGAGCAAGAAAATATTCCCTCAATGATCCTATGGGGACCTCCTGGAGTGGGTAAAACAACCCTCGCACTGATTATTTCCGGGCAGCTTCATCGACCTTTTTTCAGTTTAAGTGCAATTAATTCTGGCGTGAAAGATATCCGAGAGGTAATTGACCAAGCCCGACAAATCCAAGAAACACAGCAAGCATCCCCCATCCTTTTTATTGATGAAATCCATCGCTTCTCCAAATCACAACAAGATTCCCTACTAGGAGCTGTCGAACGTGGCTTAATTACCCTCATTGGCGCAACTACAGAAAATCCTTCATTTGAAGTGATCTCTCCCTTGCTTTCACGCTGCCAAGTATATATTCTCAAATCTTTGACGGAAGCCGATCTAAGTAATCTTTTAAATAAAGCCATTCAGAAGGATGAAATCCTAAGCAAAAAACAAATCAATATAAAGGAATACGAGGCCCTACTCCAACTCTCCGGAGGTGATGCGCGTAAACTGCTCAATATATTAGAGCTAATTGTAGGTACTGCTCATCAAAGCCCACTGGTCATCACCAACGAGCTGGTCTTGCAGCAGGTCCAACAGAACATAGCCCTTTACGACAAAACTGGTGAACAACATTATGACATCATTTCTGCTTTCATTAAATCCATACGTGGTAGTGATCCAAATGCTGCTGTTTACTGGCTAGCACGAATGATCGCTGGTGGAGAGGATCCCTTATTTATTGCACGCCGGTTACTCATCCTAGCGTCTGAAGATATTGGCAACGCCAATCCCAATGCCTTACTTTTAGCCCAAAGTTGCTTTCAGTCAGTTCATGTGATCGGTTGGCCAGAAGCCCGAATTATACTTGCTCAAGCCGTGGTTTATCTAGCCTGCTCTCCCAAAAGCAATGCCAGCTATGAAGCCGTTGGCAAAGCTCAAGAACTCGTGAATAAAACAGGCAACCAACCTGTACCACTGCATCTTCGAAATGCCCCCACCAAGTTAATGAAAAACATAGGCTACGGTAAAGAATACCAATATGCCCATGCTTACCAAAACAATTTTTCGGAACAAGAATATTTTCCAGAATCCTTGAGTGGAACTAAACTTTATGTACCCGGAGAAAATCCTGCTGAAGAAAAACTCCGGGAACGTTTAAAAAACCTCTGGAAGGATAAATATAATTACTAAGGGCCAGTTTAAATTTTATTTCATGAGATTATTATAGGGTATTTTTGAGCGAAATGAGGCAGATTTTGGAGCCATAGCGGGGCTTCTATGGCGAAGAAATCTAACAAAATTGCAGCCAAAAAGACACATAAGAATAAAATAAATTTTAAACAGGCTCTAAACTATTTCAACACATCTGTGATTACTTTTCCAACAGAACCACTAGGCGTCTGAATACGTAGTAGTGCAGAGACCGTGGGTGTGATATCGGTCATATAGTGCTGCTTGTTCGATTTTCCTTGATTGACCCCCCATCCCATAAACAAAAGCGGAATATGCGTATCATAGGGGTAGGGTGATCCATGTGTCGTTCCGGTATTGCCATACCATTGATACCAACCTGGCTTGGTTACAATTTCTATCGCTCCGCAACGCTCACTATGATACCCATTCTCAATCCGCTGACGCAATACATCGGGCATCGTCGTGGCCTGAGCATCTTTCATATTTATTACATAGGCAATACCTGGCCATGTCTTTAAAAAACGAATACAATCCGCGATGATCTCATCTTCCTTTAAGTTATTTTTTGAGATGAGTATATTATTCAAATTGACCTGATAGTTAATAAAACTCAATACCAAAGATGGAATTCCATATTTGGTTTCCAGTAAAGTATTCAAATCCTTCAACGCTTGCTTCCCATCTAAAAAACCGGCCGGAATATTTTTATCCATCAACAGCTGGGGATTATGTGCCGCACCGTGATCAGCGGTAAGAAAAACAGTATAATTTCCTTTACCTATTTGCTTATCTAAATAAACAAAGAAAGCAGCTAGATCACGATCCAAGCGCAAATAAGTATCCTCTACCTCCACCGAATTGGGACCGAACTGATGTCCGATATAATCCGTAGAAGATAAACTAATAGCTAAGAAATCAGTTACAGTATGCTTACCTAATTGCTCCCTGTCTAATGCTTCTTTAGCCATATCTAACGTAATCGAGTTTCCATAAGGGGTATTTCGAATGACACCAAGGTTTTTACTAAACATCTCTGATGTTTTCACTGGTAAAGTGGGCACTTCTGCCTGAGCAAATTTGCCTTCATAGGAATTATTATCTGGAAAACTTTGAACATAAGTACTGATTGGGTACAATGTGTTCCAGTCTTGCTTAAGGTACTTTTCAGCATATCTAGCTGCATTGAATCGCTTCACCCAATCCGGCAAATCTTTCATATAATAAGTGCTAGTAATCCAGTTACCCGTGGCATCATCAAACCAGTAAGCAGCATCAGCAACATGACCGGCTGGCAGTATCCCTCCTCGATCTTTCAACGAAATACCAACTACTTTAGACCTAAAATTGGTAGCCAGTTTTAGTTCATCAGTCACGGTAGTTACCAACAGATTACGTGGCGACATTAGACCCGAAGTAGAGGAGCTCCCCACGGTTTGAACGGTGGTATCTTGCGTACAGTACATCGATTTTCCCGTAGCTTGTATGATAAAATCATTGCCAACAATTCCACTGAAGGCGGGAACGGATCCGGTATAAATAACACTATGACCAACAGCGGTAAACGATGGGATATAATTAATATTCACATTCTCACAGCTAAAGCCTTCATTCAATAAGCGTTTAAAGCCGCCCATACCATAACGCTCATAATAGCGATAAAGAAAATCCCATCGCATTTGATCCACGACAATGCCAACCACCAATTTGGGTCGAGTTAAAGATTGATCTTTTGGGATAACATGATTTTTGGTTTGTGCAACCGCCGAAACAATGGTTAACACAAAAGCTGCCAAGATTAGCCTTCTTCGTTTCATTATATTTTAATTTTTAAGGGAAGTTCATTTCAAAAATACTTCATGCATTTTAAACAAAAAGCTTGTTTAAAGTTTATTTTATGAAATTTAGACAAACTATAACAATCCATTCGGCTGCCTAATAACAATCTGTAAGCCATTTGGTACCTTTGCAATATGCTGAAACATTTTTTTGACAGAAATGGAATGCATAATCCATCACTCATTCTTTTCAGGGCGTGTCCCTTCGGGCCGGGCTATCCGTTACGAGTCTTCGTTTCGCTACACTTTGGGCCCTTCACTACTATCTCACGCATTAAAAATTGACTTAAATCATCATAAACCACTTACCCATCTCTAAAAAATTATGAAAAAATATGGCTTAATTGGTTACCCACTTGCCCATTCCTTCTCCGAGGAATACTTTACTGAGAAGTTTCAGCGAGAAGGCCTACAAAATGAGTGCTCTTATGAAGCTTTTCCACTAACTAACCTAAGTGATTTCCCTGCATTTATCAAAGCGAACCCCAATCTCTGTGGATTAAATGTGACTATTCCCCATAAGATTGGAATTATTTATTTCCTCAACAAGCTAGCCCCCGCAGCCAAAGAAATTGATGCAGTAAATTGTATCAAAATCACTAAAAGGCCGGCCATAGATGCCTTTTTCATGGGCGAATGTTCCCCCTCAGATGTGTTTTTAGAAGGATACAATACCGATGCCTATGGTTTCGAGCACTCACTAAGACCTCTTTTACGAAAGCATCATCAAAAAGCATTAATCCTAGGTAATGGAGGAGCCTCTAGAGCCATTGCTTATGTACTCCAATTATTAAATATTGACCATCATTTCGTATCCAGAAAAGGAAAAGGGAAAAACTATAGTTACGCTCAGTTAAGCCGCGAAATTATCGAAGAACATACCCTCATTATCAATACAACTCCGTTGGGAACCTTTCCCAAAGTGGATGAAAGCCCTGAAATTCCATACAAATACCTCACTAAACATCATCTCTTATATGATTTGGTGTACAACCCCGAAGAGTCAACCTTTCTAAAACAGGGCAAGGCTGGAGGAGCAACTATAAAAAACGGCCTTGAAATGCTTCATCTACAAGCAGAAAAAGCCTGGGAAATTTGGAATAGCTAAAGAAAAACCATGAGAATAAGCCCCATCATCGGATTGTTGCTATTAGGACTAACCTCTTGCACTTCCAACTATACGCCAAAACCACGGGGTTATTTTAGAATTAATTTTCCCCAAAAAAACTACCAAACCTATCAAGGTGAATGCCCGTACACATTTGATTACCCAAACTATGCACGTATTGTCCCAGATAGTGCTGGCGCAATAAAGCCATGCTGGATTGATGTAAACTTTCCTGGGATGAATGGGAAAATTCATCTCAGCTATCAGGCTATTAGTTCCAAAAAAATGTTTAATGAACTGGTGGAAGATGCCCGAACATTTGCATTCAAGCATACCTCAAAAGCAACAGCCATTGACGAGGGAATAATTGCCTATCCTAAGAAAAAAGTATTTGGAGTATTGTATTCAATTGATGGCAATACAGCTTCATCAGTGCAATTCTTCCTAACCGATAGCACCAAAAACTATCTCAGGGGTGCACTCTACTTCCATGAACGCCCTCGGTTAGATTCCATACAGCCAGTTTTAGATTTTATCAAGAAAGATATCAATGTAATGATCAAAACATTTCATTGGAAGTAAAAAGGCACATAACCTGCGCCATGTGCCCTTAGCCTTGTCTAAATAAGTTTGATCTCAAAACACAACTTTACTTGTTGCCGTAACTAGAGATGCAATACGAATCGCATCAAATATTCGCTCCTCTATAGTTCCCATTTTTAGCAAAGAGTTTTCATGTGCATTTACACACATCTCACAGCCATTAATAGCCGATATAGCAAGGCTCATCAACTCAAAAAATTCTTTTCCAGTAACCGGATTCATCATCACCTGCATGCGAATACGTGCTGGAATCTGGGCGTACTTTTCTTTCTGAGTAAAATGACGAAATCGATAAAAAACATTATTAGAAGACAACAATGAAGCACAAGCAACCGCTTCGGCTAAATCTGCCGCGTTGGCTCCATGATCTTTTGAAAAAGCAGTAAAAAATGCTGTCAAAGGCTTATTAAGCTGATTTGTCGCACAAGCCAAACCCAATAGCCCTATTTCCTTCAAGCTTAGGTGCTCTGAACTAAGCATACTATTAAAATTCAGCTTTAAATCACGCAGATAGCGAGATTCTCCCTGTTCCAATAGCGTTAGACTCTCCGTACGAATGCTATCACTCCCAATGCTAGACAATAATTCAGCTATAATTTCTGTGCTTTCCATTTTTATAAAAACTTTGTTCTGAGACCTATGGCATGCTATATAAGTGGAAGACGATTTTAATATCTGATCTGACTTAGACGTATACTCACTAAGACAATGTAGCTTGTCCTTTTTCCCAATTGCAAGGGCATAACTCATCCGTTTGCAAACCATCGAGCACACGCAGTACTTCTTTTACATTGCGTCCAACACTCAAATCATTCACACATACCCAACGTACAACACCTGTCGGATCAATAATGAATGTGGCGCGGTAGGCTATCTTTTCCGTAGGCTCAAGAATACCCAAGTCTTCTGCTAGTGACTTTGAGGTATCAGCAAGCATGGGGAATTTTAAATTGCGAAGATCATCATGACTATTTCTCCAAGCCAAATGCACAAACTCAGAATCAGTAGATGCGCCAATTAAGCGTGTATCACGATCACGAAAATCACTATACGACTTATTAAATTCAGCAATCTCTGTAGGACACACAAAGGTGAAGTCTTTAGGCCACCAAAACATCACAGTCCATATATTATCACTATTGGTGAAGTAATCTGAATTAATATCTTCGAACTCTTTTCCTTTTTCTAAACTTATTACAGCCTTCTTGGTAAATGTTGGAAATTTTTGCCCTATGGTAATCATATCTGTACTTTATTTTAAATGAAACGTAGGCGCAAATATACACTATTGACCATACTCAACACCCACTTAGCATAATAGTCGATAACCTTTGCCGTGCACATTGACAATCTCTACAGCAGGGTCATCTTTTAAATGCTTACGGAGTTTACTCAGAAACACATCCATACTACGTCCATTAAAATAGTTATCGTCATGCCAAATAGAAGTCAACGCCTCCTCTCTCGTTAACACATTACTCTTCTTTAAGCAAAGTAAACGCAACAACTGAGCCTCTTTAGTAGAAAGCTTTTGCTTCTTATCTTCCCTAATAATTAACTGTGTATCGAAATCAAAATGATAGCTCCCAATGTCAAACTGGGTAGCCTCCTGATCCATTCCTTGCCCTTTCTCAGCAACACGTTTCAATAGCGCTTTTATACGGAGTAATAGCTCTTCAATACTAAACGGCTTGGTGATATAATCATCCCCCCCTAAATTAAAAGCTTCCACCTTATCCCCAATCATTGATTTTGCTGTAGCAAAAATAATCGGCACATAACTATCCTTCTTTCTGATCTCTTTACCTAATGTAAAGCCATCTTTTTTAGGCATCATCACATCCAAAATACATAGATCAAAACAACCCTTACTAAAGGCTTCCAAGCCCTCTTCCCCATCCTTGCATAAAACGACATCATAATCGCCCCTTAATTGCAAATACTCTTGTAACAACATACCCAAATTAGGGTCATCTTCAACTAAAAGAAGTTTTTTCATACTATAGTGAAACTAATTTCAAACTCAGAACCTTTACCTTTTTCACTCTTGACAGAAATTGTTCCACGCAATCGCTTAACAATGTTATATACATAACTCAAACCTAATCCAAAACCCTTCACATTATGAATATTCCCAGTAGGAATACGGTAAAATTGATCAAATATCTTTGAGAGCTGCTCCTTCCCCATTCCAATACCCCGGTCCGCTATCTTAATGACTAGCTTATTACCCTCATTATATGTTCGAATAGTAATATGGGGAGCACCAACACTATATTTGGCCGCATTGTCCACCAGATTAAATATCACATTTGAAAGATGTAACTCATCCCCCATAATGACTGCATTCTTAGCATCCAAGTGAAGCTGCATGATTGCTTCATTTTTTTGCAATTGCAAAGACATGCTATCTACTACAGTAGTTAATAACTTATTCATCTCCACCTCCTTATTCTGAAGCGCAATATCTCCCTCTTCCATTTTAGCAATATTCAATACCCGCTCTATATGACTACCTAGACGTTTATTCTCATCATAAATCATATCAACAAGACGATTCAAGCGTTTCTTATCCTTTGTGATTTCTGGATCTTTTAATGCCTCACTAGCAATCATAATGGTCGAAACCGGTGTTTTAAATTCATGGGTCATGTTATTGATAAAATCCGTTTTCATTTGCGATAACTTCTTCTGGCGCAGAATAATGATCATAGTATAAGCAAAACAACTAATGAGCGTCAACAGCAAACCCGCAGATGATATCAATATTACATTCATCCCTCGCATCAAAAAGCCCGTTTTATTTGAAAAATTAAGCGTCAACAGACCACTCTCTCGAACTAACTCACCCGGGAACAGAATAACAGCATATACACTCCGATCCACCAACTTTTTCTCTTTACCCGATAAATCTTTGACGCCCAAAGCAACCACATCTAGCTTATAAGTGTAGGGGAGGTCAATCCCTTGACTCAATAATTCATTCCGAATCAATGAGTCAACAAATCGTTTATCAATCCTATCTTTCAAAGGAACATTGGACAGCTCTTTGGCCAGATCTTCAAAAACTGCAATTTTTCGTTTGACCGTTTTTATCGAATCAATATACCGATTTACCTTTTTAATTTGCTCTTCATCGGCCTTAGTAGGATGATCCTTACTTTGAGTATCTACATCAGGTAGTGTAATGATCGTTAAGCCCAGCGTAGGATCCTCAACGAGATATCTAATACTATCATCCTTTGCTTTTACTAGCTTCTTTTGATCTGTATCATCTACATACAGTTCTCGAACCTCATCCTGATAGGTAGCCCCCTCAGGGCCTACTACATGTTTCTGTTTTACTGATATACGAACCTTTTCGATGTCTGAAGGATTTTTCAGATAGGTTTCAAAAAAATCATTGTCTATGATTAACGCCTTGGGGTATAACAACCTTAACAGACTATCTCGTAAATGTAAAGACTGATAATTTTTTTTTCTCTTGAGCTCAGTATACTTTGAGAAATTACGTACCCCTTTCCTGCGAATCACTCTGGCTGGCAAATGTGCCTGCTTAACCAAATAATTCAGATTTTGCAGCGTAAGATGACCCGACGCCTTATGCTTCAAAAACATGATCGCATCTCGTTTTTCTATCTTCTTGCTAACAACGTTTAAGACTTCATTGACTGCTTGATCAAACAATTGTGATTTTAAACGAAAAGACTCCCGAATAAAATAATATTGCATAGCCACAACACCCAACAAAGCAATCGCCATTAAACCAATAATAAAACGAATATTTCTTTGCTTCATATCCTACAAACATAGTTTATGCCCACTTTATCGGCTTTGCTTTAACACTTTTTAACCTATTCCTTGCAAATGAGTTGAAGGACGCCTAAGAATTAAAAAATTATTAAACAAGTAATAAAATACCAAGAAATAAAGAGCCGGTCTAAAGTATCAAATGATAGGAAGATATTTTGATATCCCGGGGCTTCACAAAACCCCGGGAGTGTCTTAAAATGGCAAATCGTCACCGTCGTCAGGCGCTCCTGAAATATCTACAGGTGTAGCATACTCTGGCATTGTTTGAGCTGCATCAGCTGCAGAAAGTGCGTTTATCTTCCAAACGACCAAAGTGTTGAAATAAGTTGTTTTACCAGTCTTATCCGTCCATGGACGGCCACGAAGATTAAATGACAACTCCACTTGATCTCCCACTTTTACAGAGTCAAAAAGAGCTACCCGCTCTTGTGTTGCCTCAAACCGGATATATTCTGGATAGGAGGGATTTTCAACATACTCCAATATAAGTTCACGTTTTTTAAACTTATCGCTTACTGTGATCACCTGCGATATCTCATGTACTTTTCCTTTGATGTCCATACGCTAGCTATATTAAAATTTATACCAAATTTGCATATTTTAATTGAGCCATCGCTAATCATGCAAGTTTTTCACAACAAAAGTAGAATCATCATCACCTGCAATAAACGCTTATCCCCTTATTTACAGCAAGAAGTTGAAGCTTTAGGCTATACTGTCACCAAAGTTTTTAATACCGGAGTTGAACTTGAAGGTTCCGTTAACGATTGTATTCCACTTAACCTAAACTTACGTTGTGCTAGTCAAATACTATATTCTTTAAAAAGTTTTCGAGCAGAAAATCCAACACAACTGTACCAAGAACTTCTCAGTATTGCCTGGGAAGACCTAATCGATTTTACAGGCTATTTCTCGGTAACTTCCAATGTGAATAACCCAAGTATTACTACACCCTTGTTTGCCAATCTAAAAGTAAAAGATGCCATCGTTGACCGAATCAAAGAAAAAAAAGGAATTAGGCCAAACACAGGATCAGATAATAACAAAGCCGTCATCAGCTTATACTGGCAGGATGATTATGCTGAAATCTTTATCGATACTTCGGGTGGCACCCTAGCCAAACACAGTTATCGTAAAATACCAGGCAAAGCACCTATACTAGAAGCCTTAGCCACTAGCATTATCTTGGCATCAGGTTGGGACCAGAAAAGCACATTTATCGCCCCCATGTGTGGCTCTGGTACCCTAGCCATCGAAGCAGCCCTTCTCGCTACACATAAACGCCCTGGACTTTTCCGAATGAATTATGGATTTATGCATATCATGGGATATGATGAGGAAGTATTTTTCCAGGCACGAAGAAATTTAAAAGATCAGGCACGAAAAGAAATTGGATTTAAAATTATAGCCAGCGATATTTCTAAGGATGCCGTTACCATTGCGGAAAAAAATGCACAAACTGCAGGTGTGGCTCATTTGATCGAGTTCATCACTTGCGATTTTGCCGATACCCCCATACCCGAACAGCCTGGAGTCATCATATTTAATCCAGAATATGGAGAACGTTTGGGAATACACACTCAACTAGAAGCAACTTATAAACGCATGGGCGATTTCATGAAGCAACAGTGTAAAGACTATCGTGGATATATCTTTACTGGCAATCCAGATTTGGCCAAGAAAATTGGCTTGAGAACCTCTCGACGCATTGAATTCTATAATGGAAAACTAGACTGCCGACTACTTGAATACCAACTATATGAAGGAACTAAAAGAGGCCATAAATCCTAAATCATATTAATTGTTTAAACCATGAAAGCACCAATCATTACTAAAGCATCTGGCCTACAAGTTCCCTTCGATGTCAACAAACTACGCCAGTCCCTTCACCAATCTAATGCTGACCAAGACACAATTAATGAGGTCCTTACTGAAGTTCAAAAACAATTTTGCCATGGCATGTCCACCCAAAAGATTTATCAAATTGCCTTTGGCTTGTTAAAAAAGAAACCCAAACCCTTCGCAGCTAAGTATAAACTACGTCGCGCCATCATGGAATTAGGCCCTTCTGGCTTCCCGTTCGAGAGGTATGTTGCAGAAATCTTAAAGCACCAAGGCTACAGCGTAAAACTTGGGGAAATCTTGAAGGGACATTGTGTTAATCATGAAATTGATATCATTGCTGAAAAAGAAAATCAATATTTAATGATTGAATGCAAATTTCATAACCAGATAAGCTATACCTGTAATGTCAAAATTCCGCTTTATATCAAAGCTCGATTTCAAGACCTAGAACAAAACGAGGATAATAATTCACTCCCACCCAAGAAAATGATCCAGGGATGGCTAATTACAAATACTAAATTTTCTTCCGACGCTATCAAATATGGTTTGTGTGCCGGTCTACAACTGGTCGGATGGGACTACCCTCGGAACAATAGCTTATCAGCCCAGGTAGACGCCGCGGGCCTATACCCGCTTACTTGTTTAACTTCCCTAACCCAAAATGAAAAACAACTTCTACTTGACAAAAAAATCGTCCTCTGCCGAGAGCTCCAAAACAATCCCAGTCTCATTTCTAATACATCTATGTCCGAAAGTCGAAAAAAGCATATTCTAGATGAAGTGAACTTTCTCAGTAAAACGTATCAACCATAACTTTTTAATATCTAGCCCAGATTGATTCGCATACCATCCATAACGCATATGGCAACTTTGATTTAGGATAGCATCGCATCTATTGCTATTGTGGATACCTTTTACTAGACAAATACCAAGCAGTCCCTACCAGTCCAGTTGTAGACCCTATCACACTTCCCCCAAATGAAGCCAAAAGTAGGGCCACCAGTAAGGGAATTCCTCCTTTGTATTTTTTCATTTCAGCTGTGTTCAACTCTTGAACATCAAACGTTATTAAATTGCTTTTTTTCATTACATACTATGCTTTGATTCATAGCATATAAAACCCGTTATTATGAATAATATTTTACTTTTAGTTAAAAAAAATTAACTATTAATAATAGTTAATTTACTGTAAAATATTTTTGGAGGAAGGTAGCGGATATTGGAACCATAGCAGAGTATTTATGGCGAAAAAACCCAACAAAATTCCAGTCAAAAACACACACAAGAGTAAATTCAAATAAATTTGAAACAACCTCTAAAAATGAAGCCAATGAATCCCAACCCAAAAATCACAATACAATTTCTTGGTGCTGCAGGAACCGTCACTGGATCAAAATATTTGATCAGTGTTTTTGGGAAAAATATCTTGGTAGACTGTGGTCTATTTCAAGGTTTGAAGCAACTTCGACAACTCAATTGGGCCCCCCTTCCTATTTCTGGCGATGAAATAGCATTAGTACTGCTTACCCACGGACATCTAGACCACTGTGGCTACCTCCCCCGACTAGTAAAAAGTGGATTTCATGGAAAAATTCTTGGTACATCACCCAGCCTAGAAGTCAGTCGGATCATTCTGGAAGATAGTGCTCGTATCCAGGAAGAAGATGCTGAACGCGCTAATCGTGAAAAATTCTCCAAACACCACCCTGCAGAACCTTTATACACTGTAGAGGACGCCCGACAAACTATTCCACTTTTTTCAGCATGCCCACTAGACCAATGGATTCAGCTATTCGACCATATCCAAGCACGATTTCGATACAATGGACATATTATTGGGGCCACATTCATAGAACTAAAAATCGGTGGCAAGCTTTTTATTTTTTCAGGCGATATAGGACGGGAAGAAGATCCCCTGCTCTACCCTCCTCAAAAACCAGAACAAGCCGATGTCCTTTTTATAGAATCCACCTATGGGAACAGACTTCATCCTAATGATACGGAAACACATCTGGCTAAAGCCATTAATAAAGCCCTAGAAGCAGGCGGAACAATTATCATTCCAAGCTTTGCTGTCGAACGTACACAACTATTGATGTACTTGTTTTGGCAATTGAAAAAAAACAATAAGATTCCCCAAACTCGCATTTATATGGATAGCCCCATGGCTAAACATATACTAGACCTATTTCAACATAACAAGGAATGGCACAAGTTATCTGCTAAAGACCATCATGAAATAACCCATCAGATCGGCTACGTTCAAACAGTACAGGAAACAATGAAGTTGGTCCAACAAAAAGAGTCTAAAATCGTAATTGCTGCTAGTGGCATGGCCTCAGGTGGTCGGGTACTTAGTTATCTACAACACTACCTAGGTGATCCTAGTAGCACCATTCTTTTGGTGGGCTATCAAGCCGAAGGAACCAGAGGTAGACAGCTCCTCGAGGGAGCTTCTCAAATCAAACTATATGGCAAATTCTATCCCGTAAAAGCCCAAATAGAAAATATCGGAGGGCTTTCAGCCCATGCTGATCAGGGTGAACTGATTCGTTGGCTAGACAAACTCGACAATAAACCTGAACATATTTTTATCACTCACGGCGAGAAAGAAAGTGCAAGGGGTCTGCAAAATCGCATCAGCGAAGTCTATTACTGGGATAGCGAAATTCCTACCTTAAACCAAACCAAAACCATTGATTTATAATAAATTTTAAACAAACTCTATCCATGGAACAACCGGCTTCAAATATTCTACAAGTCAAGTCACTGGGTATAGACACTTATCGTGAACACATCATTTTCATCCGAAGCGATTCACACATTTGCCGCTCAGAAGGTTTCACAGCACTCACACGACTAATTGTTACCTATGGTGATAAAAATATCATTGCCACCTTGGATATGGTAAACTCAGATATGCTCCATCACTTTGAAATTGGGCTTTCTGAAATGGCATTAAAGCAACTTGGTGTAAAAAATGGGGATCAAGTATCTATTTCTCACCTAAAGCCTATTGAATCGTTACGTGAAGTTCGCACCAAAATGTACAATAAAAAAATTGACGAACAAGCTTATCGAAGTATCATTAACGATATCGCCAATGGCTTATATTCAGATATTGAACTAGCTGCATTTATCGCAGCCTCCGCTGGAGATAATCTAGACCTAGAAGAGATTATTTGGCTAACTAAAGCCATGATTGATTCCGGATCTAAACTCAAATGGGAAGAGAAAATCATCCTCGACAAACATTGTATTGGGGGCTTACCTGGAAACCGAGTCACTCCCATCGTAGTCTCTATTGTAGCCGCAACAGGTCTGGTTATACCCAAAACCTCTTCTAGAGCAATAACTTCTCCCGCAGGAACAGCTGATGCCGTTGAAACCATGACTCCAGTAGCACTAAGCTTAGAGCAAATAAAGCAAGTGGTAGATCAAGAAAACGGATGTCTAGCTTGGGGAGGATCTGTCAAATTAAGTCCAGCCGATGATATTTTAATTACGGTTGAGCGAGCACTAGATATTGATAGTTTGGGGCAGATGATTGCATCTGTGCTTTCAAAAAAAGCAGCAGCAGGATCCACCCATGTTATCATTGAAATACCAGTCGGACAAACTGCTAAAGTGCGGACCGGGGAAGAGGCCCTCAAGCTCCAACATTACTTTAAAGCAGTTGGTGACGCTATTGGGCTTAGAGTTGAATCACTCATCACTGACGGATCTCAGCCCATTGGTAGAGGCATTGGCCCCGCACTAGAGGCGATGGATGTATTGGCCGTATTGAGAAATCAACAAAATGCCCCCCAAGACCTAAAGACAAGAGCCATATTGATCGCAGGCGCCTTACTTGAACTATCTACTAAATTCCCCAAAGGACATGGCCAAAGAGTAGCAAAGGAGATTTTAGAAAGTGGTCGAGCATTAACAAAATTTCAACGAATTTGTATTGCACAGGGCGGTTTTATCGAACCCAAACCGGCCAAATATCAAGTAGAAATCAAATCAGAAAAAAGGGGAACAGTTATGGCCATTGATAATAGAAGACTTGCTAAAATTGCCAAACTAGCAGGAGCCCCCTATTATCCATCGGCAGGAGTTTACTTTATTTCACCTATTGGCACCCAAGTAGAGAAGGGACAAACACTTTTCACCATTCATTCTGAAGCAGAGGGGGAACTAAATTACACTGTTGACTATTTAAAGTCAGCCGATCATATCATACAAATTGAATAACATGGACAAACTATTTTTCTCTTTACCAGGAAACGAAATATTAACTCAATCACTCGCAGAAAAATGCGGGGCAGTATTGGGAAAGCTAACCATTCGATCATTTCCTGACAAGGAAACCTATATAAGGGTTGAATCCGATGTAAAAGAAAAACAGGTCATTCTGGTTTGCACCTTAAATTATCCTGACGAAAAACTACTAGCCCTTTATTATCTGACACATACTGTCAAAGAACTTGGAGCAAAATCGGTATGTCTAGTTGCCCCCTACCTGGCATACATGAGACAAGACAAACGCTTCCAACCAGGCGAAGCAGTTACATCAACTTATTTTGCCAAACTCATTTCTTCGTTTGTTGATTCGCTGATTACAATAGACCCTCATTTACATCGACGAAGTGCTTTAGGTGAAATTTATACTATCCCGACAACTGTACTCCATGCAGCCCCCATAGTTTCAAATTGGATTCGAGACCATGTTGAAAGCCCCCTGCTTATTGGCCCTGATAGTGAAAGCGCTCAGTGGGTTTCCGACATGGCAGATCATACTAAAGCCCCGTTCATCATACTTGAAAAAGTGCGTCGAGGCGACCATGACGTACAAGTATCTGATCCTCAAGTACATAAATACATAAATCATACACCAATTTTAGTGGATGATATCATTTCCACTGCTCAAACCATGATTAAAACCATTGCCCATCTACAAAAGGCAGGAATGAAAAAGCCGATTTGCATTGGTGTACACGGTATTTTCGCCGATCAGTCGTTATCCAATTTGTGGGATGCTGGTGCTGCAGATATCATTACTTGCAATACCATTCCGCACCAGTCCAATCAAATCATAATTGATGAGCTAATCCTTTCTGCGATTAGACAAATCTAAGAACCTTATGCATTTTTTATTTTCCCTTCAATGGCCGTAGTCGAATAACCTGGTAAATAGGCAATCGTTTTTACCTCACCCCCGTTTTGTAAGACAATATCAGCCCCAACAATCTGGTCAGGAGTATAATCAGCGCCTTTTACAATTACATCAGGTTTAATTCCACGAATCAAATTCAATGGAGTCTGCTCATCAAAAAGCACCACAGCATCCACAAAAAATAGGGCAGCCAAAATTCCAGTACGCGAAGTTTCATCTGTGATGGGTCTACCTGCTCCTTTTATTTCCGAAATAGATTGATCTGAATTTAGTCCGACGATCAATTTTTGCCCTAAATCTGCTGATTTAGCCAAATAATCAATATGTCCCAGATGAAGCAAATCAAAACAACCATTAGTAAATACAATCTTTTTGTCTTGAAATCGCCAGATGGCTAGCTGAGGCTTCAACTGCTCAAGGGTATATATTTTTTTGGAAAGGATGTCTAATTTATTCATGAGTGCCTAGTTGTTTGGACGAAGGAATCATCACCATGATCATGCTAATCAGCCCGACAATCAAGATGAGTAAGGTCTGTGATGAATGAATAATGGTCGCAAATGCTAATCCATCGCTACGAGGAATCGCATAAAGTGTTAAGCCCTCTGCAACAATCCAGTGAAAAGCCCCTATACCTCCCTGTACAGGAGCAATCATACCCAAACTACCTAATACCAGTACAACAAGTGCCGTAATCGGTCCTAAACTTGACAAAGTATTCAATGCAAACAAGCATAAATAAGTTGATAAAAAATAAAAGAACCAAATCAAAACAGACAGCAACACAAACCTGGTTTTATACTGAATTTTTTTTACCGATCGCAGGCCTCTACTAAAGCCGAGCCACAACACAATTGCCTTTTGAACAATACCCCAATGATTTTTTTTGATGACGATATAAAACAATAGACCGGAACATACAAACAGCCCCCCCGCTACAATAAGAATAAATATATAACTAAAGTGACCACTGAGTTTAAGCAGTAAATGTTCATATAAAAAGGCTGATATCACTTTGTATTGCAGTGAAATGCTTAGTGCAGCAACCATCAACAACATGAGTAAATCAATTAAACGTTCTGTAATAACCGTTCCAATAAGTTGATTAAGTGGAATTTTATCTGTTTTTCTAATCACGCCGCAGCGTGAAATCTCCCCCATTCTTGGGAAAGCCAGATTAGCCAAATAGCCAATCATCACTGCATAAAACATATTTTTAGGATCAGGTACTCCTTCACCAAGAGGCTCAATAACCATGCTCCATCGCATCGCTCTAAAAACATGTGCCAATAAACATGCTAAAACAGAAGCCAATACCCACCAGTAATTAGCCGATTTTAAATCCAGTAGCAATTGATCAAAGTTTTGGCCTTTGAAAGCCATAACAAGCAGAAACACCCCCAAGAACAAAAGGGATGCATATTTCAGGATGGAATAAATGGGTACCCTCAACGGTGGAGTTTATTGTTATTATCTGGGAATACCAAACGAGGCGTATATTTTCTGGCCTCCTCAACAGACATCTGAGCATATGCAATAATGATGACAATATCTCCTACTTGTACTAAACGAGCGGCTGCACCATTTAAGCAAATTACTCCGGAACCTCGCTTCCCAGTAATCACATAGGTTTCGAATCGGGCACCATTATTATTATTAACTACCTGCACCTTTTGACCTGCAATGATCTCAGCAGCATCCATCAAATCCTCATCAATAGTAATGCTACCTACATAATTGAGCTCGGCATTGGTCACCTTAGCACAATGTATTTTTGACTTTAGAATTTCAATCAGCATACGCAATGTTACGATATTTTTACCAAAATGCGGAAACTCGAATCCACCCCAATATTGGGTTTGTTGAAAGCTCATTCATAAAATACGTAAGGGCAAGCATTACTCTAGAAGCACATTATCAATCAATCTGGTTTTCCCTACTCGAGCAGCCACTAAAGCAACCAACTTCGCTTGACCAGAAGATGCAATCGCTAACGTATCACAATCACAGATTTGAAAATATTCCAACTCAATCCCCGGACTTGTTTTTAAATAGTTAGTCACATCTGTTGTAATTTGCTCAATCGATTGACTAGGGAATTCATTTTGTGCCCGCCTAAGGGCCTTGTACAATGCGGTAGCATTTTTTCGCTCAATTTCCGACAAGTGGATATTTCTAGAACTCATAGCCAGACCATCTGCCTCCCTTACCGTTGGACAAACAATCACCCCAACTTTCATGCCCAACTGATCAACCATTCGCTGAATCACAAGGCATTGCTGATAATCCTTTTGTCCAAAGAATGCTTTAGTCGGCCTGATAATATCAAACAAGATCTTAACTACCTGCGTCACACCTTGATAATGTTCCGGACGCATCTTACCCTCCAACACCTGATCTAAGCCATTTAAATCAATAAACCAACTTTCGTTGCTGTGATAAACTTCAGCCACTTCAGGCAAAAAAAGTACATCACAGTTTACTTGTTCCAAAAGCGCTATGTCATGCCCAATCGTTCGAGGATATTTTTTCAAATCCTTCGGATCATTAAACTGAGTTGGATTCACAAAAATGCTACAAACAACCAAATCACTTTCACTTTTGGCTCTTTGTACTAATGATAAATGTCCTTGATGAAGCGCCCCCATCGTAGGAACAAATCCAATACACGCATCAGACAAATGAAATTTGGATAAAAATGCAGACAAATCTGCCCGTGTTCTAAAGACTAACAAAGCTTAGTAAAATAAAATATGAGGAACCAAAAATGAATAAATACTTGATATTAAGCAAAAAATAGCATAAATCATTCATTATTACGAGATAAATGATTACATTTGTATTCCTATGTTGACATTGCATCCTCAATGCTATTTGAAACTATTTCTTATCTGTTTACATAATCTAATTTGGAGATCGCAAAAATGAAGCTTCTGTTTATTACCCATGAGATGTCTCCGTTCTTGGAACTAACTAGTATTGCAGAGATCACACGCAAACTTCCGCAAGCTATGCAAGAGAAGGGGGTTGAAATTCGTATCCTAATGCCTCGCTTTGGGAATATCAACGAACGTAGAAACCGATTACATGAAGTTATTCGCCTGTCTGGATTAAACATCACCATTGATGATAATGACAACCCACTGATCATCAAAGTTGCCTCTATCCCCGCAGCCCGTATGCAAGTGTATTTCTTAGACAATGAGGAATACTTTCAACGGAAATTTGTCTTCAGAGATAAAGACAACAAATTTTATGCGGATAACGACGAACGCACTATATTTTTCTGCAAAGGGGCATTAGAGACGGTAAAAAAACTAGGTTGGTCGCCAGATATCATTCATTGTCATGGCTGGATGAGTGCTTTAGTACCCACATATCTAAAAACCATTTACAAAGACGATCCCACTTATAAAAACTCGAGAGCTATTTACTCAGTTTACGAGAGTGGATTCAACGAAACATTGGGAACTAAGTTTGCCACCAAAGCAATCATGAATGGGATGACTAGCGAAAATACCCAGCTATTCGCCCCAGCAGATATTACTTCCTTGCATAAAGGGGCTATTAGCTACTCAGACGGCCTCGTTTATGGCAGCGGGAACATTGATTCAGAAGTAGCAGCCTTTGCTAAAAAAAGCAATAAGCCTCTTATGGAATATACTGCTAGTTTAGACTTTGAAAATTACTACACCCTCTATGAAGAAGTAATGAACGAAGAACTAGCCTCAATAGCCTAAAAATCTGTATAAAAACAACACATGAAAATAATTAGACTAGACTTATTAACCATGTTAATAAGTCTTTTTTCATTTAGCGCCTGTCAAAAATCCAACCCGAATAATGTAGGCTTAATGGTCAATCCGCAAGATGCTATAAATAGCATCTTCACGAATGCCATAACGGTTACTTCAACAACCGTTACCGATAGTGATCCAATTCAAACGAGCTTCTTAACAAAGTATCCCTATGGTGTTCTAACCGATCCCTTGTTTGGTACCACTACGTCAAATCTTTTGATGTCACTAAATCTGCCCAGCAGTAATCTCACATTTGGCACTTCACCAGTGATTGACTCAGCAGTGCTCGTACTAAACTACTCAAACGAATACTACGGTGATCCTAATGCCCAGTTTAACTTTGAAGTTTATCAACTTAGCAATAGACTAATATCAACTTCTAATCTGTATAATACGAATACAGACGTACCACAATCTACTATTATCGGAAGCAAAACATGTCGCATTCAAATCAATAAACAAGTATTGGTTACGCCTATTATAAATGGAGCAGCAGGAACCCCAGCCAATATGGCCCCTCATGTTCGCATTCGTATGGATGCTTTTGGCGCCACCTTGTTAAGCACTCAACCTAGCAGCTTTGTCAGCAACGACACTTTCGACGATTTTGTCAAAGGCTTATATCTTAAAGCATTACCTGCAACGGGCAGCAGTATTGGTGGAATCGTATTTTTTGACTTGATCTCCGGAGGAAGCAAACTGGAGTTATACTATCACAATGCCGGTAGTACTACAATAAATTATATTACCTTCCCGATACAAACCTCAGGAAGTAATCCTTCCATAGCAGCATTTAGTCACAATTTTTCTGGGGGCGGTGCTACCGAGGTCCAGAGTAAATTAAATCAGGCCGGGACCAATTATACGTTTGTACAACCAATGGCAGGAGTCCGAACCCAAGTCAATTTTCCTGATTTAAGCCCACTGACTTCTCAGGGTAATATTACCATCAATAAAGCAGAACTAGTCGTATCTGCACAAACATTAGGTTCAGATAACGCTCTAGTATTCACTCCTGCACCTCGCCTATATTTATATCAAACTGATATCGCTGGACAACGAAAATATATACCTGATTGTAATGGCGCAGACCCTCGAGGTTTATCTGATATCGACTTTGGAGGATTCTACAGCACAGGTGACCAAAAATATCGTTTCATCATTACCTCTTACATACAGGACATGGTGAACAAAAATTCAAAGCAATACAATACTTATATTTCTGTAGCCGATTCGACGGCCTCACGCCCAACAGCCTTATTTTCAAGTGCAACCACTGCACGCAGAGTCGTCATCGGGGGTGGAACAAATGGCTCTCAATATCAAATGAAATTAAATATTACATATAGCAAGACAAATTGAGTCGTCCCTCTTTGGCTATTCTTTAGAATACTTTAGATTAGGCAATTCGTATTAAATTAATTTTTTAATCCTATTATTAAAACGGTATAACTATGTGTGGTATAATCGGTTACATTGGTCACCAGGAAGCTTGGCCCATCATTATCAAAGGTTTACATCGACTAGAATATCGGGGATATGACAGTGCTGGCGTGGCACTGATCGACCAAAAACTAAACATTTATAAAAAAGCTGGGAAAGTAAGTGACCTAGAACATTTTACTGCCAATAAAAATCTACATGGGACAATTGGCATGGGACACACCCGATGGGCTACACACGGTGAGCCCTCTGATCGAAACTCCCATCCACACACCTCAAGAGATGGCCGACTAGCAATCATTCACAATGGTATTATTGAAAATTACGCCATCTTAAAAGAAGCACTAATCTCCAAAGAACATGTCTTCAGTAGCGATACAGACACCGAGGTACTCATACACCTCATCGATGATATTCAACAACAAACCAACATCGACCTAAACGAAGCAGTACGCATTGCTTTAAGTGAAGTGATAGGAGCCTATGCCATCGTGGTGATGAATGCCGACGAGCCTGATCTACTCATAGCAGCCAGAAAAGGCAGCCCAATGGTTCTTGGAGTAGGGGAAAAGGAATATTTCGTCGCCTCCGATGCTTCACCAATTGTTGAGCATACCAAGAATGTCATCTATTTGAATGAAAATGAAATTGCTTATATCAAGCGAGACGAACTAGTTATAAAAAGCATCGATAATATCATACAAACGCCCTATATCCAAGAGCTAGGACTTAAGCTAGAAATGCTCGAAAAAGGAGGTTATGACCATTTCATGCTTAAAGAGATTTACGAACAGCCTCGTTCTATTCGAGATTGCATGCGCGGTCGAATCTATCCTTCTGAAGGACATGTTCAGCTGGGAGGTATTAAAGAATATGCGGAAAAACTAAAAAATATTGACAGAATTATCATCGTAGCCTGTGGAACCTCATGGCATGCAGGGCTAGTTGGTGAATACTTAATTGAGGAATATGCTAGAATCCCTGTTGAAGTCGAATATGCTTCCGAATTCAGGTATCGAAATCCAATTATTTCTGAAAAAGACTTGGTCATTGCTATTTCGCAATCTGGTGAAACAGCTGACACGATGGCTGCTATTAGTCTAGCTAAAGAAAAAGGGGCTACCATATTTGGTGTTTGTAATGTAGTTGGCGCCTCGATTCCACGTTTAACAGATGCCGGTGTATACACGCATGCCGGACCAGAAATTGGTGTTGCATCCACTAAAGCCTTTACAGCCCAAGTAACTGTGCTTACCTTGATGGCATTTTACATGGCACAGCAGCGAGGCACACTTACCCGATCAGAATTGGTATATCTATTAACCGAATTGGACCATATTCCTTCTTTGATAGAGCACTGCCTCGAGTTAGATGAACAAATCAAGCATATTGCAACCAAATTTTCTGGTGTTCGAAATTTCTTATTCCTAGGTCGGGGAAGTGGATTTCCTGTAGCTCTTGAGGGTGCCTTGAAACTAAAGGAGATCTCTTACATCCATGCCGAAGGCTACCCTGCAGCAGAAATGAAGCATGGACCAATTGCCCTCATCGATGAGGAAATGCCTGTTGTATTTATTGCCACTAAAAATTCATCTTATGAAAAAGTAGTTAGCAATATCCAAGAGGTGAGAGCACGAAAAGGAATAGTCATAGCTATTGTTACTCAAGGAGATAAAGAGGTGAAAAAAATGGCTGATTATACCATTGAGATTCCCAATTCCGACGAGGCATTTTTACCTTTGCTGGCAACTATACCTCTTCAACTACTAGCCTATCACATTGCCGTGATGAGAAATTGCAATGTAGATCAACCACGAAATTTGGCTAAATCAGTAACAGTGGAATAAGTTTATGATATATTCAATTGTCCGGTAAAATGCTCGAATAAGTTTTATTGAGATTACAAATTAGCTATTAGTAGTAGCCCTCACACACCATGAAAATATTCCAACAACTATTAATAAGCATCATACTATTACTCTCTTCAATTAGAACTATAGCACAAGCTCCCGATAACATTAAAACTACAACAAAATCATTCTTCGCTTTTGAGTTTAACGTACTAACAAACAGTACATTTGCTGGCCGACAAGCCAGTGCTGCTCAACCTTATTTAACCCCTTCTATTGCCTATAACAACAAACATGGTTTCTGCATAGTTGGCTCGTTTTCCTATCAAGCTACCCGACAGGTCATTGATGCCTACACGCTAAGCATAGCCGATACCTTAAAGCTATTCAAAGGCTTTAGTATTAATTTTAATGCCGAAAAGAGTATCTATAATGGTGATAGTGAGAATATACTGTCGAACGTTGGGGTTATATTTGGTGCAGGCCTTAGTTATGAGTTGGGACCTTTCAATTTTGGGGCCGATGGTACGCTCAATATTTTGAATGACCCAATAATAAAGGGTCCAGATCAGTTTGTTTCTTTTAATCTTGGTTATACTTATTCATTGGGCAAATGGAGTATCAACCCAAATATTACCAACTTGATAGGCACAAGAAAAAGTAGTTTAATTAACAGGGCAAAAAATTTAGACGACCAATTCCCTGAAAGAACCTATTACTACTCGAATCCAACAGCGAATAGCCTTCAAATACTAGACTACGAAGTTGCTTTTCCAATTACTTATACCTCTTCTACCAATGGGAAACCATGGAGCTTTAGTTTCACCCCTACCCTAGCCATGCCGGTAAATCCCCTTACATACAGCCGATACTTCAAGTATACTGTGAATGGACAAGATAAATTTTCAGTACCTCACGATTATGTGACAACTGTAAAAAACACATGGTATTTCAATATAACCTTTACCGCAACTTTATAAATTATAAATCAGCTGATGATACTTTCCGATAAACTCATTCTAGAAGAAATTGAAAAAGGCACTATAATCATAGAGCCTTTTAAACGCGAGTGTTTAGGTACAAACTCATACGATGTACACTTAGGAAAATACCTAGCTACTTATAAAAGTAGGGTATTAGACGCAAAAGCACATAATGAAGTAGATCATTTTGAAATACCTAAACAGGGCTTCGTTTTACAACCCAATACACTTTATCTCGGCGTGACTATGGAATACACCGAAACACATCAGCATGTACCTTTTCTGGAAGGCAAATCAAGTACCGGGCGTCTGGGAATCGATATCCATGCTACAGCTGGAAAAGGAGATGTTGGCTTCTGTAATACCTGGACATTGGAAATTTCTTGTGCACAGGCGGTTCGTATATATGCAGGTATGCCCATTGGGCAGCTAATCTATTTTGTTATTGATGGGGATATCGAAACACGATATAATACCAAAAACAATGCCAAATACAATCATAAAACAACACGTCCTGTTGAAAGTATGATGTGGAAAAATACATTCTAAACTCCCAAAATGCCAATTGGCTCATTACAACACTTCTATTTATCACCCATTAAAACATCAATCCCTATTTTATGAAACTAGTATCCTATAAAACTGAAGAAGATGAACATTTAGGTCTTTATATAAATGGACATATCTATAATTTGAATGCTTGCGATAAGTTCATCCCCGATAACATGAATGCTTTCCTTCAAGAAGGAGAGCAAACAATGACTCGCGCAAAAAAGATAGATTCAGAAATAAAATCAGGTAAATATCAGGCCAAAGAAGAGCTTTTTTTTGAGCTCTTAGCCCCTGTGCCCCACCCTACTTCATGCCGCGATGGTTATGCATTTCGTCAGCATGTAGCATCTGCACGCCGTAATCGTCACCTGGAGATGATCCCTGAATTCGATCAATATCCTATTTTTTACTTTACCAACCATAATGCCATTCAAGGACCAGGTGAAATCCAATGCATGCCTGATCATTTTCAAAAATTAGACTTTGAACTCGAGGTAGCCGCAGTTATCGGCACAAAGGGGAGAAACATCAACGCATCCGAAGCCGACAGGTACATTGCGGGATACACCATTATGAATGATATGAGTGCCCGAACCCTACAGATGGAAGAAATGTTATTAAGCCTAGGTCCGGCAAAAGGCAAGGACTTTTCAACTGTCATCGGTCCTTGGTTAGTCACCCCTGATGAGCTAGCATCCTATCGAGTAGCACCTAAGCCCGGGCATATTGGCAATAACTATAATCTAGAAATGAAATGCTGGGTAAACAACGTGTTAGTTTCCTCAGGTTCGATGGCTGATATGGATTGGACATTTGCCGAAATTATTGAGCGCTGCGCCTATGGCACAGATATATTACCTGGGGATGTTATTGGGTCAGGAACTGTTGGAACAGGTTGTTTTTTAGAGCTAAATGGCACGGGCTTACTTGGCGATCCTCAATATACCCCACAATGGCTTCAGCCCAATGATGTCGTAGAGATGGCTATTACAGGGCTTGGTCACTTAAGTAGTACCATCCGAAAAGTCGATACAGATCTTTCTATCCTAGCCTTAAAAAAGCATCACAAGGTAAACGTCTGAATAAACAAACACACCCATGATCACCCTCAACCCCGACAATCTAGCCCCAATAGACCTTCAGAGCTACCTGCAACATGCCATTGCGCCTCGTCCGATTTGTTTTGCATCGACAGTCGACAAAGCAGGACATATTAATCTGAGCCCTTTTAGCTTTTTTAACCTATTTAGCACCAATCCGCCCATTTGTGTGTTCTCCCCATCTCGACGGGTAAGAGACAATACAACTAAGCATACCCTGGAAAATATTTTGGAGGTTCCTGAATGTGTAATTAACATCGTCAATTACGCTATGGTGCAACAAGTCTCCTTGGCTAGCGTCGAATACCCTAAAGGCGTAAATGAATTTATCAAAGCGGGGTTCACACCCCTGCAATCCACCCATGTTAAGCCTCCACGCGTAGCCGAATCACCCGTCCAACTGGAATGCCTGGTGCAACAAGTAATCCCCCTTGGGCAGGAAGGTGGAGCGGGGAATCTTGTCTTAGCCCAAATCAAACTTATTCACATCAAAGAAGAAATACTCAATGAAAAAGGTAAAATAGATCAAAAAAAAATCGATCTAGTTGCTCGTCTGGGAGGTAATTGGTATTGCCGAGTAACCGGAAACAACCTCTTTAAAGTAGACAAACCCGTTAGCACCATTGGAATAGGAATTGACGCTATCCCAGAAACGATTCGACACTCCCACATACTGAGTGGGAATAATTTAGGCCAATTAGGCAATGTTGAAGCTTTGCCTAGTGATGAAGCAATCGAACTGATGAAGCAACATCCCGAAGTACGAGCTATTTTAGATGCCACTATGGGTGATCATAAAACAAGGGAAATTGAGCTGCATACCCGGGCCAAAATACTCTTGGATCAGGGTGATGTGGAGACTGCTTGGCAAATATTGCTTATTTAGTACGCCTCAAGTTGCTACGAATACATTTTTAATAATTGTCTGTACCTACTTAATATACTTGATTTTGATATGAATCCGACAAGTTTTTCATGGTCTATAACGGGAAGAATCCATGTCTCTGTTTCATCAAATTTTTTGATAACTGCTATCATATTATCATCTAAATAAATAAGTACTGGAGGTACGATCATTATTTCCTGAATGGATAATAAATTATGCCGCTTCCCACCAAACATAAAAGGCCTAATGATATCCATTGTGATAACTCCTTTTAGGTGCCGCTCGTCATCTATCACAGCTATCAAATTATGCTTCCCACGCTTTATTAAACTGATGAGTTCATTAAATGCGGAGTCGATCTGAATGCATTGCACATCCTTTTCGATCAATTCAGAAACTGTAATCTGCGATAATAGGTTACTATCGTGCTCAGGAGTAAATATCTTTCCCTGGTCAGCTAACTCCCTTAAATCAGGAGATATTGAAGAAAATCGCTTGACAATCAAAAAAGAAATTACCGAAACAATCATCAATGGAATAAAAAGGCTATAGCCCGAACTCGACTCAGCAATGAGAAAAATTGCTGTTAATGGAGCATATAAGATGCCACTCATCACACCAGCCATCCCTACGATAACCATATCATTGATCGGCACATTTGAGAAGCCTATCCAGGTTGCCAATGAGGCCACAACGTACCCTAATATCCCTCCCGCAAATAATGATGGACCAAAACTTCCACCATTACCCCCAGCAACAATCGTCACTGACGTAGCAAATGCTTTAAAAAGACAAACCAACCCTAAAAACAATAACATCAACCACGGCTTGTAACTGAAATACTTAAAAAAACTTAACCCAAAAATCGATTCTTCTTTTCCACTAATCAAATCTTTAATCGTTTGATACCCCTCGCCAAAGAGCGGCGGCAAGAAACAACACAACAGAGAAAGAATCGCACCTCCCATGAGTGCTTTTTGCAAACGACTAATATGGAGTATCTTAAACTGATGCTCAACCCATCCTGAAACAACCACAAAATAACGTGCATAAATCCCACTAATAACTGCCAATATTATATAAAGTGGAATGTGTTCGTAGTTAAATGTATTACTCGAATGAAACTGAAACAACACTTCTTCATTCAAAATAATCCTTGACATCAAGCTTCCACAAATAGCCGCCACAATCAAAGGAACAAAGTCAGAAAAGATAATCCCAGTGAGCAGAATTTCGAAAGCAAACATCATTCCTGCAATAGGAGCATTAAACGCCGAAGCAATACCTGCCGCGGCACCTGCGGCTAGTAACAATGTTCGATCTTTGTAATCCAACTTATAGGTTTTTGCAAAATTTGAACCTATAGCTGATCCCGTAACTGCAATTGGACTTTCTAAGCCCACCGACCCACCTAAACCGACCGTGATTGCACTTTGAATAATCTGTGAATACATTTTTACAGACGATACCATACTAGAATTTTGTGCAATTTCATACAGTATAGAAGGAATACCCTTGTGATCTTTTCCCCCAAAAAATACAATAACAATAAGCGTAGTTAATACAATCCCAAGCAAAGGAAAAATAAGATAGAATATCAGCTGCTGCTCGAATATAAGCTTGTGGGTAATCAAGTGACTGATATGATGCACCAATATTTTTAAAAACACCCCGGACAATCCTGCAGTACACCCAACAAGGATACCCGAAAGAATCAGAAATTGATTTCTTGAAAGACTACCTCGCAGCCAAAGCAGAAAAGCTTCATACACCTTTACTTTTTGCTTACTCTTGGCAAATTCTCCCATAAACCTGCAGAAATGATAGTATCTTTTGCGCCAGCTAAAATGTTTCAAGGTTTAAAGTTTTTTTAAATCTAGCGCATAATCTCTCGGATAAAAAATGATTATCCGACACCAGCCACACTTACACTAAAAAATAAATTACACGTGTAAAATCTGCCTTGAATTTGCTAAGATTGTTCTAGCGTATCACTTCTGGAAGTATACATTTGTCAATTGTGGGTTTGTTAAAAAAAATGAAGTTTAATTCAGCTAAAAACATGTTCAAAAGGATATTATTAGGATTATTTGTTACCTCGGCATTTGCATGCCAAGTAGACCCTCGAGTCTCAGTTCTGGTGGAGGGCTCTCCCAACCTAAAACCCGACGTACAGCAGGGAATTATAGTCAAAAATGTGCTCAAGTTAATTGAAGATTATCACTACAAAAAAGTAGTATTAAATGACTCTCTTTCTTCAGAAATATTTGATAACTATCTCAAAAAGCTAGATCCAGGTAGAAACTACTTTCTAAAAAGTGATATCGATGATTTTGAAAAATACCGATACTTCTTTGATGATGATTTTCGCTCAGGAGATCTAAGTGTGCCCTACTATATCTTCAATGTATATCAAAAGCGCTATAATGAGAGTGTTCAATTTGCGCTTTCTCAGGTTAACAATCCATTTGATTTCAATGTCAAAGATACCTTGATTTATAATCGGGAAAAATTGCCCTGGTTTACTTCAAAAACTGAGTCCAATACCCTTTGGACCAAGCGTGTTAAATATGATCTATTGAATCTAAAAATAACAGGCACAGACGAAGCTAAGAATGTCGAAACTATCAAAAAACGGTATGAAAATCTATTAACACAGGCTAGTAAAACAAACAATCAGGATGTTTTCCAAATCCTGATGAGCGCCTTTACAGAGTCTATTGACCCACATACGAATTACTTTGTACCCGCTAGAGCACAGGAATTCAACGAAGGGCTTGCCCGAACCTTCGAAGGAATTGGAGCCCGTTTACAATTAGATAACGAAGTAGTTAAAGTCGTCGAAATTATTCCTGGGGGGCCTGCATTTAAAGCCAATAACCTGCATGCAAACGATCGAATTGTTGGTGTAGCACAAGGTAAGGACGGGGAGTTTGTAGATGTTATTGGTTGGCGAATAGACGCTACTGTTTCTAAAATTAAAGGCCCTAAAGGAACTATTGTTCGCTTGAAAATTATACCTGCAGGCAAAGAGCTCTCTTCTGCACCCCAAATTATAGAAATTACACGCGATAAAATCGTCTTAGAAGAGCAATCTGCTAAAAAAGTGATTAAAACCATCACTCAAGCTGGGAAAACCTATAAAATCGGAATTATTCAGATTCCTGCTTTTTATGCTGACTGGAATGCCTATCAAGCCGGAGATCCCAATTATAAAAGCACTACTCGAGATGTCCATTTACTCCTTGATACACTTAAGAACAACAAGGTCGATGCCGTTATCATTGATTTAAGAAGCAATGGTGGTGGCTCCTTACAAGAAGCTGTTAGCTTAACCGGATTATTTATTAAAACTGGTCCTGTTGTACAGGTTAGAGATACTCGAAACAATGTTGATATTCAAATGGATCGAAACAATACTATAGAGTGGAGTGGCCCATTAGGGGTTATTGTTGATCGTTTTAGTGCTTCCGCTTCAGAAATTTTTTCAGGGGCCATACAAGACTATGGTAGGGGTATTATCATGGGTACTCAAACCTACGGCAAAGGGACGGTACAACAGCAGGTTGATGTTTCCAAACTTTTAAGCCCTGTAGAGAAGCTACAAATCGCCGAAGGAGATAAGAATGAGAATATTAATATTTCTGCAAATGCGCCTCAATTTGGTCAGATCAACCTAACCATTAGCAAATTTTACAGAATTAGTGGAAGCAGCACTCAGCATAAAGGCGTAATTCCCGATGTATCCTTTCCCATGGTATACCCCGCAGATAAATACGGCGAAAGTTCCCAAAGGTCGGCTTTACCATGGGATACGATTAACCCTTGTAGTTATACGACATTCTCTGATATTTCCCCAATAAAAAAACAACTGGTAGTTGCTCATGATAAGCGAATGAACAGTTCTACTGAGTACAAAAACCTGCTTGATGATATTGCTCAAATAAAAAAAGGTGATACTGAAGGCTCAGTATCTCTTAACGAAGCTCAACTCAAAAAAGAACGCGATGAGCAAGAAGCCAAAGCATTAGCCAAAACAAATCAGCATCGTGCAGCAACTGGCTTACCCCCTTTGAAAAAAGGAGAAACAGACACCAAACACAAAGATGACTTTGACTTTACCCAAAATGAATGCTTAAAAATTATGGCTGATTATATACGATTAAAACAATAATCATCGGCCTATATTCTGGTCAAATGAGCTTTCAGTGAATATTAGTTTATCTACATTCTTTGAAAGCTCATTTTTTTTTTCTAAAATTGCAGTCCGATTTTATTTATTTATTTTAAATAAAACGAATTAAGAGCTCAGTATCATGGATTTAATAAAATTTGTAGAAGAACAAGCAATTGTCAAAAAAGAACATCCCGCTTTTAAAGCTGGTGATACGATTAGTGTTCATTACAAAATTCGCGAAGGAAATAAAGAGCGTCTCCAAGTTTATCAAGGTGTTGTCGTTCAACGTAACAGTACAGGAGTAACCGAAACATTTACAGTACGTAAAATGTCAAACGGGGTGGGTGTCGAGCGTATATTTCCCATCAATTCCCCAAATATTGATAGAATTGATGTAAATAATTTAGGTAAAGTTAGAAGGGCTAAACTATTTTATTTACGCGAATTGACAGGAAAAGCTGCTCGAATTAAGTCTAAAAGAGCATAAGTTTAATTTTCATTTTTATTTTTTACCTCTCATTCTAAAAAAGAATGAGAGGTTTTTTGTTTCAAAAAAATCTCTAATGCTTTCCTTTAATTTCGTTAAATTATTTTTAATTTGTCCTGGAAGAATACTACCCATGGAAATCTTCGATCACATCATATTTGGAAATAGCATACACGATTACGTCCTTTTTGCTATTATTTTTACTCTAGGATTGGTATTCAAAAGAATATTCTCTCGTGGAATAAGTAAACTATTTTTTCGCCTGTTTACTCAAAATGGAACTAATTCCAGTGCGCTGGTATTTGTTTCTCTCTTACTTCGTCCTATCGAGTTGCTAATCATGTCTGTAGTATGCTATTGGGCCATCAATCAGCTTGACTACCCTCTAAAAGAAGTGCTCTTTTCTCGTGAAAATATCATTAATAATGTAACGACTTATTATCAAATTCGAGTTGCCAATGTTATCGATAAACTCTTCTTATTCTTCCTCATTTTATCCACCTTTTGGATCATTTTACGCATTATTGATTCAGTAGCCCATGTTTTGATGCGCAAGGCGTCCGTTACTAAATCAAAAACAGATGATCAGATCATTCCATTTGTAAAAGAACTCAGTAAAATTACAACGATCATCATAGGTGTATTTATTGCCCTGAAACTCGTTTGTGAAGTAAACGTAGCGGCCATAATTACTGGGCTTGGAATAGGTGGTATCGCCATTGCCCTTGCAGCAAAAGATACACTACAAAATCTATTGGGCTCTTTTACCATTTTTGCAGACAAACCCTTTGTTACTGGAGATTTGATTCGCGTGGATAAGTATGAAGGCACTATAGAAAAAGTTGGTTTTAGGAGTACACTTCTGCGCACCACGGATAAAACTGTTGTTGTCATTCCAAACAGCAAAATGATCGATACACCATTGGAAAATCTCACGCTTCGTAACCTTCGTCGCATGAAGTTCTATCTAAACCTCCAATATGATACCCCTCCTACCATCATGATGGCCATATCTAAGGAAATCACGCAATGCATCAATCAACACCGACATGCTAGCCAAGCTTTTGTTCATTTTGAATCGTTTGGCGAGTCTTCATTAAATCTACTCGTACGGTACTATATAGGTGTTATTGATGATGCCAAGTACCTAAATATCCGTGAAGAAATTAATTACAAGATTATTGACATTGTAATAGGACATGGCGCCCACTTTGCCCTTCCTTCAAAAACTATATACCTCCACCAACATACCGGCACAGAAAATCCACTCCAAGAGCCCCTAAAATAAATCCAGTTTTTACTTCACTGTAGCTAAAACAGTAATACCACCTTTCACGATATCTCCCAATTTAACATTAATATCCGATCCTACAGGTAGGAACACATCTACACGTGATCCAAACTTGATGAAGCCAAACTCCTGCCCCTGCTTTACCTGGTCGTTTGGCTTGGCATAGCAGATAATTCGTCTAGCTAGCGCCCCAGCAATTTGTCTAACAAGTACTTTCATACCCTTATTATCTTCTATCACAACCGTTGTTCGCTCATTCTCTGTAGAGGACTTTGGATGCCAAGCAACCAAAAATTTACCCGGGTGGTATTTACTATACTTTATCACACCACCAACAGGAAGTCGATTCACATGCACATTGACTGGTGACATAAAAACGGATATCTGTACGCGACGATCCTTCAAGAATTCTGTTTCTTCCGTTTCTTCTATAACTACCACCTTCCCGTCCGCTGGACAAAGAATATGTTTTTCATTGGGAATTACCTTAACATTTGGACTACGAAAGAATTGTAAAACAGTAATAAACAAAATCCCAGAAAAAATATAAATCGCCCAGCGAAAGAAGACAAAATCAGGTAAAAAAAACTGTACTAGTGTATTTAGTACAAAAATTAAAAGAATACAAATCGCAATGGAAGTATAGCCCTCTTTATGAATAGTCGTCATATTTCTTTATTTGTCTAGTATTGGGAACACTGAAAAAGCCACAATTCCCTCGAAAAACGCTGTAAAAGTAAGCTATTCTACCAGATACTACTCAAAATAATTCCCCAACCAACCCTCCTTTATTACAAACTCAATATTTAATACGCCCAATAAAATGTTTTTATTGTTTAATAAATTAAATATTTTCACAAAAAGTAAAATTAATTAAACTTATAAATAAAAATACTTTATGAAAAAATTATTAACCTATTTACTCATTTTAACTCTTTTCGACCTTTCGTGTTCAAAAGCGCCACTTCAAAACATTGACTCAAAAAAAAATGATCATGAGATCAATTTTTTAAGTACTCCGGATACACCCGTTAACTTCAAACGTCAGCTCTTCCGTGAATCATTCGAAAAAGGAGTGAAATCCTATTATGCTAATGGCGATGTGTTGCTTTCATCTGGACTTTGGTATTTGAATAATGCCCTTATTCATCGAGAAGCTTCGAATCAATGTATTCGCATGTCAAATGAGAGCTCAATAGGTATGCATTTTGATGTTAATATAGCCAATCCATTTACTGTAAGTATTAAACATGCCGTTTTTAATACAGATAGTCCATCAAGCTGGACGCTATGGATTTCAGACGATCAGGGTAATTCTTACAAACAAGTCGGTACTACAGTTACTTGTGCCAGTACTACTTTTGTTACATCCACATTTCAAGTGAATAGAACTGGCAATTTGAGATTTGAAATCAGAAAATCTGACACTGGAAAAAATCGATTACTCCTAAAGAGCTTTACAATAGACCTCCGAGATCCTGTAACAGAACATGGAAAAGGATCCACAAACGATGATGATAACCTATTATTAGGGAACCCGGACAATGCAGAGGCCAGTGTATTATCTCCCGATAAATACCTGATGGATAAAACATACTATGAATTATCATACAATAACACCACCCATATTCCAAATTGGGTAAGTTGGCATCTAGATGCCTCAAACCTAGGTTCTGTTAAACGAAGAAATAGTTTTAGACCGGATACCTATTTACCGGCATCTTGGTATCAAGTAACTGCTAGTAGCTATGTCAATTCAGGATTTGATCGTGGGCATGATTGCCCTTCTGGAGACAGAACAAGTTCTACAGAAGCCAATAATAGTACATTTTTAATGACAAACATTATTCCTCAAGCGCCCCAGAATAATCAGCAAACCTGGGGTAATTTAGAGGCTTATACCCGTTCGCTTGTTCAAAATGGGAATGAAGCATACATCGTTATGGGCACTTACGGCACTGGAGGAACTGGCAGAAATGGATATAAAGAAAGCATAGATGATAATGGCGAACAAATCAAAGTGCCAAGTCATATTTGGAAGGTTATTGTTATCATTCCAAATGGATCTAATGACTTCAATCGTATCAATACCGGTACGCGAGTAATCGCAGTAGATACACCGAATGATAATTCCATCAGCCCAGACTGGAAACGCTATCGAACATCAGTTAATGCAATTGAAATGGCTACAGGATATAATCTATTGAGCAATTTACCTTCATCCATACAAATCGCTCTTGAATCTAAAGTTGATGATCTGTAAAGGACATATGTAACCATCACGCAAACTAATGCAACAATGGAAGAAAGTAGTGGTTTGCTTTCTTCCATTGCTCAAAATTCTTACAATAATTGCTCCTACTTGAAAAATGAAGTCCTTGAGCTGATTTTTTATCTTTGAGCTTGTTTAAAATTCATTTAGATGCGTAACAAGATACCCCTACTTATACTGTTATTTAATTTTTCTAACTTCTTCGGACAAACCCCTGAAGCTGTCCTGAAAGATCACCCACAAATACTTGTAAACTTAGCGGAACCGCTCAAGAGCCTCTCCCCAACCCCATGCTTTGCAGAAAGGGATAAGAATACCGATGAAAACTTTAAAAAACAACCTCTGAGTTTTCCAAACGACAAACCCAAAAGAGGAAAAAAAAATCGCATAAAGCGGGGTCATAAACGCCATGCAACAAGCGAAAAAATAGCGAATAATTCCCCTCATGATAGCTTCATCATTAATTCAACCCATGAACCACCAAAACGGGAATTCCGTGGCGTATGGGTAGCTACTGTTGCTAATATCGATTGGCCTTCGAAAGGAAATCTTAATACAGAACTACAAAAACAAGAACTTGTCCAATTACTAGATGAACATCAAAAAAGTGGAATCAATGCCATCATGCTACAAATACGACCTGCTGCAGATGCTTTTTATGGAAAAAGTAGGGAGTTATGGAGCCGATATTTAACCGGGACACAGGGCAAGGCGCCTTCCCCTTATTATGATCCCCTAGCGTTTGCTATAAAAGAAGCTCATGAACGCGGAATGGAATTGCATGCCTGGTTTAATCCTTATCGTGCCACTTTTGATCTTATTGATGCCAATACCAACGAAAAGCACATCACCAAACAAAAGCCAGATTGGTTTTTTACATACGATGGTAAAAAATTATTTAATCCAGGAATTCCTGAAGTACAATCATACATCATTGATGTAATCATGGATGTAGTCCGGAATTACGACATTGATGGTGTACATTTTGACGATTATTTTTATCCCTATCCCAAAGAAACTTATCCACAAAAAAGCCTCTTCCTAGTTGATGAAAATACATACAAAAAATATAATAGCCACTTTGATTCTATTGAAGATTGGCGCCGTCATAATGTAGATACCCTAATACAGCGTTTATCAGATAGCATACATACAGCCAAAAAATATATCAAGTTCGGTATAAGCCCCTTTGGTATTTGGCGCAATATTTCACAAGATCCTAATGGGTCGGAAAGTAACGGTTTCGATGGTTACAGTAGACTTTATGCAGATGCACGCAAATGGGCTCAAATGGGCTGGATAGACTACATTAATCCTCAAATCTATTTCCCATTTTATTACAAAGCTGCTCCTTATGAGAAACTTGTAGACTGGTGGAGTAAAAACGCCTTCAACCGCCATCTATACATTGGACTAGCCGCTTACCGTGCAGCAGAAAAAAGGGGAGGATGGCTAGATCCACAACAAATTCCTAATCAAATTCGATACCTCAGAAATAACCCAAATGTTACAGGAAGCGTATTTTTTAGCTCAAAATCATTAATCAAGAATTTGGCTGGGCTTAATACCGCACTGCGTGATGATTTCTACAAATACCCCGCCCTAACACCAACGATGCCCTGGTTGGATAATATTCCACCCAATCCACCACAATCTTTACAAGTCGAGTTAGATGTAAAAGAAGGAGTTCCTGTACTAAAATGGGCCCCACCTTCAAAGGCCATCGACAATGAACTAGCTTATGGCTATGTCATTTATCGTTTCAATGACGATGCAACTGTGAATACCAACACACCAAAAAATATATTGAAAATTAGCTTTGAGTCGGCCCAAACCAGTTTTATAGATACCACAGCTCTTCCTAATCACCGGTATCATTATACCGTTACAGCATTAGATCGAATGAAAAATGAAAGTACAGTATCAAATGTGGTGAGTATTAAAATTTCACGAGGAAAGTAGAACAATGTCCCCATTAAAAAATTTCGCCCAAGTTGACAAAAATTCCATGGGAACCCTCAATGCCCACGCCATAGTCAATCGCCAAATTGGTATTTGAATATTTGTTCATTTTAATACGCAAACCCGCCCCGGCGGCTGGTATAAAAGTCCTGGTTGGCGCAAGAATGCGATTAGGAAAACTTTGTACATTGGCAAAAACTACTGCACCTAATAGACCATTTTTTGTGATACCAAAACGATACTCACTTTCCAAATAAAGCATATTTGTTCCTCGGAAACGGTCAACCACATAACCCCGACCAGTATTATTATAGGTATCATTTCCTGTGCTAGGTAAGTCAAAATATGGCTGCTTACCTGCTATACTTAGCCAAAAGTAACCCCAAAAAGCCAATACATTTTTTGAATGATTAGATAACTTAAAATATTTCCTAGCATCGATCTGGATGCTACTCCATCTAGAATCACTACCTAAAAATGGTAAGTTATATCTACCAAAAATATTAACATACGCCCCCCCTAAGGGATTAATAGGACTAGTTCGCGTATCAAATAAAAAATTTAGATTAAGCCCAGAAGAATATGAGTAGCTTTTTTTATTTCTACTATATCGGTAATAAGGAGAAGCCCGGTGATTGAGCGAACTATGTTCTGTTATGTTATAATGATAATCCAAACAATACCCTCCTCCTAAATACAAATTAGGCGTTATTTTTTTTAGTACAGTTTGATATAATCTAAAATAATTATAAACCATACTATCGGCCCTTAATGCAGTAGTTTTATTCCCTAGTCCATAAGTGGTGGTTGGATATTTACTCCATCTTAAATCAGTTACAAATTTAAGCTGATCTAGGTGTGTAAAAATATTGGATTGCGTAATGAAGGTCTGTTGTTCATGGGAGTCATATAAGGTCTGAAAATTAATTACCGATTCGTTCTCTTTATGACTATTTGTTGTATAAAATGCCGCAATCCCACTCAAACCTACTGCAAAACCCGTTGAAAGTGTATAACCCACAAAGGGAGCAATAGAAAGTTTTAGCTTCTTTTTTGCCCTATGTTCTTCTACTTTAGTTTTCGTTTTTAGAATACTATGAAGTAAATCTACAATGTCTTTTTGATTAGTTGAATCAGTAATTGATGTATCTCTTTGGACTAATGAATATACTGGACTAGCAACAACAATGGAACAAAGGCAAAAGAAAACTGAAACGGTCAATAATGATATAATAAAAAAGTAGGTATTCGAGTTTTTCAAGGTGTCACAAAGTTAAGTGCTTAAAACACAGTGTCACAGCTACTTTCCCCATGCTTTGGATAATCGGTTGTATAATGTAATCCCCTACTTTCTTTACGCATTCGGGCAGATTTAACAACGATATATGCATTTTGAATGACGTTTCGGAGCTCACACAATTTAACAGATAGTTTAGTTTTTTTATAAAAACTTTCTGTTTCCTCATACAATAAGCCTAACCTACGCATGGCTCGTTCCAATCTAAAATCAGAACGAACAATTCCCACATAATCACTCATCACCTTTTGGGTCTCACGAAGATTATGTGTTACCAAAATATCTTCATTCGATAAGATCGTATTGGTTTCATCCCATTCGGGAATTTCTGGAATATCTATTACTTTTTTTACTAGGGTTATCGCATTCTTATAAATACGGTGTGCAAAAACAGTCGCTTCCAATAATGAATTAGAAGCTAAACGATTGGCTCCGTGTAAACCCGTGGAAGCACATTCGCCACAAGCATATAGACGATGAATCGATGATCTGCCATGCTCATCAACCAGTACACCACCACACATATAATGGGCTGCTGGCGTTACCGGAATCATATCCTTGGTCATATCGATCCCTACACTTAAGCATTTAGCATAGATATTTGGGAAATGAATAAGTATATCTGACTTTGAACGATGTCTAATATCCAGATAAACAAAATCATCGCCCGATTTTTTCATTTCGGAATCAATGGCTCGAGCTACAATATCACGAGGAGCTAATGATTGTCGTTGATCGTAGTTTTGCATAAATTCTTGACCATCCCTGGTTCTCAAAATACCCCCAAAACCCCGAACTGCCTCCGAAATCAAAAATGATGGGTATTCTCCTGGATTATATAAAGCCGTCGGATGAAACTGGATAAATTCCATATTTCTTACTTTTCCTTTGGCCCGATAGACCATGGCTGTACCATCACCAGTAGCTATTACTGGATTAGTTGTTGCCGAATAGATATGCCCAGCACCACCTGAAGCCAAAATTGTCACCTTGGCTAATAATTTCTCTACTTTGTTTTTAATGGTATCAAGCGCATAAATACCATAACAAACAATATCTGTTGAGTTTTTATCAACAAACTTGCCTAGATGATGCTGAGTAATCAATTCAACGGCAAAAAAATGCGTCCGCACTTCGATATTGGGGTTTCTATGCACTTTTGATAAAAGTGCTCTTTCAATTTCAAAACCCGTGATATCCTTATAGTGTAACACCCGATGCTCAGAATGCCCACCCTCTTTAGCCAAGTCAAATAATCCTTCATTTGTGGTATCAAAATTGGTTCCATACCTAATGATCTCTTTAATACGTTCGGGCCCTTCTCGAACAACAAGCTCCACAATATGGGGATCACACAATCCATCACCGGCAATTAGTGTATCTGTTATATGTTTAGTAAAAGAATCTGCTTTATTCACTACTACTGCGACTCCACCCTGAGCATATTTGGTATTGGATTCATCCTCATTTGTTTTAGTGACAATGAGCACTTTTCCATGTTTGGCCGCTTTCAAGGCAAAACTTAAACCTGCAATCCCTGACCCAATAATTAAAAAATCAACATCCTTCATGAGACACCCTAGTTTTGCCCAAACGTTTTAGACAAAATGTTAATAACAGCATCAAAGATGTTGATTTCTGAGAAATAAACGTTGGTCGTTTTTTGAAAACAAAAACACAATTAATTGACTCTAATTCGTTCACTACTTTTTTTAAAAAGTTTTGGTCATAATTATCATCAATAATTCACAATTTATGATTTACAAAAAATACACAAACAAAAAATAAATATGGACTTTAAAAAATTTTAAATTCTGATTATCAAATAGATATGATTAGACATTTGTTGACAAGTTGTTAACAAATATGGAAAACTCATTATATCAATACAAAGCACGTATCATTTTTTCACATAACTCACACGCTAATAAATCATAAATGTTTATTTAAATAATAAATTGTTATTGTTACGCTGTGAATAAACGCCTGATTTTAGGTGGAAAAAGCTTGAAGGAAAGAAATTAAGTGCTTAACAATCCATTGAAAGATCTCTATTGATCATTATAAAATAGGGTGTGACGGGTACTGATCTGTGGTCTACTCTCTTTTGCTACAGTGAGTCTATACTTTCTACGTCTTAAATAAGGGGATTTGGATAAGATCCAAAAAAGTGCGTATCCATTATACACGAAGGATCAGATATAATGATTTATTCGAATCGTTTTTCCAGCAAGTTGTTAATAACTACCTTTTAGCTGTTTACTTCTTCAAATATGACGTTGGTTCTTTTTTAAAACATTCAGATGTTTCTCTGATCGACCTATTTTTGAATTATTTTTGTAAAAGTTTTACGCATACTTACCCCAAGTAATCCACCACTTACTTGATTATAAATAATTCACATAAAAAAATCACAATAGCTATTACGAGAATAATATGATTTGACTATCAGGATATTGGAACTATAAATTTGTTTACAAATTGTTAGTAAGGTGAGTATAACCACATAGTCAAATAAATCAGATGTGAATTTTTCACACCACTCACACCTTAATAAATCGTAAATATCTATTTATAAAAAATCTTGTTTTTATTAAAGCGTTGATAAATGAATACCTTCGAAGAGTTAATCATAAATGGGTTTATAACAGAATGGATTGATCCCAAACTAGATTTGTTCAATGAAATTGAAAAACTCAAAAAAGAGAAGAATGCAGTCGTATTGGCTCATTATTATCAAGAACCAGACATTCAGGATATAGCCGATTACTTGGGCGATAGTTTGGGATTATCCCAGGAAGCAGCAAAAACCAATGCGGATATCATTGTTTTTGCAGGGGTTCATTTTATGGCCGAAACAGCCAAGATATTGTCTCCGGAGAAAAAAGTCTTATTGCCTGATTTGAAAGCGGGTTGTTCTTTGTCTGATAGTTGCCCACCACATTTGTTTGCCAAGTTTAAGGAACGTTATCCAGATCATTTGGTGATAACTTATGTAAACTGTACGGCAGAATTAAAGGCGATGAGTGATATTGTTTGTACTTCATCAAATGCAATTCAGATTGTAAATAGTTTGCCCAAAGACGCTAAAATCATATTTGGACCAGACCAAAATTTAGGGGCTTATGTGGCCAAAAAAACGGGTAGAGAGTTGATTTTATGGAATGGCGCATGCATGGTTCATGAAATCTTTTCTCGTCAACGTATTCTCGGGCTGAAGCAAAAATACCCCGATGCATTATTCATTGCGCATCCAGAGTGTGAAGAATTCGTTTTAAAAATGGCTGATTATATTGGATCTACGACTGGTTTACTAAATTTTACGATGAAAAATTCTGCACAAGCATTTATTGTTGCTACAGAAAGTGGTATTCTTCATCAAATGGAGAAAGCTAGTCCTCACAAAACATTTATTCCTGCACCTCCAAATAATACCTGTGCGTGTAATGAGTGCCCACATATGAAACTCAATACATTAGAAAAACTATATATTTGTCTAAAAAATGAATTACCAGAGGTAAATGTGCCGATGGATATTATTGATAGAGCAAAAAAGCCAATTGAACGAATGTTAGAAATTTCGGCTCAATTGGCTTTATAATTGAAATAGAATTGGAATCAAAAGATCTTCTAAAAAACTATAGCAGTATTATTTTTTTGTTGTGTGGTATTGTTGTAGGTAGTATATCAGGTTTAATGTTGGGGAAGCAAGTTGAAGTGATTAAGCCTATAGGAGATCTATTTCTGAATTTACTTTTTACAGCTGTAATACCGTTGATATTTTTTGCCATTGCATCCTCGGTAGCAAATATTGAAAAATCAGAAAAGATTGGGCGCCTGCTCATCATTATGATTTTTGTTTTTTTAAGTACAATGTTTATTGCTGCTTTGTTGGCTATTCTGGCCGCATTATTATTTCCTGTACATCAAAATGCAGGTATACTTAGTATGTCTCCTCTTGAATCGATAGAAAAAGGGACTATTGGAGACCAGATAACAAAACTGCTGACCGTGGATGATTTTTCTGATTTAATTTCTAGAAAAAACATGCTGGCTTTTACACTTTTTTCTTTTCTGGTTGGTATTGCCACATTGCGTGCACAGCAAGTGGGGGAAGATTTTCGTCGTTTTTTAAATGCTGGAAATGAAATGATGAAACAGCTACTTCAGTTGATTATGAAGTTTGCTCCATTAGGGTTGGGGGCTCATTTTGCCTATCAGGTGGGGGTATTTGGTCCAGATTTATTTGGTATATATGCCAAGTCAGTGGGCTTGGGTTATGGTATTAGCTTTTTTTATTTTGTGGCTTTTTTTAGTCTGTATGCATTTATTGCGGGTGGAGTTTCTGCTGTAAAAGTTTACTGGAAGAACAATATTACACCTTCATTAACTGCATTAGGTACTTGTAGTAGTATTGCCAGTGTTCCGGCCAATTTAGAAGCAGCCGAAAAGATGCGTATTCCGGCTTATATTCGAAATATTGTGATTCCGTTGGGTTCTTCGCTTCATAAAGAAGGATCGAGCGTATTATCGATTATCAAAATTGTGGTGCTTTTTGCCGTCTTTGGCAAAGATTTGACAGACGTAGATACGATTCTCTTAGCCATTGGAATATCCCTTATTGTTAGTGTGGCAGAAGGAGGAGTTCCTAATGGGGGGTGTATTGGAGAAGCTTTGGTTGTTGCTATGTATGGCTTACCTATGGAGGCACTATCTATTGCCATTATTATCAGTACCCTACTAGATCCCATTGCAACGCTCTTGAGTGTATCTGGAGATACCGTAGCAGCCATGCTTATTGCTCGTTTTTCGGAAGGTAAGGATTGGGCTTGCTTAAAAGCTGGGGTTTAGTTTTACTGATTGTTATGGCTATTTGTTTTCGGAAGGAGATTGATCAGGATACGAGGCTCGCTATTTGGAAAATTGAGGAATCTGTTGAAGTACTTCGCTCCCAAATTCAGTTAAGGGAGTCAGAGGAAAAGCTTTTGCAGTCTTTTCTTCATAAAAAGCGAAAATTGCATTGGCTTAGTGCTCGGGTTTTGCTTGCAGCCATGTTAAATACGAAGGAATATATCGAATATCGTGTGGATGAACATGGAAAACCTTATTTAGTGGACTTTCCCTATTTTATTTCGATCAGTCATTCTGTAGCTTATGCAGCTGTAATGATTAGTAAGACGTGTCCAGTAGGTATTGATATTGAGCAAATGGATCCAAAAATTGTGCAGCTTGCTCATAAATTTCTTTCTCCTGCAGAATTATCTTTTGTTGATATCAATAATCGTAAAGCACACCTGTATGCCTGTTGGTGCATTAAAGAAGCTGTATTTAAACTTAATGGTAAGCGAAAAACTTCCCTAAGAGATATTCAATTAAGTCCTTTCAGCTATCAGCAAAGTGCAAGAGCAAAAGTCAACTTGGCTAATAGAGATTCTGTCAGCTGTTTTGATGCTTATTTTGAAACATTTGATGGCTATATGATGGGCTATGTATGGGCATGAACTACAACTCTTTTCTAACCAATAAAAATTCATCTTCATGGATTTGTAAGTAGCCATATTCATAACAGAAAAGGTATGTTTTGTTGGTTTGAGTATGATAAATACTTGTAATATGGTCAAAATAGAATCCTTTATTTGTCAGATGTTTACGTTGGACTTTGGTTTTTCCTGAGGGATTTAATTCTTCCAAAATTTGGCGATTTCTACGCAAAATACGATTGGTGTTTCGTACTAGTGGACTATCGGAATTTCGTTGGTTATTGTAATGATTTCGACACTGATCTGTACAAAATTTTTTATCCGTTCTGCCATAGATGATCTCATTGCAATCTAAGCACTTTTTTACTTCACTCATGTGGGTGTTGTTTTTAAAACGAGAAACGATATCCATTTTTAATTACTTATAAACGCAAATAGCCGAATAGAATTACTTATTAACCGATTTAGTTTTCGAAGGATATACATTTTTGGAACCAATAGGTAATAAAAATGATCCAACAATTTAAATTTTAAACCAATGAGTACATTAAAAAACAGTGTTCGTTTGATGGGTTTTGCTGGAGGTGATCCAGAGATAAAAATATTTAGTGACCAAAAGAAGGTTGCTCGATTAAACATCGCTACGCATGAAATTTATCGCAATGTAGATAATGAAAAGATCGAACAAACCCAATGGCATCAGCTTGTGTTTTGGGGAAAACAGGCAGATATTGCTGAGAAATACATTCAAAAAGGCAAGGAAATATCTGTAGGTGGTCGTTTAACAACGCATAGTTATGAAGCCAAGGATGGTACCAAGCGATATGTGACCGAAGTGGTGGTGAATGAAATAGTGCTTTTAGGAGGTAAAAAGAATGACTAGAGCCTTTTTTATGGCTGTAAAGGACGAGCCTGTCGTGTTTAGGTCTTGCCATTAATTCAGAAAAAGCCACATCAATATTGTGGCTTTTTCTTTGAAACATCGAGCTTGTCTAAAGTTTATTTTATGAAGCTATTGCCGGTTATTTTTGAGCGAAATGAGGCGTATTTTGGAGCCATAGCAGGGCGCTATGGTGAAAAAATCCAACGAAATTGTAGCCAAAAAGAACCAAAAGAGCAAAATAAAATAAACTTTAGACAAAGCTCTTCATTAAGAGTGATTATCATCTGTTCTATGGTGTTGTAACAGAAACGGGTATAACTTTTCCATTGAAAAATTTATGCCCAGTTTGAGCAAATTCTGCAATAAATTTACCCATTTCGAAGGCTGTCACGGGTGATTTGTAATCTGGAAAAGCCTCTTCTAACATTTCTGTTTGTGCAGAACCCAATGCCAGACAGTTTACTTTTATCTTTTTGTAATCATTCAGCTCGGTGGCCAGACACTCTGTTAGACTATGTAGCGCTGCTTTACTTGCAGAATAGGCCACTAGTCCCGGAAATTTAATACTTCCTTGGAAACCACCCATGCTTCCAATATTGACAATATGTGCGTTTTCATTCACATGAGGTAAAATATGTTGGATCATTTTAACATGTCCCAAAAAATTATACTGTAGCATATCAACAAAATCGAGCTGTGACAATTCTTCAAAGGGCTTATTAACCAACGAACCTGCATTATTGATTAGAATATCAACCGAACCAAGATGTTTTTTTAAAAAGGGAATAAGTTTGGTATCATAATCATCATGAATAATGTCAAATTTTTTTGGGTGTAGGATACATTCCGGATTTTTCTTTTTTGCGAGCTTACTTAGCTTGTGCAGTTTTTCCTCAGAACGGGCTAGAGCAACTACCCTATTATTATTACTTGTTATAAGCTCTAAAACAGCCTCAAAACCAATGCCACTACTGGCTCCCGTCACTAATATGTTCATATCTTCCTAATTAATGGTTAATTGAATACTGGATTTTTGATTAGATGAAAACCATCATAAATCAATTTCGTTTTATCCGATTCATTTTTGGTTTTCTGCTCTAAATTAGCTCGTATTTCCCCAGCTATTTCGGGCAACAGGTTATGTTGCTCGAGTAATTCTATTATCTCTAGGGCGCAGAGCCAGTCGTTTTTAAAATTTTTCTTTAATTCATTCCAGACAAAGGGGATTTGTTCATAATTGGTGTGTTTTTCTCTACAATCACGGATGATTTGGAACAGCTTGTGATACTGTTTTGCGTTATCATCATAAATAGGGTGATGTGTTATTGTTTTGGAAATAAAAGTGATTTCTTCAAAAGAATCTTTATCAGCTGCCCCACAAAAAACGGAGGATATTTTTTCGCCAACGGCCATATCATATACACCCCAGTTTGGCTCAAATAAAATCTCACCCTTGTCACTCTTGACTGTACAATTCAAAAAGCTAATTAGGATAACTTTTTCTTTTTGTTGTTCAATGTTTTTGATAGTTCCATGAACATGTATGCCACTTAGGAAATATAGATCAGTTGTCTGTCCAATTTCAACACCTATATTTTTCAGTTCGGTTGAGGAAAAATCTTCCAAAGGTTTTTTATAATTTTTTAGTCTTCCAACAGGTGAAGAAAAACCATTTTGATGATAGCATTTATCATGACCTGTTAGTTGTTTATGATTATATGCAAGTGCAGTTGGTCCGGTGGTTTTAATCCATGTGAGTATTTGGCTATCTGATAGTATATCTGTGAAAATGCCAGAAATTTGTAATCCAGAACTGTAAACTGCTGTACATACACTTTTGCAGTTTATTGCTTTCAAAAGCCCCTCATGCCCACCGCGACGAAAAGCCATGGTGTTTGCAAATTGCTCTAACACATCAATCAAGTTTTGGAAAGAAGGGGTGACAAAAAGCTGAGGTTGAGGCTTAGTGATATCGAAAGGATAATTAATAGCATCAAGTGTATACCATAGTTTTTTAACGCTAGGGCTCATGCAGCTAGCACTTTCACCGATGGATGAGAGTAATCCAGCTCCGTATATTTTAGGGTTTTCTAGGGTTCCGATTAAACCGTATTCTACGGTCCACCAGTGTAAGCGGCTTAGTAGGGCCATTTCTGAGGGGTCCCCTAAGTTTTTTTGACAGCTTTCTACTTTTTCTTCTGCTTTGCGTATTGTTTTTGGATTAGCATCTGGCATTTCTTTTAGTATAGAGAGCTTACGAATGGCTTCGTAGAGTTGGAAATCTTTGGCAGAAAAGATTGCTTTTGCTCCAATTGATCCGAAGTAGCTTAGGTATTGATGATAATCTGGATCGGCAATTATTGGTGCATGACCTGCTGATTCATGAATGATGTCAGGGGCGGGAGTATATTCAATATGTTCTAACTGACGGATATCGGCGGCAATAACTAAAACACGATAAGCTTGATACTCCATAAAAGCAGCAGGAGGAATAAATCCATCCACTGTTACTGCTCCCCAACCAATTTTTCCTAAAGCATCGTTCATTTCTTGCAAATGTGGTATTTTTTCAATGCTTAATCCCGCTGCTTGTAATCCGGGTATGTAAGGGTAATAAGCAATGTCTTTTAGGTAGCTATAATTTTGACGCATTACATAACGCCATATTGCATGATCCACCGGCGTATAATGGTCGTAATGTTGCTCCACAATGAATTTTTTCAAATGCCCAGGTAGCCCGGCTACTTGAGAATTATTGAAATCATTAAAATGATTCGAATCCATGATGCATATATTAATTTCTTTTTTAGAAATATATGAAAAAATGCGTAGCTAGTATTCTAATTTTCGTTGTGTTAAAAGTATATTTATATGGCCTGAATTATATTTTTAGCAATTTATTTGTTTGTCCGTTGTGGGTGGCGTATTAAAGATTGGTGTAATAAAATTACGAAAATTTTTTAATTATTAATCCTTTTTTTAGATATTTTTTATTTTTTTTAAATTAAAATAATTTATATAGTCGGCCCGATTACAGCTTTATAATGCATTATTGAAAGTCCAGATAGGGTACCATTTTGTGTAGATTTTCAGGAGTTAAAATACCTATTTTACTCAATTCATAGATGTTTTTATAATTTCCATGTTGGGTTCGGTACTGGATAATCGCATTAATTTGATTATAATTAAGGTAAGGGTATTTTTTAAGTTCATCAAATGTACTTCTATTGATTTTAATTTTTTGTATCGTACCAAGCACGCTTATTTGGTCTTTTATTTGGTCATATCTAGCAGAGTCTAAGCCATAGATTTCACGCAATTGTTCTTTGTTGTGGAATCCGCCCAAACGACTTCTGTATTTGATAATACGGCGGGCAAATGTGGGACCTATCCCTCGTATAGTTTCTAATTGTATAGAATCAGCTTCGTTTATATTGACTAGTGCAAAAGTATTTTTTGTTTTTTGCTTCTCTTGGGATCTGTATGTGGTTTCATGTTCCTCTTTTCTTAATGCGGACTTAATAGAAATGTAGGGTTCAAGCTTGGCATATTGTTCCTGCCCGATGGAATAAATCTTCTGTAGGTCTTCTTTGCGGTAGAATTTTCCTCCTTTTGATTCATAGTTTTTGATTACTCGAATTTGTTTATCCGTTAGGCCTAGTTTTTGCCATTGTGTTTCAGGTAATCTGTTCGGATCAAATTCAAAGTAAAGTGGGCTTGAAATTTCTTTTGCGCTGTAGTCCTTGTTGACCCTTTGATCATATTTTTTTAATTCTTGTGCAGATGACCGAAATGATTCAATCTCCCGTTCAAATTGGCTGAATTCATAAAATGGGGTTTGATTACATAGCCGATAGATACTGGGGATGGATAGGATTACGATAATCAATAGACATAAAACTAAAATGCCATTGTATTCTTTTTTAGAAAATTCAAAATAGGATTTAAGGAAGTTTTTCATTCATTTAGAGATTGTATAGGTATTTGCAAAATTTATCACACTTTAAGTTTGCGGACATTTGTGCTTTCTGTTTTATCGGTTGCTTTTACCTTTTGTATAAATAGGGTAAAATGGATTTTTCCAAATTCGGGGTGAAATTTATCGGTAATTTTGAGATCATGATACCATGATAAAATATTAGAGCCTGTTTAAATTTACGCTAATGGAAATCATTACCAAAAAAGACTTCGCTAAAGCAATCAACCTAGATAAAATTCCTATGCCTGGGCTAGCCTCGCTTTTAATGGAGATTATGAAGATCAACGAGGTGAATGAAGTATTCGATAGGGCGCATCATTTGCAAGGAATTAGTTTCATCGACAAGGTGCTTCAGTTGATAGGTGTAAAGATTTCTTTTGATGAAACTGAATTGAACAATATTCCGGAAAGAGGGGCATTTATTGCTATTGCCAATCATCCATATGGAGGCATTGAAGGGTTGGTGTTTTTGAAATTGTTGTGTACGGTTCGACCCGATGCCAAGTTGATGGCCAATTTTTTATTAAAAAAAATCCCTAATCTGAGCGATTATTTTATTGCAGTAAATCCTTTTGAAAATATAGAACACACATCGAGTATCAGTGGTATTAAACATACACTTGAGCAGCTGCAGGCTGGAACACCCATTGGCATATTTCCTGCTGGTGAAGTTTCAACTTATCAAATAAATAAACAGCAAGTCACAGATAAATTGTGGCATCCGGTGGTTGGTAAACTTATATTGAAGGCAAATGTGCCGGTTGTTCCAGTTTATTTTCATGGGAATAATGGACTTTTATTTAATCTACTGAGCTTGATCCACCCTGCCTTACGTACAGCAAAACTACCTTCGGAACTCTTTAATAAACAAGGCCATGTCATTCGGGTACGTATTGGCAAGCCTATTGATATTCAAGATACACCTTCCTATCAAAACATCAACCACTTACTTGGTTACTTGAGGGCCAAAACTTATGCCCTTGGTGCCGGGTTAGAAGATGAAAAAAAAATTTTTAGCCCGCGTAATCTATTCAAGATTCAAAAGAGACGTGAGAAAATTGTCCAGCCTGTTTCTATTCATGCAATTTTACAGGATATAGCCTATTTGGAAGATAATAAAGTATGGACCGAGAAAAATTATGAGGTTTATATCGTTCCCTCCCAAAAAATTCCACACATTATTAAGGAAATAGGCCGTTTGAGAGAAATTACCTTCAGGGAGGTAGGTGAAGGCACCAATAAAAAAATAGACTTAGATAAGTACGATATTTATTACAATCACTTATTTATTTGGGATCGGGATGCGAAAATGGTTGTTGGCGCTTATCGTTTTGGCAAGGGGGATGAAATCTTTTATAGTATGGGCCGAGCTGGATTTTATCTTAGTGAGCTCTTTAGAATTAAGCGTTCGTTGTATCCTGTGTTGCAAGAAAGCCTGGAGTTGGGGCGATCTTGGATACGTAAGGAGTATCAGCAAAAACCACTTCCCCTTTTTTTACTTTGGAAGGGAATTTTAAAATATCTGACAATTAATCCACAATATCGATATTTAATTGGTCCGGTAAGTATTAGTAATCATTTTTCTAAATTTTCTAAATCGTTGATCGTTGATTTTATCAGTAAAAATCACTTTGATCATAAATTGGCTCGCTATGTTAAACCCCGGAAGAAGTTTAAAGTAGACTTTTCAAAAATAGATGCAGACTTACTTTTGGAGTCCCACGATAATTTAAAAGATTTAGACAGTCTTATTGCCGAAGTAGAAACAACCCCTCGGATGAAAGTGCCGGTATTGCTTCGTCAGTATTTGATGCTAAATGCCAAAATTATATGTTTCAATATTGACCCTAAATTCTCAGATAGTTTAGACGGATTTTTGATTGTTGATGTTCATAAAATCCCAACTGAAATGTTAGAAAAGCTTGGGAAAAACTTGTAGAACTTTTAAGCTTGTTTAAAGTACCAGAGAATGGGGTTCACTGGGTTTGAAAAGTAAGACACTCAGTTTAGATGGATTAAATGTTTCGTCTGCAATTTCAAGTAACTGAGAAGCAGTTACTGCATAGACTTGATTAAAAATTTCTTCTAAGGAATCTACTCGATTATAATCAAGGATGCTTTTCGACATAGAGAGTAATACGTTCAGTCGGTTTTCTTCTGCTAGCGCAATTTGCCCAGTAAATTTTTGTTTGGCTTGATGCAGTTGTATGTGGCTTAAGGGTTTATCGCGAAGCTTTTTTAATTCGCGATGAATTAAGTACAGTGCTTTTTCGGTTTTTTCAACATCTGTACCAAAGTAAATTGAAAAAATACCTGTATCACTAAATGGAGTGTAATTCGATTCGATGTTATAAGCAATGCCATGTTTCTCTCGTAGTTCAAGATTTAATCTTGAGCTCATCCCTGCTCCTCCAAGTAAATTATTTAAGAGTGACAGTCCAATTTTGTGTGGACTATAAACTGAATAGGAACGTGTGCCAATAACGCCATGGGTTTGATTAATGGGTTTTGTGATCGTTCTTTTTTGAGGAATGTATGGATTGGTGTTTGTTTCCTTATGAGCAGTAGTATCATTGCTTTTTGGAGCTTTTGCAAAAAATTTTTCAGCCTTATAGATTAATCTTTTGTGATCATAGTTGCCTGATACCCCTAATACCATGTGATCTGTTCGGTAATGGGATTTTATAAAGTCAAAAATATCAGCTTGCTTAAAGGAACCGACACTTTCAGGTGTTCCTAAAATATTTTTTCCCAGTGGATGTCCATCAAAAAGCATATCCTCAAAGTCATCATTGATTGCTTCATCTGGCTGGTCTTGATAGGAGGCTATTTCATCCAAAATAATATCAGTTTCTTTAGCCATTTCATCTTCTGGAAAAATGGAATGGAAAATCAAGTCTTCAAATAAATCTAGGGTGCGATCCAGGTATGGATTTAAGAATGAGGCATGGATGCAGGTGTATTCTTTGGTGGTATAGGCATTGAGATCGGCGCCTACTAGTTCTAGTCGATTCAGAATCTGGTTGGTATTTCTTTTGGTCGTACGCTTAAAGATGAGATGTTCAATAAAGTGAGCCAAACCACTTTTTTCTGGTTTTTCGTCACGAGATCCAGCATAGATTAAGAAGCATGCATGCGAAATGTTAGATCTTGATGGAACAGAGATCAGGCGAATGCCATTAGAAAGCGTGTGTGCTTGATAATCCATGGTGTGTAATGAAAATGAAAAGACGAAATGGGCCTCTGTGTAGATAATGGCCAAAATTAGGACTTTTATTCGAGGCTTGTAAAACTGTCTCTACTGAGAATTTTTATCTTTGTTTAAATAAAAAGCAATGGCCACGACAAAGATTACAGTTAAGAATAATGGACCTCTTCGAGTTGAGGGGGAAATAGAGGTGGTGGACAAGGATGGTACTCCCTATCATTTAGGGGGAAGAAATGTCATTTCTTTTTGTGGCTGTGGTTTATCAGAAAAAAAGCCTTTTTGCGATGGATCGCATAAGGGAGGGTTTGTTCATGATGCAGTTGCTTTTGATCTACCTCCTGTTGATATAAATACTTAATAAATAATAGCTTAGTCTTTAAGCGATTTTACTAGGATCAAGTTCATGCACCTCTGGGAGGCTACGGTATTTTTCTGCATAATCAAGCCCATATCCTACTACAAATTTGTCTGGAATCTCAATACCAGGGTAATCTACCACTAGGCTAATCAGCCGTTTAGATGGCTTATCCAGAATTGTACAGACTTTGATGCTTTTAGCTCCACGCATCTTGAAAAGCTCTTTTAGGTGGCTTAAGGTGAGGCCTGTGTCGATCAGATCTTCTACAATGAGTAGGTGCTTGTTGGAAATATCGATATCAATATCTTTCAGAATTTTCACTACACCAGTCGATTTGGATGAATTACCATAACTAGAAACCGAAATAAAGTCAATTTTTACAGGTATGCTGATTTCCCTGACTAGGTCGGCCAGAAAAATAAAACCACCCTTGAGAACACCAACTAGAATAAGTTCTTCTCCCCGGTAATCTTGGGAAATCTTTTTTGCTAGCTCGCGTACTTTTTTCTGTATCACTTCCTTACTGACGATGATGGTTTGGGCTTCTTTTAACATGTCTCTTCTTTAATCTTTACTGATGAAATGGATTTGATGCTATTTAAAGAATGATAAAGGTTCCTTAATATTTGTCAGCTAAAGTAGAGAATTTGATTTAAGCCCGATGCTTTTTTAGATGGGATAGTGCTCATTTTCTATTGCTTAAGTCTAAGAATGGGCCACTTTACGTACCTTTGCATGTAATTGAACGAGACTATCAGAATAATTTTTCAAAAATGAGTATACTATCTACGGAGCAGTTGGGGCATGTGTTTAGTGATCAGTGGCTCTTTAAGGATATTTATTGGGGTATTGAAAGAGGTGATCGAGTAGCATTGCTGGGGATTAATGGGACAGGTAAGTCCAGCTTGTTGCGTATTCTGTCGGGTAGCCTCACCCCTAGTCAGGGTAAGGTTGTGTCAGAGCGAGATCTACGCATTGGTTATTTGGAGCAAGACCCTTCGTTTAATGAGGCGAAAACGATTAGTGATTTCATTTACTCCATCGATAATGAGCAACAGCAGCTGATTAGAAAATACGAAGAAGCGATTATCAACAAGGATATTGATGAAAAATACCTTAATGATCTGATAGATGAGTTGAGTAATCGAAATGCTTGGGCGTATGAATTTGAGATTAAAAGTATTTTGGGCCGCTTGGGAATTGTTCATTTAGATCAGCAAATAACAACCCTTTCTGGAGGTCAGCGGAAACGAGTGGCTTTAGCTAAGTTATTGATCGATGATCCCGATGTGTATATTTTAGATGAGCCAACTAATCATTTAGATATTGAGACGATCGAATGGTTGGAGAACTTTCTCACGACGGGACAAAAGACGGTACTGCTGGTTACACATGATCGCTATTTCTTGGATCATGTTTCGAACCAGATTTTAGAGCTTGATCGGGGGAAACTACTGACGTACCAAGGGAACTATAGCTACTATCTCGAGAAAAAGGCCGAATTAGTAGCTGCCCAGGAAGCAACTTTTGATAAGAACCGGAATCTGTTACGGCGAGAGCTAGAGTGGATGCGTAGGCAGCCAAAAGCCAGAACAACGAAATCAAAGTCAAGGATTGATGCATTTCATGACTTAAAAGAAAAAACAAAAATTAAGCCGGTTCAATCTAAATTGGAATTACAAATAACTTCTTCTCGTGTGGGGAGTCGGATATTGGAAGTGGAGCAAGTAAGTAAGGGGTTCGACCAAGATGAAGTGCTTTCTAGTTTCAGTTATACTTTTAAGAAAGGAGATCGGATTGGTGTTGCAGGAAAGAATGGGATGGGAAAATCAACTTTATTGAACCTAATCACAGGGCTTATCCTGCCAGACAAAGGGAGTATTGTAGTTGGTGAAACTACGGTGTTTGGCTATTATCGTCAGGGTGGTTTAACTTTTAATGAGGATGATCGTGTACTAGATGTGGTTAAAAACGTGGCTGAATATATTCCAATGGCTGACGGAAAGATGTTAAGTGCAAGCCAGGTGCTTACCCATTTTTTGTTCCCCCCTACTAAGCAATATGGACTAGTTAGTAAATTAAGTGGGGGTGAGAAAAAACGCTTGCAATTGATGCGGGTATTGATGACTAATCCCAATTTTTTAATTCTGGATGAGCCCACGAATGATTTGGATATCGATACACTTAACGTTTTAGAAGATTTTTTGCAAAATTTCTCTGGGGTGTTGATGTTGGTTTCGCATGATCGTTATTTAGTTGATCGATTAACAGACCAGCTTTTTGTTTTTGAAGGTAAAGGACGGGTTCGTATTTATTCGGGGAATTATACAGATTATCGCTTAGAGCAGGAAGAAGTATTTGTTTCACAGAGGGCAATTAAAAAGCAATTGACTGTTCCTGTTGAGCAGGAAAAAAAAGTACTCAAAAAATGGGGGTTTAAAGAAGAAAGAGAATTAGAAACTTTAGAAGCAGACATTCAGGTGTTGGAAAAAGAACTTACCAAATTGACGGAGCAGTTGAATGCCGGAATTACCGAATATGAACAATTAAAGAATATTTCTAGTCAAATAGAGGTGTTAACCACTCAATTAGATGCCAAGACAACGAGTTGGTTTAAATTATTAGAATTAAAGTCATGAAATTGTCAGATGTAATTGCGTCCGTTGGTGTTACCTTATTGTTGATTGCCTTTTTTTTGAATTTGAGAAAAATCCTTTCGACAGATAGCGTAGCTTATAGTGTGCTTAATATAGTAGGAGCTGGCTTGTGTGGGCTATCTTCATACATGATTTCTTTTTATCCTTTTGTGATTTTGGAAGGCGTTTGGGTTTCGGTAGCTATTGTTTCTCTTTTTAGAAAACGTTCCACGTGAAACATGATGGATGGCAGAGCATGTTGTTGACTTATTTGAAAAAGATACGTTCCACGTGGAACATTGATGTGTTATGTTTAAATCGTATGATGTAATTGTTGTCGGGGCTGGTCATGCAGGCTGTGAAGCTGCTGCTGCTGCTGCGAATATGGGTTCGTCAGTTTTGTTAGTGACGATGAATATGGGAACTATTGCTCAAATGAGCTGTAATCCAGCGATGGGTGGGGTTGCAAAGGGGCAGATTGTGCGAGAAATTGATGCAATGGGTGGTTATTCAGGTATTATTTCTGATCAAACTACCATTCAGTTTCGAATGCTCAATCGATCGAAGGGGCCAGCTATGTGGAGTCCAAGAGCGCAAATAGATCGTATGCGTTTTGCCGAAGCGTGGCGTCTCACGTTGGAGCAAATCCCCAATGTGGATTTCTGGCAGGATACGGTAAATGGATTGTTATTAGATGGAAATGTGGTGTGTGGCGTGAGGACAAGTCTAGGTATCGAAATTAGGGCTAGAACAGTTGTGTTAACCAATGGCACTTTTTTAAATGGCTTGATTCATATTGGAGAAAAGCGTTTTGGAGGAGGCCGTACAGCAGAGAAGGCTGCCACTGGGATCACCGAACAGTTGATTGAGTTGGGTTTTGAGTCCGGACGAATGAAAACGGGTACACCTCCTCGGGTAGATGGACGCTCGCTAGACTATACTAAAATGGAAGAGCAGTGGGGAGATAAAAACCCAAGTAAATTTTCGTTCACGAATACGCCCCCAACGAGTAACAAACGCTGTTGTTGGATTACTTATACCAATGCTGCTGTGCATGAAACGTTGAAAGAAGGGTTTGAGAAATCTCCGATGTTTACAGGGCGTATTCAGGGGCTTGGTCCTCGTTACTGTCCTTCTATCGAGGATAAGATTAATCGTTTTGCAGAAAGAGAAAGACATCAAATTTTTGTAGAGCCTGAAGGATGGGATACGATAGAAATTTATGTTAACGGATTTTCCACGTCTTTGCCAGAGGACGTACAGTATCGTGCGCTCACGCAGATCCCCGGATTTGAACAGGCTAAAATGTTTCGTCCGGGCTATGCCATTGAGTATGATTACTTCCCCCCTACCCAATTGGATTTTACTCTGGAAACTAAAAAAATTAAAAATTTGTTTTTTGCTGGTCAGATTAATGGAACTACTGGATATGAAGAAGCGGCTGGTCAGGGTTTCATTGCGGGTATTAATGCACATCAAAAGGTGTATCAAAAACACGAGTTGATCATGAAGCGTTCGGAGTCCTATATCGGTGTTCTAATTGATGATTTGATCACCAAAGGAACTGAGGAACCTTATCGCATGTTTACCTCAAGGGCTGAGCATCGTTTGTTATTGCGCCAGGACAATGCAGATATTCGTTTAAGCCCAATTGGACATGAGCTTGGGTTGATCAGTGATGAGCGTTTAGAAAAGGTAAAGAATAAAGTGCGGTGCGCTGATGAGATTATCCAATATTTGAAGAAAACTTCTATCAATCCTCTTCATGTTAATCCCTTGCTTGAGCAATTAAATACGACCACATTGAGTCAGCATGTGAAAATGGCACAATTAATAAGTCGTCCGCAGGTGGATATTGCTGCTCTTCGCAAAGCAAGTGTAATATTTGATGACTTATTAAACGGGTACGATCAGGAAATAATTGAGCAAGCAGAGATTAAAATTAAATATGAGAGTTACTTTGAAAAAGAGTTGGAGATCATTAATCGAATGAAGAGATTAGAATATCAAGAATTGAATCCGGAATTTAACTACCATGCCTTGGGGTCACTGTCTAAGGAGGCTAGAGAAAAGTTGACTAAAATCAAACCAAGAACACTGGGACAAGCTTCGCGTATTTCTGGTGTTTCACCTTCAGATATCTCTGTTTTGATGGTACACATGGCATGATAGTAAATCAAACAATTCATTATCAGTTGATTATCTGATAAAACAATTGACTTTAAATAAAGTCGATTAAGCTACTTTTTTTATTTTTTATACTGTGTGTTCCAAAATGAATGAAAATTCGCCCAGAAGCTTAAAAATGGCCAATTTTTTAATCAATAGATTTAGACGAATTTTTCTAGGTAGTTTCGGTGGTTTATACCTATTTTATGGATGTGCCAATATGCAGGCACCTACTGGTGGCCCCAAAGACACGACTCCTCCTAAAATAGTTAAGGAGACACCCGTTAATTTAACTCGAAATTTTTCGGCATCAAAAATTGAGATTGAGTTTGATAAGTTCGTCAAATTAAAAGATGAATTTTCGGAGATCAGTATTAGCCCTGCTATTGATAAAATGCCTGTCTTTAAGGCGCACAAAAAAATACTGGACATCAAGCTGGAGCAAGCATTTGAAAAAAATACCACCTATACTATCAATTTTGGTAAGGCTATTGTTGATGTGAATGAGGGGAATGTATTTAAAAACTATAGTTATGTATTTTCAACAGGAGATCATTTGGACTCGCTTTCCATCAGCGGGAATGTCAAAAGCATATTGACTGGTACTCCGCTGAAAGATGTGATTGTTTTTATCCTACCAACCAAACAGGATAGTTTATTTGGGAAGAAAAAAGCTAGTGTTTTTACCAGTACAGACTCTGCAGGTAATTTTATGTTGAAAAACTTAAAGGCAGATATGTATCGGATATATGCTTTGAAGAAAGCCGCTGGGGGAGAGCGTATTTATAATTCGAACACAGACGAAATTGGTTTTTTGAGAGATTCGCTTGCGTTGAATAAAAGTGTGAATGATATTGAGCTAAATGTATTTAAAGAAGCACCCGCTAAGCTCAGAAGATTGAGTGATAAAATAGAGGCAGATGGTAGAATTTCGTTAGTATTTAATAAACCTATTACTGAATTAAGGATCATTGATCCATTAAGCTTAGACCAAAAGAAAACGATTGAGTTGGGGAGTAAAAATGACTCTGCTTTCGTGTGGTTACCTGAGCTTACATTTGATTCGTTAAAGATTGAGGCAAGTGATAAGAATCGATCACGTGATACCATTACACTTAATAGGGGTAAGAAAGACACTTATAACCGATCCGTTATAGTTTATTCAGATAATTTACTCAGTGGTGGTAAATTAAAACCCAGATCTGAACTAAGATTAACGACGAGTTCGCCGGTAGCTGGATTTGATATTACTAAAATGAGTTTGCTGCAAGACTCTGTTCCAGTGCAGGGTTTTGAGGTGCTTAGAGATCCGGTTTCTGCCAGGAAATTTGTCTTCAAGTTTGCATGGAGGCCAAAGAAGAGTTACGTACTTTCTTTGCTAGATGGTTCGTTCACAGATATTTTTGGAATGAAGTCAAAGATCCATACCCAAAAGTTGATGTTAGATTCGGAGGATAATTATGGCGACTTTTCTTTGTCTGTTACGGTACCTGATACGTCCAAGAGCTATTTAATTCAATGTCTGAATGAAAAGGATATTGTTTTGCGTACAGATATTGTTTCAAACAATAAGGTCATTAAATATTCCACCTACCCTGTAGGGAAATATCATATTCGTGTGATCTATGATGTTAATAAAAATGGTGAATGGGATTCGGGTAATGTACTTCAAAGGCTACAGCCGGAAAACATATGGAATCTTGATAAGATGATCTCTTTAAGAGCCAATTGGGAGATTGAAGAAAGCCTAATCATTCCTGCTGCTGTGGATCAATAAACCACTTGGAATACATGATGTAATTATTAGGCAGACGATCAAGTAGCGCACGCTGGGGATCTGTTAGTGGTTTGATCTTTTTTGCGGGCATACCGGCATATAGATAACCAGACTCGCATATTGTATTTTCTAAAACGACGGCACCAGCAGCAATAATGCAGTATTCCTCAACTACGGCATGATCCATCACAATAGCACCCATGCCCACTAATACGTGATTTTTCAAGGTACAACCATGCACTAAAGCATTGTGTCCAATCGAAACATTGCTTCCAATAATGGTTGCAGCTTTTTGATAAGTACAGTGAATGACTGCACCATCTTGGATATTGCTATTATTCCCAATTTGGATGTAGTTGACATCTCCTCGAATGACCGCATTAAACCAAACAGAACATTGGTTGCCTAAGACTACATCTCCAACGATTGTGGCATTTTCAGCAATAAAACAATCTTTTCCCCATGTGGGGTGTTTTCCTAAAACGGGAAGAATTAAGGCCATGATTCTATTTTAATTAATGTTCAAAAGTATTGAATTCTGACTATACGTATGGACCAATTGTTTGTACAGTTCTTAATTGGCTACTTTTGTCACTAGATATTATTTAAAATGATGAAGAAGCAAAAAGTCAAGTCCTATGAGGGTAAAGAGAAGGAAAATAATCGCCTGATTGATGTTTATTTTAAACAGTATTCTGCAAGTCATCAGCATCCTATTAATAAGCTGATTCATTGGATTTGTGTTCCCTTGATTGCATTTAGTTTGTTGGGTTTAGTATGGGCTATTCCATTCCCTCAACTCACTTTATTGGGTAGGTATAATGGATTTATTAACTGGGCGTCATTTTTGATTGCTTTTTCAGTCTACTATTATTACCGACTGTCTCCCACCCTATCGTACGCGATGTTACTGGTGATGTTTACGTTTTCTGGGTTTATTGTGGGTCTAGAGCAAATGGAAAAACAAGATGGATGGCCCCAGATGTGGCATATTTGTTTGTTGATTTTTATTTTGGGATGGATCGGGCAGCTAATTGGGCATCGAATAGAAGGGAAAAAACCTTCTTTCTTGGATGATTTGAAATTTTTGTTAATAGGTCCTATTTGGTTATTGCATTTTTTGTTTAAGAAAATGGGAATACACTAAATGGGCACAAATAGAAAAGCCAGGACATTATTTGTCCTGGCTTTTGGCTAAGAAAATGATTTTACTTCTTTCCAAAAGTGTAGGTTAAGCCAAAAGTGGTTACTAGATTATAGGTATCAAGGCCGGTGCTATTGCCGATGTTAATCAATCCTATTCCAGAGCCAGCATGAATACCGATACCATTGTTAAAGCGATATTCTCCTAAAGAACCAAATCCAAAATCAACAGATTTTGTTTGGCCAACTCCTGAACCAAAAACCACATCATTGGAGACAGTTGTAACTTGTCCAGTAGCTGAGTTTAGTGTAGGAACTTTATTTGTTCCTTTAAGTGCAAAGCTTAGGTAAGGGCCAACACCAACTAAAAATTTACCAGGACCTGCCTCGAAAGCAACAACTATGTTTACAGGAATCTCTAAATACAATAAGTTAGTTTTACTAGCATAGCTAGTACCTCCAATAGTTTGATTATACTGCCCTCCTTTGTTGATGAGTGATAGCCCCGGTTGTAGCGAAAACATTTGGCTAATAGGGATATTTACTGTTCCTCCAAGATAGAAGGATGCATTGGGTGCCGTTACACTTGTAATGTGGCTGTCTTTGTCATAATTAGCAATTGTAGGTAAAGTAAGTCCTGCATTGACACCAAAAGAAAGACCACTTTCTTTTGGTTTTTGATTTTGGGCAAATGAGATGATCGATAATAAAGTGAGTGCGATTGATAATAAAGTTGTTTTTTTCATGGCTTTAATTAAAAACGTGTTTAAAAAAAATTATTCGCAAAATTATAAAATGAAATCGATACTAAATTGGTGTAGGTTATAGTTTTTATGTATTCTAGCCTAGAATTTTTTAACTCGGTAAATTAATGCGCCTCTAGCCAATTGTTCCCATAGCCAGCTTCTACTACGATAGGTACGCTTAGTTTGAGGGCGGTTTTCATATGCTCCACGACTAGATTTCTCAAGATATCGGCTTCAGATTTCGGTACATCAAAAACGAGCTCATCGTGTACCTGCATGGTCATTTTTGAGCCTAGTTTCTTTTCTTTGATTGCCCTGTGAATATGAATCATAGCAATTTTAATCATGTCTGCAGCCGAACCCTGGATGGGTGCATTGATGGCGTTTCGTTCAGCGAAGCCGCGCACAGTGGCATTAGCAGAATTAATATCCCGCAGATAGCGGCGGCGACCTAGGAGTGTTTCCACATAGCCATGTGCTTGAGCGAAGCTAATCGTGTCAGCCATGTATTGTTTGATCTTTGGATATTCTGTAAAGTAATGATGGATGATTTCTGCGGCTTCTTTACGTGGAATTCCTAGGTTTTGCGATAGTCCAAAAGCAGACTGTCCGTAGATGATTCCAAAGTTAACTGCTTTGGCATTGCGTCGCTGGGTGGAGCTTACGGCTGTTAATGGCACGCCATATACCTTGGCTGCTGTTGCAGTATGAATATCTAGACCTTTTTGAAAAGCGTCCAACATATTTTCATCTCTGCTAATTTCAGCAATAAGCCTGAGCTCTATTTGGGAATAATCGGCCGAGAGCAATACATGATTCGAATCACGGGGGATAAAAGCTTTGCGGACTTCCCTACCACGTTCGGTGCGGATGGGAATGTTTTGTAAGTTAGGATTATTGGAGCTTAAACGCCCGGTTGCAGCCACAGCTTGGTTATAAGAAGTGTGAACGCGTCCCGTTTTGGGATTAATCATTAATGGTAAGGCATCGACATAGGTAGACTTCAGTTTCTGTAGCTGACGGAAATCTAAAATATCTCTAACAATATCATTTTTACTAGCCAAAGCCAAGAGCACATCTTCGCTGGTTTGATATTGACCTGTTTTGGTTTTTTTCGCTTTAGGATCTAGTTGTAGTTTATGAAAAAGGACCTCTCCTAATTGTTTAGGTGAAGCAATATTGAAGTGCACACCGGCTTTTTCACAAATATTTTTTTCTAAAGATCGAATGTCTCTGTCTAGTGATGCAGAAAAATCTTTGAGTGCGTGCTGATCGATTTTAACTCCCTCGTGCTCCATTTCACTTAAGACATAAATCAGCGGATTTTCGATCTCTTTGGCCAGCTTATCGGTCTTGGTTTCTTTTAACAGGGGCTCAAAAATTCCTTTTAATTGTAGGGTAATGTCGGCATCTTCGGCCGCGTATTCTTTAATTTTTTCTAGTTCTACATCGCGCATACTGCCTTGTTTTTTCCCTTTGGCGCCAATAAGCGATGTGATATTAATTGGCGTGTAGTTTAAATATGTTTCAGCAAGCAGATCCATGCCATGTCTGGAGTCGGGGTTAAGCAGATAATGCGCTAACATAGTATCAAATAATTCCCCTTGAACTTGAATACCATACCAGCTTAGTATGAGCATGTCATATTTGATGTTCTGTCCGATTTTGAGGATTTGTGGATGTTCTAGGGCTGTCTTAAACTCATGTATACGTGCCCTGCACTCGGTTTGATCTTTTGGCATCGGGACGTACCATGCTTCACTAGGTTTAATTGCAAATGATAAGCCGACTAGTTCACTATTGTTTGGATCTAAACCTGTTGTTTCGGTATCAAAACAAAAACCTTTTTGCTGTTCAAGTAGTGCGGCTAGCTTTTTAATCGCTTCCATGGAGTTGACCAGGTGATAACTATGAGGTGTGTTTTCCGCGATTCTAGCAGCGGTTATATTGTTTTCTGTTGTTTTGGGCGGTCTTGGGATGGTGTGTTCAGCCGTTGAGCCGAACAAGTCCATTTGTCCGGATTGTTGGGCCTTCACTTCGGGTACGCTAAAGCTGTCCCCGAAAATCCGCTTCCCAATAGTTCGAAACTCCAGTTCAGCAAAAAGCTGTTCTAAGGCTTCGCGGTTAGGTTCTTCTATACGTAGTTTCTCCTCATCTAGCTCAGTGGGTACATCTAGTAAGATGGTGGCCAGTTTTTTAGAAACTAAGCCCTGTTCGGCAAAAGCTTCAACATTTTCACGCAACTTTCCTTTCAGCTGATGGCTATGGGCAATCAGGTTTTCCATCGAGCCGTATTGTTTGATGAGTTGCTTGGCTGTTTTTTCTCCCACTCCAGGTATACCGGGGATGTTGTCTACTGCATCTCCCCATAAACCCAAAATATCGATCACTTGCTCGACACGTTCTATTTCCCATTTTTCCAGAATCTCTTTTACACCCAGGACTTCTGCGCCATTGCCCATTCGAGCAGGTTTGTAAATGAAGATATTTTCAGAAACGAGTTGCCCAAAATCTTTGTCTGGCGTCATGCAGTACACGCGAAAACCTTTTTTCTCGGCTTTTTTAGCAAGCGTACCAATTACATCGTCGGCTTCATATCCGTCTGAAAAAATGATGGGAATATTGAAGCCCTCTATTAATTTTTTAATGTATGGAATGGCTACAGCAATATCTTCAGGCATGCTTTGTCGATGCGCTTTATAATGCTCGAAACTAGTATGCCGTTCGGTTGGGGCGTCTGTATCAAAAACAACGGCAAGGTGCGTGGGATTCTCCTTTTTTAGGACCTCTAAAAGTGTATTAGTAAAACCCATGATGGCTGAGGTATTTAGACCGTTAGAAGTAAAGCGTGGGTTTTTGCTCAGTGCGAAGTGGGCGCGATAGATCAGGGCGAAGGCATCTAGAAGGAAAAGTGTTTTCATTTAATCTTATTGATGGCCACAAAGTTATGAACATCCTAAAATAGGAGCGGGTTAGAAACAATATTTAGTTAGGCTTTTCTTGTTGGTTACGACTTTGCGCTAGCTCATATTCTAGCTCAGGATCTATGTTCTGCGCTTCTATTTTTTTTCTTTTTTCCATTAATTCCTCATGATGTGCTTGCAAGTAGTCTAGTTTGGCTTTACCATATGCTAGTCTGGTAATTACTACAAAAAGTACCGGTACAATAAATATGGCTAGCGTTGAGGCAGCTAGCATACCTCCGAATACGGTGAAGCCAATAGTTTTTCTAGCCACAGCACCAGCTCCAGTTGCTAGGATGAGCGGCATAACTCCTAAAATAAATGCTAGAGAGGTCATCATGATGGGGCGAAAACGCAATCGAACTGCTTCTATGGTTGACTTTATCAATTCCTGGCCACTATCGACTCGTATTTTAGCAAACTCAACAATTAGGATGGCATTTTTGGCCGATAAACCAATTAGCGTAATGAGTCCAATTTGTGCATACACATTGTTGGTTAATGGAGGAATACAAGTAAGGGTTAGAATGGCTCCAAAAGCGCTGATGGGAACGGCCAGCATCACAGAAAGTGGAACAGACCAGCTTTCATATAAGGCGGCTAAAAAAAGAAAAACAAAAACGATTGAGAAAAGGAAGATGTACATGGTCGTTGAGCCTGCTTTTATTTCTTGGCGACTTAGACCTGAAAACTCATAGGTATATCCTCTAGGTAAAGATTTCTCAGCCAGTTCAGTGAGTGCCTTTATACCTTGACCGCTGCTGTAGCCTGGGGGTGTTGCGCCATTAACTTCTGCCGAGCGGAAAATATTAAAGTGAGAAATGACGGGGGCTACTTCTGTTGTCTGATAATTGATTAAAGTGCTGAGTGGAACCATGCTTCCAGCTTGGTTGCGAACATAATACTTATTCATGTCTGATATTAGCGCGCGAAAAGTTGTATCGGCTTGTACCACGACATGATAAGTGCGATGGTAGAGCGTGAAGTTATTGACAAACTGACTTCCCATATAAGCTTGCATGGTGGAGAGGACATCGCCGATATTTACCCCCATTTTTTCACATTTTTGTCGGTCGATAGTGACGGTATAGCTAGGTGTATGGGCAGAATAATAACTGAATGCGGTAGATATGGCTGGTATTTTTTGTGCTTTAGCAACAAAGTCTTTGACCACTTTTTCAAATCTATGGACATCATCTGTAGCGCTTCCTTGCTGTATTTGCATGCTAAAGCCGGCTGCTTGACCGATACCACGAATAGGTGGAGGTGGAATGATCACTATATTGGCATTTTTGATACCGGCATCGGCAATGCGCTTTTTGATCACTTCGATTAGGCCTCGTATTTTGGTATGTGGTTTGGTACGTTCATTCCATGGTTTGAGCATGCAAAATAGGGTGCCACAGTTGGAGTTATTTCCAGAGCTGAGAATGTTGAGCCCAGATAAAGCGGCATAATGATTGATGCCAGGTGTTGATCCCACGATCTTCATCAGTTTGTGGATCACATTTACGGACTGTATGGTTGCTGAAGCTTCGGGCAATTGGTAGGTGATATACAAACGGCCTTCATCTTCGAAAGGAATGAAGCCAGAAGGTTTGGCTTTAAACAATAGATAAGCTCCCATACAAATACATACCAATAAAATCACCACATATTTGGAGCCATGGATGCTCTTTTGCACACCTGTTGAGTATTTGACTGTAAGGCGTTCAAACCAGCAGTCAAAGTGATAAAAGAATCTGTTTAGTCCTGTTGATTTTTTTGTTGCTGCAGAAGGTCTCAGCAATAATGTGCAGAGTGCAGGTGTTAGCGATAGGGCAACAAAAGCAGAGAGCATTACAGAGATAGCAATCGTGATGGCAAATTGTTGGTAAAGTCGACCGACAATACCTGGAATAAATCCTACAGGCACAAATACAGCTGCTAAGATGAGTGCGATTGCTACCACTGGTGCAGAAATATCTTTCATGGCTTGATAAGTCGCTTCTTTGGGCGAGAGGTGCTTTTTATCGATATAATGCTGTACTGCTTCTACCACAATAATGGCGTCGTCTACTACAATACCAATGGCAAGTACAAAACCAAACATGGTCAGCGTATTGATTGTAAAGCCAAGAGGAATAAAAAAGCAAAAAGTAGCCATAATAGATACTGGGATAGCTAGTATCGGAATAAGTGAAGAGCGCCAGTTTTGTAAGAAAAAAAATACGACTAAGGCGACCAAACCCAATGCTTTTAATAAGGTCTCGACTACTTCTTGCATCGATACTTTGATCACAGTGATCGACTCAAAGGGAACTTTATAGGCTATGTCGTTAGGAAAGGTTTTCTTTAGTTTTTCTAATTCAGCGTAGACATTGTTAGCCGTTTCTAGTGCATTGCTACCTGGGCTCTGAAAAATTTGTAAAAAAGAAGCCCGTTGACCATCAACAAATGAATTGCTGGAGAATGAAAATTTACCTAGTTCTACCCTTGCTATATCTTTCAGATAGACTAGTTCACCTGTAGTGGGTATGCTTTTGACCACTACTTTCTCAAAGTCTGTCACACTAGCGAGCTGGCCATTATTAAGTAAGCCAAATTCATAGGTTTGATTAGCCTGTTGAGGGGGGGCACCTACAGCGCCTGTAGCCACTTGAATGTTTTGGGCATTTAAAGCAGCAATGACATCTTTGGGCATCAAACCATAAGCTGCCAGTTTATTTGGATCCATCCAGACACGTATGCTAAAGTTATCAGTCCTGGTATTGATATCTCCTACACCGGGTACTCTTAGTAAAGCATCTTGAATAAAGGTATTGGTATAGTTATCTAGAAAAGTGATGTTATGGCTGTTTTGGGGAGAATAAATAGCCACCATCATGAGCATACTTGGATTTCGAGCGCGGACAGTTAAACCTAATTTGCTTACAGCTGAAGGTAGTAGTGGAGTGGCAATACCTACTCGATTTTGCACGTTTAGCGCAGCAATGTGGATATTGGTTCCTACATCGAATGTAACACCAATATTCATACCTCCATTGTTATTACTTGTGCTCTGCATGAATTCCATGCCTGGTGAGCCATTGACTTGTTCTTCGATTGGTGTAACTACAGTTTGTTCTACTGTTTGGGCATCGGCACCAGTATATTGTCCGGATATAGAAACACTTGGGGGACTAATATTCGGATACTGGTCAACTGCCAAATTGAGTAAGCAAAGTAGTCCAGAGATCGTCAATACAATGGAAATGACGATAGCTGTGACTGGTCTTTTGATAAAGGTATTGGCAATCATGGGGGTTAGTGTAGCTTTTAGCCTTGCCTAGTTTATTATCTGAGTGTTTTTTATCTTCTTATGCTGATAGGGATGTTCACGTGGCTTAGATTTTAAGTTTTTGAATTTCATATTCTAGTTCAGGGTCGGTATTTTGTGCTTCTAGCTTTCTAGCTTTTTCCATGAACAGCTCATGGTTTGCGCGCAGATAAGCTAGTTTTTCTTTACCATATGATAAGCGGGTAATCAGTACAAAAAGTACAGGAACAATAAAAATGGCTAGTGTTGTAGCGGCCAGCATGCCTCCCAATACGGTATAACCAATGGTTCTGCGGGCAATTGCCCCTGCACCTGTCGCCAAAACCAAAGGCAATACCCCTAAAATAAAGGCTAGAGAAGTCATCACGATGGGGCGCAAACGAAGGCTGACTGCTTCTAGTGTTGATTTAATCAAATCTTCTCCACGATCTACACGTATCTTTGCAAATTCTACGATTAGTATGGCATTTTTAGCCGCTAAGCCAATGAGTGTAATTAGTCCAATTTGAGCGTACACATTATTGGTTAAACTAGGTACACAAACTAAAGTGATGATGGCGCCAAAGGCACCAATGGGTACTGCTAAAAGCACAGAAAAAGGAACCGACCAGCTTTCATACAAGGCGGCCAAAAACAGAAACACAAAAGTGATCGAGAATATAAAGAGATAAATGGTCATTGAGCCGGCTTTTTTTTCTTCATAGCTCAAGCCTGAAAATTCATAGGCATAGCCTTGGGGCAGTACTTTAGTGGCTGTTTCTTCTAAAGCAGCGAGTGCTTCCTGGCTGCTATATCCCTTTGCAGGGGATCCATTGATTTCTGCCGAACGAAAAATATTGAAGTGAGAAATTAGTGGAGGAGCTTCTGTGGGCTGATAACTGATTAGTGTGCCCAATGGTACCATGTTGCCCTCTTGGTTGTGAACATGGTACTGATCTAAATTGTAGACCAAAGATCGGAATGCGGTATCAGCCTGGATCACCACATGAAAGGTCCGATTATAAGTGGTAAAATCATTGACGTATAAACTACCCATATAAGCTTGTATGGTTGTAAATACATCGGCAACATTTACACCGAGTTTGGCACATTTTTCTCGATCTACATTGAGTTGGTAGTTGGGCGTGTGAGCCGAATAATAGCTAAATGCTTTGCTAATGGCTGGATGTTTATTGGCTTCGGCTATAAATTGCTTAATTACTTTTTCAAAATCCTGCAAATTATCACCTGTGTTTCGTTGCTCTATTTGTATACTGAAGCCGGTTGTCGCCCCTACTCCAGGCATGGGTGATGGTTGGATGACATCAATGCTAGCATTTTTGAGTCCGGCCTTGGCAATGCGTTTTTGCATCACATGAATAATACCAGGCACTTGCTCTTCAGGTCTATCGCGTTTATCCCAGGGTTTGAGCTGACAAAATATGGTACCATTATTTGAATTGCTGGCATTCGTTACTATGTTAAGACCGGATAAGGCGGCATAGTGGGCTACTCCGGGTGTGGATGCAACTACATTCATTAATTTAGACATGAGTGCTACCGATTGCGCAGTAGACGATGCTGGAGGCAGCTGAAAAGTGACATATAAGTTGCCATCATCTTCCGAAGGGATAAAACCAGTGGCTTTATGTTGAAATAGAAAAAAGGTTCCGACACAAATGCAAATCAATAAAATAACCATATATCGAGCTGCTTGAATACTTTTTTTAACACCATCAGTATACTGATCAGTGAGGCGCTCAAACCAGTCGTTGAATTTGAAGAACCACTTATTGAGTCCTGTTGCTTTTTTATTAATTAGGGTTGGCTTGAGCAATAGTGTACAAAGAGCTGGAGTAAGCGATAAGGCGATGAATGCAGAAATAATCACCGATATGCCAATCGTTATAGCAAATTGTTGATATAGGCGTCCTACAATCCCGGGGATGAACCCTACGGGGAAAAATACCGCAGCCAAGATCAGGGCAATGGCCACTACTGGAGCCGAGATATCTTTCATGGCTTTATAAGTGGCTTCTTTGGCAGATAAATGGTGTCGGTCGATATAATGCTGAGTGGCCTCTACCACAATAATGGCATCATCTACTACAATACCAATGGCAAGTACAAAGCCAAACATAGTGAGTGTATTGATGGTAAATCCTAGAGGGATAAAGAAGCAAAAAGTACCAATGATAGATACCGGAATAGCTAGTACAGGAATCAAAGTAGAGCGCCAGTTTTGTAAAAAGAAAAATACTACCACAGATACCAGTAGCAATGTCTTTAATAATGTACCTGCCACATCTTGCATGGATACCTTGATGACTGTAGCCGATTCAAAAGGAACTTTATATTCCACATCTGGAGGGAATGTTTTTCGAAGTTTGGCTAGTTCTTTATAAATGCCATCTGCAGTTTCTAGGGCATTGCTACCAGGTGCTTGATAGATACGCAGGTAAGAAGCCCGATGTCCATCTACAAATGAATTACTGGAAAAGGTAAATTTGCCTAGCTCGACCCTGGCTACGTCTTTGAGGTAAACAAGATCTCCTGTGTTAGGATTGTTTTTTACAATCAACTGTTCAAATTCGGAAACTTTACTCAAGCGCCCGTTGACCAAAATGCCCAGTTCATAAACTTGGCTGGACTGTTGAGGAGGTACTCCCGCCGTGCCAGCTGCTACCTGTACATTTTGTGCATTGAGGGCATTAATCACATCTTGAGGAGTGAGACTATAGGAGGCCATTTTATTTGGATTCATCCAAATACGCATGCTAAAATCATCCGTAAAGCGATTGATACTCCCTACGCCAGGCACGCGAAGCAATGCGTCCTGAATGAAAATATTGGTGTAATTATCCAGAAAAGTAATATCATGGCTATCCTTTGGAGCATAAATGGCCACCATCATAAGCATGCTGGGGTTCATAGCTCGTACGGTGAGTCCTAAACGACTGACACTGGCAGGGAGTAAGGGAGTGGCAATACTCACCCGATTTTGAACATCTAAGGTAGCCACGTCAATATCTGTTCCGATTTTAAAGGTAACATTCATGGACATTTGGCCATTGTTGGTACTATTACTCTGCATGTATTCCATGCCAGGAGTACCATTGACCTGTGCCTCGATGGGGGTAGCTACAGTTTGTTCGACTGTTTGGGCATCGGCTCCAGTAAATTGACCATTGACTTGTACCACTGGAGGAGTAATAGCAGGGTATTGGTCAATGGGTAACAATAAGATGCATACTGATCCGCTAAGTACCATTATGATAGATATCACAATGGCAGTGACTGGTCTTTTAATAAAGGTGTTGGCAATCATGAGCGTATGGAATTTGAAGTTTAACGTCCATTTTTACCACCCTGTCCAGGAGCAACAACATTAGCGGTTGTAATCTCTGAGCCATTGTGTAGTGATTGTACGCCATCTACAACAATTTGCTCACCCACGGTAATTCCATCTTTAATAATCACATTGGGGCCAATGGTTTGCCCGAGTTGTACTTTCTTTTGAACAGCTACAAGCTCTGATTTTGTTTTTTTCTGTTTGGCTGAGTTTGGGGTGCTATTCTTAGCCACATAAACAAAATATTCACCCATTTGTTCGACAATGGCTTTGCTAGGTAAGACAAGTTGTGGGCTAGTTTCTTGATTATGCACTCGAACGACACAACTCATGCCAGCCTTTAAATAACCGTTAGGGTTTTCAAAAACAAGTCTTACGCGGATGGACCCAGTTTGTGGGTCAACCGCCCGATCAATGATGGAAATTTTTCCAATGTGTGCATAAATAGAATTATTGGGGAGTAATAAGGTAAACAAAGAATCAGTAGGGTGCAGACGCGCGTCTTCCAGTTGTTTGAATCGGGGTAATAGTTTTTCATTGATGAGGAAATCAACAGCAATGGGATTGTCTGTCGATATGGTATTCAATATGGTAGATCCAGAATTGACTACGTTTCCTATCTTAACTTGGCTGAAACCAATGGTGCCATCAAAAGGAGCTGTAATGAGGGCATAGTTTAAATTCGTTTTGGCTGTTTTTACAGCATCCTCGGCAGCTTTTACTGCATTTTTTGCATTTTGGAGCGCAATGATGGCATGATCATAGAGTTGCTTGGCAACAGCATTATTTTTATTCAGATAGTCGTAACGATCGGCGTCTTGTTGTGCTTGTATTAAATTGCCTTGTGCTATACTCAGATTAGCTATGGCTGCATCCTGGTTAGCTTGATAGATCCTTGTGTCAATTTCGTATAATTTTTGTCCTTTTTTAACTGTGCTTCCTTCTTTGAAAAATATACCCGTAACACCACCAGTGATTTGAGGGAGTAGGTTCACTTGGTTTAAAGCTGCAGTAGTAGCTGGGTATTGTTCATAGTACTGTACATTTTGAGTTTTTGCGCGATATAAATTGACAGGTATTCTCGAGTTGGTGGGAGGTTGTTTGCTTTGGCAGGCAAACAATGCCAAACAACAAGTGGAGAGTAAAGGCAATACTTTATTCATGGTAAACGAGTTAAAGTAGGAGTGATTTTATTGGTTTATCAGCTTTTGATCGTTGATTAGTTATTAATTACTAGGGAGTATTCCCATGGCTTTTTCTAGATCAATTTTACTAGATAGAGTCTGGAATAAAGCATTTAAATAATTGATTTCCGAGGTGATTAGGTTTGATTCGGCTGTGATTACATTTAAATAAGCAACAATCCCTTGTTTGTATTGCAGGTCAACGACAAAATACGCGCGTCTAGCTGTGGCTACATTTTTTTCAGAGAGCTCAAAATTATAGCGATTGCTTTTGTAACCTGCTAGAGCAGTGGTATATTCTTTATTGATTTGTGATTTTAAGTCGGTTTGACCCCAGTCGATTAGTTTCTCCTGCAGGCGAGACTTATTCAAATTGCGTATCCGGGCAAGACCTGTAAAAATGGGGATATTGAGAGATATTCCTAGATAGGAGCTCGGGGTATAGTCCGAGAAAAGATTGGAAAATTGATTGTTTTGAAAGCCTAGATTGTAATTATAAAACGCAGAGGCAGTGGGTATAAAAGCAAACTGATAATAACGAGTCTGCTCGTGCTGTAAATGCCTTTGTGTTTGGAGTTGCTGATATTCAATACGTTTTTCATAAGCTAGTTGTTGGAGTGTATCTATGTCAATTGCTTTGATCATTTGTAGGGTATCAAAGCTTACTTTGAACTGTTTGTCATCTGGATATCCCATCAGCTGTTTCAAGCCCGCATAGAGTGGGGTAATGTTTTCATTAGCTTGCCTCAGTTGCGTTCTTGAATTATTGAGGGTGATCATAGCTTGCTCGTAATCTGTTTCATCGGCAATTCCACTTTTATATCGGTAATAGGCATCACGAAAGGTTTTACCTAAACGGGTTGTATCCTCTTTGAGGATCTCGATTTGTTTGATCGTTAGCAGGATGCTGTAAAATGATTTGCTCAAGTTAGAAACCAAATCAATCTTGGTGTTGCTGGTTGACTGCTGGGCTTGTTTGATATAGAGTGGTGCGCCTTTAATGGCATATAAAAGACTCGGATTGAACAATACTTGTGAGGCGGATAATTGAGGAATAAATGTATTGATAAATCGGGCCTGGCTACTGGTTGCCCCTCCTGCCGTACTTCCTGTTGTTTGATTCGTAGGAACTAAACCTAGTTGATTGTAGTGAATTAGGCTACCACTGGCATTTACCTGTGGCCACCATCCAGCCAGACTAATGGCATTATTTGCTTTGGTAATGTCTTCATTGATGAGCGCTTGGTTTAGTGCGGGTTGGTGAAGTAAGGCGTAGTCAATGCATTGCTTCAGCGTTAGATAAGAGTTATCAGTATTATTATTGGTAGTAGTTTGTGCATATGTTGCAACTGATAGACCAAGTAAGTGGGTTGCAAGCAAAAGAATCTGTCCAGTAGCCGATTTCATAGGAAGATAAAGGCAAGTGCTTTAATAAATCAAGTTAGATGTGTTGTAAATTATTATAAATAGTTGAATTTTTTTTGTTTGAAAATATTAATTGAAAATTAATTTAAACACTATTTGATTTTTTGTAAAAAGAATAAATATTATGTATAAAAAATACGCTAGATTCGCCGTTTTAATGCTAAAAATTAATCAAATAAATCTATGAAGGTAACAACAAGAAACTGGTATTATCCATTATTCATTACAGGCGCACTTTTAATGATGACGAGTAGTTGTAAGAAGAACAATTTAAAACTGGCTACAGTTACTACGTCGCTAAATTCAGTACCAACGGGCTTGGCTGTAGACCCAAACGTTGTGGTTGTCGTAACTGGCAATGTTATTGATAATGGTGGAGCAGCTATAGTTGAAAGGGGGGTTGTCTACAACATTGTATCATTGGATCCTAGCTCCAAAAGCTCACCCAATGCGGCTGTAAGTACGGAGCTGCCTACATTAGGTAATTGTACACGAAAAAGTGTCAGTTCGGATTTTACGGGTCAGCGATTTAGTGTTAATATAAGTGCTGTAACTTCTGGGTACTACATTGTGAGGGCTTATGTAACAACTCGTAACGGTGTTGCATATGGTAATGTGGAAAATTTTTCGGTGCAGGGAACTGGCGGAGTAACACAAGATATAAAAGATCAGGCAGCTGCATTAAAGTCCATGCGGGATGATGTGGCAGCCTTGAAACAAAAAGTGAGTGATCTGGGGAATGATCTTGTAAAAAAGGTTAATGCAATCGATGTCCAAGCTTTGAGTAACACATTGGCAGGATTGGTAAAATCTAACGACGATAAGTTAAACTCGGCTAAAGTTTTTTTGGAACAATTGATCGCACAAAAGTTCGGCTCAGTTGATCTATCAGATGCGAATAGTGCACTAAGTAAGTTATTAGAATCAAAGTTGAATTCTTCGGTTTTTGTAGATGCGAAAAATCAATTGCAATCTTTGATAGACCTAAAAGCAAGTACACAAGATTTAACGAATGCAAAAGTTGCACTAACAGCATTACAATTGTTAATAGATACCAAAGCCAACTCGGCAGATCTTGAAGCTGCTAGAGACAAACTTTCTAGACTAGAGCAAATTATTTTAAATATTAATCCGATTAGTAGTATAGGAGTCACGGAATTAGGAATTGACGGTAATAAATCGAATGCAACAGTTGCTATCATTTTAGATCACATCAGTATTGATCCTAACAAGAAGAAGCCACTTTCGGAGATAAAAAAGTTGGAATATGTATGTTTCGAGGCTAATCAGTCCATGCCAGATAGTAGAACCCCAATTGCGTTTGACCTTAATAGCGTGGCAGATGGCAGTACTTCTACTAGTATTCCCCTAAAGATCTCTGAACTTTCTAGCGGTAGAACCTATAAGTTTATTGTTTATGCAACCATGGTTGGGACAAATAAGGTGCATGATGAACGCACTTTCTTTGTAACTAGGTAAGTCACTAAACACGGTGGTGTGAAAGGTTACTGAATAAGAGAATGTTCCCACAAAAAAGGCTGGTATTGTTTACTGGCCTTTTTTGTTTTTACTCGACAGCTATGGATAGGTTTCCGCTAACGTGAGATACAAGTAATTAAATGATCGTTGACCATGCCCGTGGCTTGCATATGTGCGTAGCAGATGGTAGTTCCGAAGAATTTGAATCCTCGCTTTTTCATGTCCTTGCTGATGAGATCAGATAGTTCAGTACGTGTGGGAATCTCTTTGGTACTGGTCCAATGATTGACAATGGTTTTTCTATTGGGCAGAAAGCCCCAGATATAAGTTGAAAAGCTGCCAAATTCCGTTTGAATTTTTAAGAATGACCGGGCATTAGTAACTGCTGACACTATTTTCAAACGGTTCCGAATGATGCCAGTGTCGAGTAGTAAACGTTCTATATCGTGTTCTGTGAAAGAGGCTACTTTTTGTACATTAAAGCCGGCAAAGGCCTTTCTATAGTTTTCTCGTTTTCGCAAGATGGTAATCCAGCTTAGACCTGCTTGAGCACTTTCTAGGATTAAAAATTCAAACAGTAGTTGATCGTCATAAACAGGTTTCCCCCATTCTTGGTCGTGGTACTCTACGTATAAAGGGTCGGTGCCACACCAGGGACAGCGAATGGTAGTTGGGTTGTTAACCATGTTAAGTGAGTGTTGAGCTTGAAACAGTAAAATTAGAAATTCGGATTTTTATCCAAATTTCTTTACAGAGCTTGTCTAAAGTATATTTTATGAAGCTATTGCCGGTTATTTTTGAGCGAAATGATGCGAATTTTGGAGCCATAGCAGGACAATATGGTGAAAAAATTCAACGAAATTACAGCCAAAAAGAACCAAAAAAGCAAGATAAAATATACTTTAGGCAAGCTCATAATTATCATGTTTGTCAGGGGACCCCATTTTATGTTTATTTTACCAGATGATTCGGGCGAAGTACAGTCATAAAAATATAGTTGTAGATATTCTCAGTAGTGCTTATCAGGAAAATTGTGGGTTATATTTATGTGTTAAACGAGACAAAAAAATGGCATATCGTTTAACCAAATTAATGGAGTATATCTTTGAAATATGTTATCTCTTTGGGGATATAATACTTTCTGATGATCAGCAAGCATGTGCTTGTTTGTTATATCCAGAAAAGAAGAAGATCACTTCGAAAGCTATTTGGTTAACGATTAAACTTGTTTTCCAAAGTACTGGCTTAAGAAAATTGATTCTTGTTTGCCGGGGAGAGCTAACTCGGCGTAAGATTCGTCCTCAGAAATATTATTTATATGGTTGGGTTATGGGTGTGAAACCGTTGCAGCAAGGAAGAGGCATAGGGGGTGCATTTCTTGAGGAGATAATAAACTATAGTTTTGCTAATAAAAGACCATTTTATTTTGAAACAATTATTCCTGGAATTGTAGATTGGTATCAAAAGCTTGGCTTTGAATTATATCATCACGAAAAAATGGCTTGTGAAGTATTCTTTCTTAGAAAGGAATTGCCTAATAATGGCAGTTGATTGATGTCAAAGTAAATGAAGAGGTGAACCCTTATACATTTAACTAGTTAACATGTTTGTAGAAGCCATTGAAAAAGTAGATCTCTTCACTCGACCTATTCATACCATTAGTAGAACTTATGGTGGATTGGTTACTCCCGGTAGTGCAACCTTATTTTTTGTGAATGATGAGGGGGTTGCCGTTACCTGTAAGCATGTTTTAAATGTAATTGCTCAAGCGGACGGCATTAATAAGCATTACGCGCAATTTCGTACGGAGCGAGACACACTTCCTAGAGATACCTACTTGAAAAAAAAACTCCGTGAGCTGGAATTCAAGTATAAATTCAATAATGACACACTCATTCAGACGAAGAATAATTTTATCAACACTTTCGATCTCATATCGGATATCCAGTGTCATGCACACCCTACGTTAGATCTGGCGATTCTTGTTTTTAAGGGATTCAGTAAAAAGTACTATCAGGGGTATGCGACTTTCTTGAAAGATACCAGCAGAATTAAACAGGGGCGTTATTTGTGTCGTTTGGGTTATCCATTTCCGGAGTTCAATAACTTTGAATACAATACTGGAAGGGATGATATTGAGTGGACAAACAAAGGTAATCCCAATTCGCCGCGATTCCCTTTGGATGGGATTATCACGCGATTTGTGGGGACAGAGCAGCATCAGTTAACTGCCATTGAAATGAGTACTCCTGGGCTAAGAGGACAAAGTGGTGGGCCATTATTCGACAGAGACGGTATTATTTATGGTATGCAGCATCAAACAAGTCATTTGCATTTAGGTTTCGATATGAAGGACAAAGAGATTATTCAAGATGGAAAAAGAACAAAAGTATCGAACTATCCTTTTTTACATGTTGGGCACTGTATTCATGTCGATCGAATTAAGGATTTTCTGAGGGAGCATGATATTAAGTACTATGAAAGCTGAGTGATTAGCGTTTCTTCTTCCTCATTTTACCAGGGCTTCCTTTTGAGATGGGGAATTTCATTTTATAATCCACCTTGATAAAGCCTTTAGAGATACTATCTAGCTTGTTTTTTAGCATTGTTTTCCGAAGAGGACTCAATTTGTCGATGAATAGTTTCCCCTCGATGTGATCATACTCATGTTGGATTATGCGGGCGGCAAGGCCGGTGTAGGTTTCCTCATGAGCTTGTCCTTTTTCGTCGAGATAGGCAATGTGTATTTTTTGTTGTCGCCGGATATCTTCACGAATATCAGGAATACTCAAACAACCCTCATTAAATGTCCATTCATCTCCACTTTCTTCCAGAATCTGTGGATTGATAAATACTTTTTTGAAATCGGCCAATTCCTTCTCGTCTTCAGCAAAAGGCCTACCATCAACGATAAAAAGGCGAATACTTAAACCTACTTGTGGTGCTGCTAGACCTACGCCATGAGCGGCATACATGGTTTCAAACATGTTTGAGATAGTCGTATCTAAGTCTGGAAGATCGGTACTTATGTCAACTGCTTTTTTGCGTAAAATGGGGTCGCCGTATGCAATGATGGGAAGTTTCATGTGTGCAAAAATACATATTTGAGCTCAAAGGCATTATTTCAACAAATCAGGTCTACGTTTTTGGGTGTGTTCCAGTGCCATCTCATGGCGCCAGTTATTAATCAGTGCTTCATTACCACTCAGTAATACATCAGGCACTTTATGCCCATTCCAATCCGCTGGACGGGTATAAACGGGAGCATCTAAGAGCTCCCCCTGGAAGGAGTCTGAAAGCGCTGAAGTTTCATCTGAAAGAACACCAGGAATTAAGCGGGTAACACTGTCTACCAATACTGCTGCGGGGAGTTCGCCGCCTGAGAGAACATAATCTCCGATGGAAACTTCGCGTGTTACAAAAAGGTCCCGTATACGTTGGTCAATTCCTTTATAATGTCCACAAAGAATAATCACATTGGTTTTGATGGAGAGCTCATTGGCAACGGTTTGATTTAGAACTTGACCATCGGGTGTCATAAAGATAACCTCGTCATAGGATCTTTCGGTACGTAGTGCTTCGATACACCTAGCAAAGGGTTCAATACACATCACCATTCCTCCTCCTCCTCCATAGGGGTAGTCATCTACACTTCTATGTTTGTTGTGGGCATAGTCACGGAGATTATGCACTTGGATTTCTACCAGTTTTTTTTTCTGTGCTCGTCGCAAGATCGAATGAGCAAAAGGGCTATCTAATAGCTCGGGCAACACAGAAATGATATCAAAGCGCATGGGGTTTTGAGCTTGTTTAAAGTTGTTTGGGATCATTGATCCAAGTATACATCCAGTAATCCTTCAGGAAGGTGGATGTGTACAATTTGTCGTTTTACATCAATTTCTTTGATCAAATGATCATTTAGGGGCAGCATCACTTCTTTACTTTGGTATAAAAATGAGGCAATGTATTGCTTTGGATATGACTGAATTTTTGTAATTACCCCGAGCTCGCCATTTTGCTTATCATAGAGCTTGAAGCCCTTTAGGTCGTGTATGGAGAACTCTTTTTTACTTGGTTTTGGTTTTTGCGTATTGGGAAGATAGATTTTTTTGCGAACCAAATTATTCGCCTTTTCGATGGTATTGACATCATCGAAAAGGAAAAGACCTGTTTGATTAGTATTAAGCTTATAAGAAGACACAAAATGGGGCACTAACCCACCTTCTAATTCAAAAAAAAGAACTTGAAAAGGAAGTTTATTTGGGGCTTCATATTCAAAAAAGAGCTGAACCTCTCCCTTCAGACCTTTGGTCTTGGTTACATAGCCAACGTAAAAACAATCATCTATCCTCATGAGTTTATAAAAAAGAAGAACGTCATTGTAACATGTGATTAAACATGTACAATGACGTTTAAATGATGTTTAAATAAACAATTACTCCGTCGCAGGAGTAGCTTCTTGCTCGGAGGCATTTTCTTCAGAAACAGAAGTTGTCTCTGGTTCTTCTGCCGGCGGGGTATTTTTAGCGACAATTGCTGCTGCAATTTCCGCCTTCTTTTTGGTCTCTGCTGCCAAAGCCAATTTCTTTGCTTCTTCTTTAGACCGGGTTAGTGCACTTTTTTTGCTTTCTATTTGGCTATCTTTTTCTTTTTGCCATGTTGCAAACTTTGCTTCAGCTTGCTCAGTTGTCAACGCACCCTTTTTGATGCCACCTTCAAGATGCTTTTTGTAAAGCACACCTTGATGAGACAGTATTGAACGACAAGTATCCGTTGGTTGAGCACCATTGTTTAACCAGTTAAGTGCTTTGTCAAAATGAAGCTCTACTGTAGCTGGATTGGTGTTAGGATTGTATGAGCCCAGACGCTCGATGAATTTACCATCTCTAGGGGCTCTAGAGTCGGCCACTACCACATGGTAAAAAGGTCTGCCTTTTTTACCAAATCTTTGTAATCTAATTTTGGTTGCCATTTATGTGTTCAACATATTTCCCGGAGGTTTATTCCTAGCGGGAGCGCGAATTTAGGAAAAATAAATGATTTTTTGATTGAATTTGCAGATAGCTTTGATTCAATCTTTCGAAAATCGCCTTAAATCAATAATAAACTGATCAACCTTTTCTTCTGGCGTTGCCCACGAAGTAATTAGACGAATGGCTGCGTGTTTGTCATCCACCTGTTTCCAAATGAGAAAACCATATCGCTCCTGAAGTTGATGGATCAGTGAGTTGGGTAATATGGGAAAAACTTGGTTGGTACTTGATTGCGCCAGGAAGGTATACCCCAAATCGTTGATGGCTTGACTTATCTTTATGGCCATGGCATTGGCGTGTTGGGCAAGCTGAAAAATCAAATCATCTTTTAGTAGCTGATCAAATTGTATTCCCAAGGTCCTACCTTTTGCCATAAGTGCCCCTCTTTGTTTCATATGATACTTGAAATCTTTTTTCAATCCTTCGTTAGCAATCACAATTGCTTCCCCAAGCAAAGCTCCGACTTTAGTTCCTCCAATGTAAAAGACATCGGTGAGAGAAGAGATATCTGCAAGACTGACATCATTATCGTGTGCCGTTAATGCCATAGCTAACCTTGCACCGTCTAAAAAGAGCAATAGCTTGTTGGCTTTGCAAAAGTTAGATAGCTGTGCTAGCTCTTGTTTGGTATAAATCGTTCCTATTTCTGTCGAGTTAGAAATGTATACCACTCGCGGTTTTACTGTATGAAACTCGGGAAATTTGACCAATACGGGTTCAATATCTGAAATACGTAGCTTGCCATCTCGTGTAGGTACTGATTCTACTTTATGGCCTGTAGCTTCAATCGCACCAGCTTCATGTGTATTAATATGCCCCGTATCTGCAGCTATTACTGATTCGAAAGGTTTAAGGATTGCCCCCAGTACAAGGAGATTAGCCAATGTGCCCCCTGTAACCAAGTGTATATCCACTGAAGGGTTACCTGTTTTCTTTCGGATAGTTTCAGTTGTACTTTGTGTGTAGCTATCGTTGCCGTATCCTGCCTGCTGTTCCAGGTTGCTTTTGGTGAGTGCCTCTAGAATTGAAGGATGACAACCCTCACTGTAATCGTTTATAAAATTGTGGATAATCATGAAATATGGGTGTTGGCTTGGAAAAAGCGCGTTATGATGCTAAGATATAGAATAAAGCGGGATTAGAAAACGAAGAGCCCCTCTGCTCGTATCACACCCATTGCTCGACATAATCAATGAGTGAGTGAATCACTTTAATGTGTATTTCCTGAGCCCGATCGGCATAGGGTGCCTGTGGCGCGCGAATTTCAATATCACAAAAGGAAGCCATTTTCCCACCATCTTTTCCAGTTAAACCGATGATTGGGATCTTTTTTGCTTTCGCAGATTTTAGGGCATTCAGCACATTTTCGGAATTACCGCTTGTGCTGATGGCAAGCAATATATCACCAGGCTGGCCAATGGCTTCGATCATTCTGGAAAATACAAAGGCGTAGCCGTAATCATTCCCAACGCAGGATAGGTGCGATGGATCAGAAATAGCAATCGCAGGTAATGCGGGGCGATCATTACGGTATCTACCCGATAGTTCTTCGGCAAAGTGCATCGCGTCGCACATGGAACCACCATTTCCACAAGAAATAACTTTGTTCCCGCGAGATATGGCGTTAACTAATAGCTGACCAGCTAATTCAATCTTCTTGAAATTTTCATCATCTGACAAAAAAGTATCAAGAATTACCTTTGCTTGCTCGAAATGTTGTTTTATTTGATTCATTCAAATAATACTTTACAATGAAAGTATCTCCACAATTTTAAGAAGCTCCTGATTGACATCAGCTACATGCTTGATGGCATTTTTAAATGGTGTATAATGTATTTTTCCATTGACTACACCAATCATCTCTCCCCTTTTCCCTGCAAGAAGTGCTTCTACTGCAGCAATACCTAAGCGGCTTGAAAGCACGCGATCCATACAGCTTGGAGAACCACCACGTTGGATGTGCCCAAGTATAGAAACTTTGGTGTCCAGCGTGGGAAATTTATTCTTAACAGCTTTGGCAATTTCCAATGCCCCTCCTACTTCATCGCCTTCAGCAACAATAATAATTTTAGATGACTTATCTTTTCTCCCTTTTTCTAAGCGATTGAGGAGTGCGTGAATGTCGGTGCGTGATTCGGGAATTAGTATCGCTTCTGCACCCGACCCAATACCACTCCGAAGCGCAATTAAACCAGAGTCACGCCCCATCACTTCTACAATAAATAAACGATCGTGAGATTCTGCAGTGTCTCGGATTTTATCAACCGCTTCGATAACCGTATTGATTGCCGTATCATATCCGATGGTATAATCTGTCCCAGCTAGGTCATTATCGATCGTGCCAGGCAAGCCAATTACTGGTATGTCAAACTCCTCAATAAAAATATTAGCTCCTGTAAACGTACCATCGCCTCCGATAGCCACTAATGCATCGATATTTTGACTTTTGAGTTGTTCATATGCTTTTTTGCGTCCTTCTTTGGTCCGAAATTCAACGCTTCTGGCTGTTTTTAAAATGGTCCCTCCACGTTGAATAATGTTAGCTACTGATTTACGCCCCATTGGGATAAAATCTCCACTGATCATCCCTTCGTATCCCCTCATGATACCCGTTACTTGCAGATTGTAATATAATCCTGTTCGTACGACGGCACGAATTGCCGCATTCATTCCCGGTGAATCTCCACCCGAAGTAAAGACTCCAATGTTTTTTACTTGACTCATATGTTATTTTGTATTGAAGACACGCTTGCCCTGCGCTAAAAATTGAATGTAGTGATTGATGTCTAGGTTAAATCCTTCTCCTGGAACAAGCATTTTTTCCTGGTGATCGATGATGGCATAGTAGGGTTGGGAGTTGGTACCGAATTGTGAGGCTTGCAGATCACTCCATTTTTGTCCAAGCCTTTCTATGTGTTTACCACTAAACTTAGAGATATACTTTTGGTTTTCTGGTAGTGGTGTTTTATCGTCTACATATAAAGAGACTAAGACATAGTCTTCTTTTAGTCGACGCAATACTTCTGGATCAGACCATACACTGCTTTCCATTTTTCGACAATTGGTACAGCTCCATCCAGTAAAATCTAAGAATACAGGTTTATTTACTTGTTTGGCATATGCTAAGCCTTCTTCATAGTCGTAATAGGCATCTAGACCATTGGGAGAATGAAATAAGTTGGTGTATTTTTTTTGGGAAGTTTGCTGTTGAGCTATTGAGGAGTAACAATTTTCATGGACGCCAAAATCTTGTTTCCCTTGTGGAGGTAACCACCCATTAATTGCATTTAATGGCGCTCCCCATAAACCTGGAATCATATAAATTGTAAACCCCAAAACAAGTGTGGCAAAAAACAGACGAGGTAAAGAAAGAAACGAAGTTTCGGAATCGTGTTCAAAGCGAATTTTACCCAACAGGTACAAAGCAAATACGGCGAAAATGCTGATCCAAATCACTAAAAAGATATCGCGATTGAGGATGTGCCAGTGATAGGCCAAATCGACATTCGACAAAAATTTAAAGGCTAGAGCCAACTCCAAAAATCCGAGAGACACTTTTACCATATTTAGCCAGCTCCCAGATTTGGGCATTTCTTTGAGCCAAGCTGGGAAAATGGCAAAAAGTGTAAATGGTATTGCTAAAGCGGATGAAAATCCCAGCATTCCGATGGTAGGCCCCAAATAAGATCCTTTGGAAACGGCATCGACCAACAAGGTGCCAATGATTGGACCTGTGCATGAAAACGAAACCAGAGCAAGTGTGAAGGCCATGAAAAAAACTCCAAGAAGACCCTGTGAATCTGATTTTTCGTCTATTTTATTAACCAATGCGGAGGGGAGTGTAATCTCAAAGGCCCCCAAAAAGGAGATAGCAAATACAACCAGAATGAGGAAAAACAATAGGTTAAAAGTGGCACTACTTGCAGCCTCATTTAATGCTGAAGCACCAAAACTTAGGGTGATGAATAAGCCAAGTGCTACGTAAATAAGTATGATGGATAGACCATAGATAATAGCTCTTTCAATGCCTTTGGCTTGGGAGCCATGTGATTTTTTTGTAAAAAAAGAGATTGTCAAAGGAACCATGGGGTAAATGCAAGGCATAAAAAAAGCCGCTAATCCGCCGAGAAATCCAGCTAAAAAAATAGCCCATAATGAGCCTGAAGAATGGTTTTTTATTGTGGCTGTAGTTGTATGAGTAGCTTGTGTATGTGTCGTCTTGGCTACACTTAGTACTGTCGGTTGCTTGCCTGTGCTTGAAGTATTGGATGAGGAAGAAATAGTTGAAATAGAGGAAGATATTGTAGAGGGGGCATTTGTTGTTGGGGCTTCAGGGAGCTCAATAGCTATATCGAAAGGAACATCTTCTGGAGGAAGACATTGCGCATTGGTGCAAGCCATATACTCGAGTGTTCCTTTTACCTTGAATTTGCTTGATTTTGCCTTTAAGAGTTGGATGAAAGAAACTTCATTTTCATGAAATAAGACAAGCATATTGAATGTCTTGTCAAAAGTAGAGATGGCCTTTGGTGTTTCAGTTGTCTTGTTTACAAGCTCGTAATCTTTAGATGGCTTAAACTGAAAAGAGGTTGGTATAGGGCCACCCTCTGGGGTGAATTGTGAGTAGATATGCCACCCTTTGTCAATTTTGGCTTTAAGGATTAACTTGGCCTGGACATTGTTGATTACTTCTACAGAAAAAGTCCACTTGACAGGGGTCAAAATTTGAGCTGATGCAGCTTTAAAAACAAACAAAAGCAAAAAAACGTAAAGTGATTTATTCATCTGGGGTTCAATTGCTAATAAATTCAATTTCTTTTAGCCCGTATTCTTTGATTTGATTTTCGATTTCTATCTGGAGATGCCCAGAGGCACTCACACCAACTATTTTACCACTTTGAATTTTACCATTGACGAGGTACATCCCCCATTGGTCTAACAGGTATAATTTATTCAGATATTCGGCGTCCATTTCTTTAGACTTTCTAGCTTTTAGCTGAAGATATCTTGCCTCAATGGCGCCACAAATTTCTTTTAGTAGAGATATTAGATCAAATTCTCGAAATGTGATTCGATTAAACGAAGTTACATTTTTTAGCGCGGATGGGAAATGGTACTGATTTACATTTAGTCCGATTCCAACAATGGACTGTTTGATGAGGTTGCCTTGAATATTGTTCTCAATAAGTATTCCACCTATTTTTTGTTTATCGACATAGCTGTCATTAGGCCATTTGATTTGAGCTGATGAGCCAAAGTAAGCAGAAAGTACGTCGTTGAGGGCTAAGCAAATGGTTTTGTTTAGTTGAAATTGCTGTTCTACGGGCAAGAATGTAGGGTGAAGTAAGACACTAAATGTTAGATTTTTACCGGGTTCACTATGCCAGGTGTTGCCTACTTGCCCCCTACCGGCCAATTGTTCTACTGCCATTATTACAGTGCCTTCGGGGATTGGCTTGGATTTTGTCAGAATTTCTTTGAGGTAATTATTTGTAGAGTTAATAGATTGGAGTGTAATCACATTTTGTCCAACAAATAATCCTAAAAAAGTGTTACTTTGCAGTATATATGTTTGCATTAAAAAGTGAATATTTTTCAAAACTAATTTTTTTTTAATGGCAAAAAGCAAACTAGTTCAAGAGTCCACATCAATTTCTGAGATTGCTATTCATGGGATTCAAGAAAAAAAAGGGAATGACATCCTACGTTTAGATCTTCGTAATATACATAGCTCTGTGGTAGATTATTTTGTGGTCTGCCATGCAGAGTCATCCACTCAAGTGGTCGCGATTGCCTCCAGTGTTGAAAAGGAGGTCTACAAATCGCTAAAACAATATCCCTGGAAAAAAGAAGGCTTACAAAGTGGCGAATGGGTTTTGTTAGATTACATTGATGTCGTAGTGCATATTTTCAAAACAGATAAGCGTGCATTTTACGGTATTGAAGATTTATGGGGCGATGCAGAAATACAAGCCTTTAGGAGTGCTTAATTTGGTGGACATATTATGGGGTCCTATCATTAATCAATGGTACTCTGGAATTAGTATAATATTATTGGAGCAATAAAAATGAAAGAAAATAAACTGGCATCTCCCTCTACAAAAAGAAGAACCATTAAAAAAAATACAGGCAAAAAGATCGTTCCTACTCCTCCTAAGTTCAATATCATGTGGCTTTATGCCGCGATCATCATTGGGATTTTTGTTGTGCAGCAGCTTTTTACAGGAGGCGGTGTTAAAACTGTTTCATATCAGAAGTTTGAGACAGAGATGCTCAAGCCAGGTGATGTGGAGAAGTTGGTGGCCTATAAAAGTCACGACTTGATTGAAGTTGAAGTATTTATAAAAAAAGCCCGTCTAAGCTTACCTAAATACAACGATGTTCAAAATAAAGGGACTTTTAGTGCGAATTCCTCTTCCTCTCCGCAATATGTTTTTACAGATGGCTCGTTTGATGGCTTACAAGCCAAGCTAAAAGACGCGGAAAAAGATGTTCCAGTGGAGCAGCGTACACCACTCAATATCGAGTCTCGTGAGAGTCCATGGGCAGGATGGTTCATGTCGTTTATTTTGCCCGTATTGTTATTGATTGGCTTTTGGATGTTCATTATGCGTCGGATGGGTGGGGGTACTGGTGCTGGGGGGCAAATTTTCAGTATTGGTAAATCAAAAGCTACTTTATTTGATAAAGAGTCGCAGGTGACCATCACCTTTAATGATGTTGCTGGTCTTGAAGAGGCCAAACAGGAAGTCATGGAAATCGTAGATTTTCTGAAAAACCCGCAGAAATACACCAATTTGGGGGGTAAAATACCCAAAGGAGCATTGCTTATTGGAGCACCGGGCACGGGAAAAACTTTGATGGCTAAGGCTGTTGCCGGAGAAGCTCAAGTTCCATTCTTTTCGCTTTCTGGGTCTGATTTTGTTGAGATGTTTGTAGGGGTTGGGGCTTCACGTGTTCGTGATTTGTTTAAACAAGCTAAGGAAAAAGCGCCCTGTATTATTTTTATTGATGAGATCGATGCCATTGGGCGTGCTCGTGGAAAGAATAATATCATTGGAGGAAATGATGAGCGTGAAAATACGCTCAATCAATTATTGGTTGAAATGGATGGATTTGGTACAGATTCTGGAATTATCATTTTGGCAGCTACAAATCGTCCTGATGTATTGGATTCAGCTTTATTACGTCCAGGTCGTTTCGATCGTCAAATTTCGATAGATAAGCCTGATTTAGTTGGCAGGGAGCAGATATTTAAGGTTCACTTGAAGCCAATTAAAATAGCAGAAGATGTAGATGCGAAAAAATTGTCTGCGCAAACCCCAGGATTTGCGGGAGCAGAGATTGCTAACGTTTGTAATGAGGCGGCTCTGATTGCGGCTCGTCGAGATAAAAAAGTAGTCGATATGCAAGATTTTCAGGATGCGATTGATCGTGTGATTGGAGGTCTGGAAAAAAAGAATAAAATCATCTCCCCAGAAGAAAAGCGCATTGTAGCCTATCATGAGGCTGGGCATGCCATCGTAGGGTGGTTCTTGGAATATGCTGATCCTTTAGTTAAAGTATCTATTGTGCCCCGAGGTGTTGCCGCATTAGGATATGCACAGTATCTTCCTAAAGAACAGTTTTTGTATACCACTGAGCAGCTTTTAGATGGTATGTGTATGACTTTAGGTGGCCGGGTGGCTGAAGATATTGTGTTTAGTAAAATTTCTACTGGTGCGCAGAATGATTTGGAACGAATTACCAAATTAGCCTATGCGATGGTGACTATTTATGGGATGAATGATAAAGTTGGTAATGTTTCCTTCAACGATCCACAAGGAGAATATCAGTTTAATCGCCCTTATTCTGAAAAGACATCGGAGCTGATCGATATTGAGGTACGTAATCAGATTGACCATGCTTATAAACGCACCAAAGATTTACTCACTAAAAAACGAGATGGTCTAGAGAAATTGGCTCATGCACTTTTAGAAAAAGAGATCCTTTTCCAGTCGGATTTGGAAGAAATTTTGGGCAAACGTCCGTTCGATAGCCGAACTACATACGATGAGTTTGTTAATGGAGAAGCACAAAAAGAAGACCATCGGGCTAGCAAAAAAGCTAAAACAAAGGTTTTACAACACGAGGGTGTAACTAGTCATGAAGGAGCAGCTGATCATAGTGTGGATCTTGCTGAAAATCGTTCATCACAAGATTGAGTGTTTAGTACAAGTATTTCATATTAGGTTGCTTAGTGTCAAACAGTAACGTTTTGGTTTATGAAGGAAAGTACTCCTAAAGAAAAAATGCTTAAGAAAGTTCGTAAGGCTTTACTTGAGAAAAGGGATAATCCATATCCGAATCTGGAGGATACTGCGCTTTATCAAACATATACGGGTTTTCTGGATGTACTATTTGCTGAACAGTTCACTGCTGTTGCTGGTCAGTTTGTTTTTTGTGAAGATGTTATCCAGTTTGTAGAAAATCTGGTGAATCTGGCTGAGGTTAGATCTTGGCGTAAAATTTACTGTTGGGAGCCCAGACTAAAGCAAATTTTGGAGAGTTGTGAGTACCCTTTCTATGGGACAGATGCTCACTTTATGGAAGCTGAAGTGGGTATTACCTTATGCGAGTTTTTGATTGCCAGAAATGGTAGTATTTTGGTTTCTAATGGTAATGAATCAGGGCGTCGTTTAAGTATTTACCCTCATACCCATATTGTTTTGGCTTATACTTCGCAGTTGGTGCTTGATTTAAAGGATGCTTTTAGGCTGCTGAAACAAAAATATGGGGAATATTTACCCTCCATGATTTCTACTATAACGGGTCCTAGCCGCACGGCTGATATTGAAAAGACACTGGTTTTAGGGGCACATGGTCCTAAGGAATTGTTTGTTTTTTTGGTGGATGATCTTGTAAGCTAGTTATTCGGATTTATCCTCTTGATTGCCACGCTGATTCGCTATTGTCTAACCCTCTTTAAAAATTCAAAGTTTATTTAGGCGTACAGAGGCATCGCACGTTGTAAAATAGCATCTAGTGCTATATTTTTTGATAGAAGGCCAAAAACGTCTGATCGTTGATCGAGGCGGCTGTTACAAAAGGCTGTAAATACTTCTTCCGGTGCCTGCTGAAATAATAAAGCTGCCTGCCATACTAGGGCGAGTTCTCGTGTCAATAGGCGTGACTGTATTTCTTCAGGGACATTGTTCACTTGTTGCAGGACCCAATTAACAGCCTTATCAAATTTGGTATGCTTGCCTTGTGCTGGACTAAGCTCAGCTGCAAGTGCTTCCTTACCTCGTACACTATGTAGTGAGCGTAGTAGATCCAGAGCCATGATATTTCCGGCGCCTTCCCATATACTATTCAAAGGCATTTCCCGATATATGCGAGCCATTACTCCTTTACCCGCTGCTTCCACGTAGCCATTTCCACCAATGCATTCCATGGTTTCTTGTGTAAAATGACTTCCACGTTTACAAATCCAGAATTTGGCTACTGGGGTTAATAAGCGTCTGATTATTGTCTCATATGCATCATTCCCATTTTCGGAGCGATCCACAGCTACGGCTAAGCGCAAGGCTAAAGCTGTAGCAGCTTCACTTTCTAATGCCAAGTCTGCTAATACATTTTTCATCAGAGGTTGGCTAATAAGTGCTTTATCAAATACGTGGCGTTGTAATGTGTGGTGTAATGTTAGTGAGAGTGCTTGTCGCATTAAACCCGCGGTGGATAAGGCGCAGTCTAATCGGGTTAGGGTGCCCATGGTTAGTATTTGCTGGATCCCTCGGCCTTCCTCCCCTATTAGCCAGGCTAGGGCATTATAAAACTCTACTTCTGAACTGGCATTGGCTTGATTTCCTAGTTTATGCTTGAGCCGCTGAATCTCTATCGAATTGAGTGTGCCATCAGGTAAAAAACGAGGTAGAAAGAAGCAAGATAATCCTTTCTTGGTCTGAGCTAGGATAAGAAAAGCATCACACATGGGTGCAGAAAAAAACCATTTATGGCCCCTGATGCGCCAGCGTTCTCCCCATGCATCGTAGCTATCTAGACTGGCTTGGGTGGTATTGGCTCGTACGTCTGAGCCACCTTGTTTTTCGGTCATTCCCATGCCCATGGTTAGGGCTGTTTTTTTGTTAAAGGGCAAAAATCTAGAATCGTAAATAGTAGCTCCTAGCTTAGGCCCCCAAGTACTATAAATGGTATTATTGTTGCGTAATGCTGGTATAACGGCATAAGTCATCGATACTGGACATAATGTTGCAGCTTCAGTCTCTGCAAATAGCATTAGGCCAGCAGCACGTTCCATATGTGATCCTGGATCTCGTTCCCATGGGCTGGCATGTAGGCCGTGCTTTAATGCAGCGCTCATCAACAGGTGATAGCTTGGATGAAATTCTACTTGATCGATTCGATGGCCATAATGGTCATGCGTATGGAGTACAGGAGAATGAACGTTGGCAAGTCGTGCATGTTCAATCATTTCGCTGGACCCCATAAGTGCACCAAGTGCATCTAGTTCAGCTGTATTTAGTTGTGGCATATGGTGTTTTAATGCATCTTGTAGGGCACGATTGCTACGAAACAAGTTCCCATTTTCAAAAGGTGTACTCTGATTAAAAACCTCGTGCGTGGAATGAGGCGTGGTGTAGTTTTTGTCGGCTGTCATAGTGGTAAATGAGAATCGACCAAAATTAGAATTTAATGTTTAAGGTTAATACTGAATTGTAAGGCTGACTTGAAGTAAGGAGCTTGTCTAAAGTTTATTTTATCTTTCTCTTTTGGTTCTTTTTGGCTGCCATTTCGTTGGATTTTTTCACCATAGTGCCCTGCTATGGTTCCAAAATCCGCCTCATTTCGCTCAAAAATAACCGGCAATAGCTTCATAAAATAAACTTTAGACAAGCTCAAGCTATAAAGAGAATAAAAAGAAAAAGGGAGAAGCCTGTTTATTGGCTTCTCCCTTTTTGTATTAATGGGTGTGAAGGACTATTTGGCATATGCTACCGAACGAGTTTCTCGAATCACGGTCACTTTGATTTGTCCTGGATAGGTCATCTCTGTTTGGATACGATTTGATAAATCAGCAGCAAGTATTTCAGCAGCGGCATCTGATACGCGCTCACTTTCTACTACTACGCGAAGTTCCCGACCGGCTTGAATAGCAAAGGTTTTTTCCACACCCGGGTAGGACATGGCCAGTGTTTCCAATTCTTTTAAACGCTTAATATAGCTTTCCACCACTTCTCTGCGTGCGCCTGGGCGTGCACCGGAGATAGCGTCACAGGCTTGAATAACGGGTGAAAGCATCGAAGTCATTTCAATCTCATCATGATGTGCTCCAATGGCATTACAAACTTCGGGGTGCTCTTTATATTTCTCAGCCCACTGCATTCCCAATAGGGCATGTGGTAGCTCTGGATTATCATCGGGTACTTTACCAATATCATGCAATAAACCAGCACGCTTAGCTAGTTTAGTGTTAAGTCCGAGTTCAGCAGCCATAGTTGCGCAGAAATTAGCTACTTCGCGAGAGTGTTGTAATAGATTTTGCCCATAAGATGAGCGGTAACGCATACGTCCAACCATACGGATCAATTCGGGATGTAGGCCATGGATACCCAAGTCGATGACTGTACGTTCGCCAATTTCAATGATTTCGTCTTCGATTTGTTTTTTGGTTTTGGCCACGACTTCTTCTACGCGGGCAGGATGAATTCGTCCGTCGGTTACTAAACGATGTAAAGCCAAACGAGCGATCTCTCGACGAACAGGGTCAAAGCCTGATAAAATAATTGCTTCCGGAGTATCATCCACAATAATTTCGATTCCAGTAGCCGCCTCTAAAGCACGAATATTTCGTCCTTCACGCCCGATAATGCGTCCTTTAATTTCGTCATTCTCGATATTGAAAATAGAAACTGTATTTTCAATTGCACTTTCTGTAGCTGTTCGTTGGATGGTTTGAATAACTATTTTTTTTGCTTCTTTGTTAGCTGTGAGTTTGGCTTCGTCCATGATGTCTTTGATTTGTATCATGGCTTTGCTGCGCGCATCTTCACATAGTGATTCAATTAGCTGATTTTTGGCCTCTTCAGCAGATAAACCTGCTATAGTCTCTAATTTTTGAACATGCTGATCCTTTAGAACAGCAACTTCTTCCTGTTTTGCTTTAGTAGCTTCAATTTGTTTTTCGAGTGTTGCTTTGCTTGCGTCGAGCTCTTGTTGCTTGCGATTGACGTTTTCGATCCGCTGATTGATTGATTGCTCTTTTTGTTTGATCGAGTTTTCTCGCTGATTAATAGAGTTGTTTTTGTTATTGATTTCTCGTTCATGCTCCGCTTTTAACTGAAGAAATTTTTCCTTTGCTTCTAAGAGTTTATCTTTTTTTAAAATCTCAGCATTAGACTCAGCGTCTTTAAGCATTTTTTTGATTTTATTTTGAGCGGCAATCTCTTGGTTCTTTAATAGTCTTTGGAGCAAAAATCGGCCAATAACTATTCCTGTTATTAAGCCTAATACGATATAAATTATTTTTTCCATTATGTTTAATTAAAAACCGTCTGTGCTTTTTTGCTTAAGTATCTGGCTTCGTATAGTATACAATTAGGACCTTTAGTGACTGTATTTGTAACCAATGAATTGTACCAAATGATTGAAGAGGCCGGTATAAACTCGTCAATCGAAAATTTTAAACAAATTGTTTTAGTGAAATATGAAAATTTAAGACAACTAAATTTTCATGCGCTACGTGAGAAAAGATATTATTTGGAGAAGAAGTCCGTCAATAACTGATCAAGTTTGAAAAGACCGTCAGCTAGGTGTTCATTTTCTTTTACTACATTTTTTTCAGCATTGATTGCAGCTGTAGCATAATGTAGGGCACACATTGATAATAAGTCTTGTTTATCTCGTACCGCATAAACATCCTGATACTCTTTAATGCGATCGTTGATTAACTTGGTGGCCTTACGTATAACTTCTTCTTCCTCCATGTTTATCTTCAGTGGATAAACCCTGTCGGCAATATTTATCTTTATTGAGATTTCTCCCATCGTGAGCTTTTTCACTAATATTGCTTTTTTAGCAATACGATACACTTGTCTATTTCGCTAACAAATTTGCTAATTTTTTGTTTGATATCAAGGGTTTTTTCATCTAGTCCGAGCTCATCTACAGCTACTCCTTCTAAGGATCGGGCAAGTTTAAGCACTCGGACCATTTCCTGAAGCTCCGCATTTTGGCTATTAGAAACCTCAAAAGCCTCTTTTAGGCGAAAATTTTCAGCCCTAAGTAGATTGTTTTCGTCTTGTAAAACCGCGCATATATTGATTAAACGAGTAGTTTTTTGAGTGACATCATTTAATTGATCAGCTACTTGTGACATGCCGTATCGAAATATAAATTATTTCCCCCGGATTTCAGCCCCTAATTCTTTTTCGAAACTATGAATTAGTTTTTGCATCGTTGCTTCAATGTTCCTTTCAGTTAATGTTTTTTCTTCATCCTGTAAGATAAAGCTAAGTGCATATGACTTTTTCCCTTTAGGAAGTTTGTCACCGGCATATACATCGAATACATTGACATCTTTTAAAAGCGTTTTTTCTGTTTGGGTTGCAATTCGTTTCAGATCATTAAACTGTATGGACTCATTCAAAAGCATGGAGAGATCACGACGAACAGCAGGATATTTGGCAACCTCTCGATGGGTGATTTTGTTGTTTCGAATGGTTTCGATAATCAAATCCCAGTTAAAGTCTGCGTAAAATACTTTATCTGTTATGTCTAATTCTTTTAGGATTGACCCAGAGACCTGGCCAAAGTGAACTAGCGACTTTTCATTTTTTGAATAGTTTAGTCCTACTAGAAAGTGGATGTTGACTAAATCAGCTGTGGAAATGTGGTTGATACCCAATCGCTGAATAATAATATCTACGACCGATTTAAGATGATAAAAGCTAAGTGGTGTGGTTTTATTGTTCCAGTTTTCTACCTCTTTTGCTCCTGTCATGAAGATGCCCAAGCGTTGGCTTTCTTCATATTGCCCAGCATTGATTCGATATGTTTTCCCAAACTCATAGAGTTTTAAATCAGCATTTTTTCGATTTTGATTATAAGCAACGGCTTCAAGTCCAGAAAAGAGTAAAGATTGACGCATGATCTCCAGATCGGTACTCAGGGGGTTTAAAATCTTAACAACATTCCTGGGTTCTGTTGTATAGCTGAGTTTGGTTAATGAATTAGACATGATCTCAACAAATCCATTGGCAGTAAGTAAATCTGATATTTGATTTTGGATGAGTTCTTTGTTTGGCTTTTCGGTATAGTTTAGTGATGCGCGTATTTGTTGGGGAATTTCCACCTGATTGTACCCATGAATACGTAAAATTTCTTCAATCACATCAACTTCGCGAGTAACATCAACCTTATAAGTAGGTATATTGAGTATAAGTCCTTGCGTTGTGTCAGATTCGATATGAATACCTAGATTTTTTAAAATAGACTTTATTTCTTCTCTAGAGATAACTTTACCAATCAAGCGATCAACGCGCTCATAGCGAAGATCGACACGAAAAGGTCGAACAGGAGCAGGATAAATGTCAGAAATTGGAGAGGAAATATGACCACCAGCTATTTCTTTGATCAGCAACGCAGCTCTTTTTAGGGCTGTGATAGTTATTTCAGGGTCCGTGCCGCGCTCGTAGCGGAAAGAAGCATCTGTTTTTAAGCCATGTCGCTTAGCTGTTTTTCGGATCGATAAGGCATTGAACCAGGCACTTTCTAAGAATATATTTTTAGTAGTGCTTTTTATTCCAGAGTGAATTCCTCCGAAGACTCCGGCCATACACATGGCTTGCTCGGCATGGCAAATCATTAAATCTGTGGAGGAGAGCTTGCGTGCTATGCCGTCAAGAGTAGTAAATGGAGTGCCCTCGGTACACTTTTTAACAAAAACTTTTCCACCATGGATCGTGTCTGCATCAAAGGCATGTAGTGGCTGTCCCAGTTCATGTAATACATAATTAGTAGCATCAACGACATTGTTAATGGGACGTAGGCCAATGGCATTGAGTTTTTCTTTGAGCCAGCTAGGGGATTCTGCTACTGTGATATTGCTAATGGTTAATGACGAATAGCGAGGACATGCTTGCTGGTCTTCAACAGTTACAGGAATAACTAGGTGTTCACTATCGCTGTTAAAAGCTTCGAGGTTGGGCATTAGAATAGGTTTATTGAGATAAGCTGCTAAATCTCTGGCTACACCTAGATGAGAAGCGGCATCGGCTCGGTTGGGTGTTAATCCAATTTCAAAACAATAGTCATCTTCGATCTCGAAATAGCGCTTAGCAGGTGCACCCACGGGCGCGTGTTCATCTAGCACCAGAATACCTTCGTGTGAGGTTCCCAAGCCGATTTCATCCTCAGCACAGATCATCCCTTCGGAATATTCCCCCCGAATTTTTGATCGATTGATTTTGAATGGTTCTCCTGTGGTGGGGTAAACGGTCGTCCCAGCTGTTGCTACAATTACTTTTTGACCAGCAGCTATATTATTAGCTCCACAGACGATTTGTAGATCCTCTGCAGCGCCAATATCTACTTTGGTCAATTTAAGACGATCAGCATTGGGGTGTGATGTACATTCCTTTACATACCCAATAAGGAGCCCTTCAAGCCCTCCGGGTACAGTTTGTATTCTTTCGAGACTTTCTACCTCTAATCCAATATTGGTCAGTATGAATGATAATTCTTCAGCGGTATGATCGGTTTGGATGAATTGTTTCAGCCAGTTATACGAAATCTTCATGTGCTATGAAAAAATAATAAATGGCAAAGGTACATAAAACTGGGATGAAGAGAATTAGTGAATCTTGCCCTTGGAATGATTTAATCCTTTTATAAACTGATTAAATTTTGTTAAAACTAGTATAGTTACTACGGGTGTTTAGTTGTGATTTTATACTTTCACTAGAGTTAAAAAATCAGCTATTTGCTCACTCTGGCATGCCTAAGTGTGTTGTTTTTTTTGATAAAAAATTTTAATTTATATTAATATAATATAAATAATTGAAAAGTGTTAACATGAGAAAAATAGATATTGAAGGAAAACTTTATTTGTTTCCCTCTCTTGTTGGTCAGGCTCAATCACTTGTCATCAGTTCACATGGAGGCCAATTTCCCTTCAGGGGTTTGAATCGAAGCATGTACAATAATAGAATTGACAAAAATGGTGATTATGGTTACTCAGACTATTTCTACGTGCCACAGGGAACTACACTGCATTACTACATTCAAGATGGACTACCTTTACCTGATCCAGGTATCGGGGCAATTCTTCGACGAAAAACTAGAATTATCGAGTCAATAAATCCAGGAAATATCTCGAGGGATTATTATTTATTTAAATACCAAGAATCAGACAAAAAGCCTAAGACTGCCGAATCATACCGTAGTATAGCGCGTGATCTGACCCTGCAGAATGAATTTGCGCAGACGATTAAAGATTTTGCAGGGTCTACAGACCCGGTGAGTAGAATGTATTTAGAGGCGGCCAGGAATGCTAATCTAACAGATGAGGCTTTTGATGTGCTGACTATAAGGAAGCGTTATTCTGGTTTTTCTTCACTCATCCCACATATTAAACTTTCTACTGTGATTGATCTGTTGGAAAGGAATGAGTGTCGCTATGCTCATATACACTGTGTATTTTGTCGCTGTCCGATTATAGGATAGATTGGGGAAAATGCTTCTTCCTATACGGAATCTTGGTGGTTGGGAGCTATATCAGCAAAAATGCGTGACATCTGCTGGTTGATGTCACGTTGATAGTTGATAATATGCTTACTCAGATTGAGAAGACTTCTCCGGCAATAGAACAAATCGAATCAGGTTATCCCCGTTCAAATAAGTGTTTGCAAAGTTTTTTAAACTTTCCGGACTAATCGTCTTCAATGAATCTAAGTAGGTTAAAATCATTTTAGGATCTTCATTAAGCTCGAGTTGTGAACTCAGGTAGGCTTGCCAAAAAGAATTTTCTTTTAATTGGGTCTCTGTGGTCCGTTTTTCTTCAGCGAGGAATTTTTGAATATCCACCTCGAGCGCACCATTTTCTCTGATTTTACGAATCTCATCGATTGCTGAATTGGCCAGTTTCTCTACATTCTCTGGAGCGCAGCCAAACAAAATACGGAAGACATAATTAGCATGAGGATATTTGTTGACCTTACCGGAGGCATGTACGCCATATACCCCACTTTCTTCCATCCGTAATCGTTCAATTAATTTGATATTGAGCACTTCTGCGAGTGCTTTAAATTGGTTTCTGTTCTCGGTATTATAGGCCATATCTCCATTGAAATAAAGGTGTACAATGGCTTTGGGTTCCTGTCCTTTATAAACGGCTTTGTTGATTTTGCCCTTAGGAATTAGAATTCCTAAGTCTTTGGCTTCTTCTTTGCGCGAAAGGTTGGGCAATCCTCCTAAATAGGTTTCTAATAGGGGTTTGATTTTTTGTGGATCAAGGGCACCAACAAAGGTGAATGTAAAATCGCTAGCATCTGCAAATCGTTCTTTGTAAATGGCATAGGCTTTATCTAGATTAATTTGATTCACTTTTTCGAGTGAGGGACCTGTGCGTCGCACATGATAATTACCTAATATTGCACCAACGGTGTCAGCGAATACACTATAGGGCTCTTTATCTCGATTAGCTAAACCACCCTTCATCCGTGTGATGTATCCTTTAAATATTTCTTCATCTTTTCGTGGCTCGATGAAGTAGAGATAGATTAATTGTAATGCGGTTTCTAGTTCAGTAGGGATGGTGCTTCCGGAAATAAATTCAGCACGTTCGGTAATGGATGGAAAGACAGATGTCTGCTTACCAGTAAGGAATTTACTCAGGGCGATTGCATCGAACTGACCGACACCACTTTGAGATATGATGGAGGCAGCATTATTTGCTGATTGGAAATCTGAGTCGTTGTATAGGGATGTTCCACCTGGGCTAAAGCCAGAAAAAGTGATTTCATCGTTTTTAAAATCAGTTGGCTTGAGCACAACTTTTACCCCGTTGCTTAGTGTGAGTGTGGTTGTACCCAGGTCTTTGTCATTTGTTTCATTGATGATACGGCCAGCTTGAGGTTTAGCGTCTAATAGTTCTTTTTTAGAAACTCGGTCAACATAGGCTGTGATAGGACTTTGTTCGATAGTTTTGATCCAGGTATTTACGGTAGCTTCATTGGGTAGCTTGTCTTTGTCTTGTTCTGGTCCGAGAATTAGAATATCGCGATTTGAATTGGTGATATATTTTTGAGCAAGTGCATTTAGCTCTGAAAGCTTGATGCCCCCCAGTTCTTTCTTGTAAAAGTTGTAGGTATAGGTGATGCTTGGGCTTGCGTCTTCTTTAAGAAAGTGTTGTAGGTATTGATATACAAACTGTTCGGAATCTGTTTTGTCTCGTTCTTTATAAGCTGATTCTTGTTCTGCATTGATGGCCATTTTAGCACGCTCGAGTTCAGTGTCAGTAAATCCAAATTTCTTTACGCGTTCAACTTCTGTTAAAACTGCTTTGAAGCCTCTTTCAAGTTCACCGGGTTTGGCGGTAACGGATGAGGTGACCGTAGCTAGACCAGCCATGAAGCCTCCTATATAGCTCCCTCCATACAAAAATGGAGGATCTGCTTGCTTGGTTATTTCACTGAAGCGAGCACTTAGCATCTGGTTATATAGTGAATGGATGATATTAGTGCGTAGATCTGCGGTATTTCTAATGATTGACTCAGGGTGCTTAATCAAAATATGAGCCGCTGTGCTGGGGAATTCAGGGTCTGTTACTGCAATGAATTGGTTTTTGTTAATTAGTTCGATGCTATATTTTGTACGTGGGCGGGGATTGGTTGGATTTTTTAAGTCAGCGAACTTTTCTTTAATCATTTGTTCGACAGCTAGTGCATCAACATCTCCAACAACAATTAAAGCCTGCAGATTCGGGCGGTACCAATCTTTGTAGAACTGTTTGATCGTTTTTAGCTCGAAATTTTTGAGCACCTCTTCCGTACCAATGGGTAAGCGATTGGCATAGCGTGAGTTGTTAAATAATACCGGCAAATATTTGTTTTGCATGCGTTCTCCAGCACCTTTGCCAAGTCGTTTTTCTTCAAGTACAACACCTCGTTCTTTATCTACTTCTTCCGGATCAAAGTTGGCATCCTGAGCCCAGTCACGTAAAATTTGTATTCCATTTTTGAATACTTGAGCATCATCTGTGGGTATGGGAAGTTGGTATACGGTTTCGTCGAAACTGGTATAGGCATTCAAGTCGGCGCCAAAACGCACACCGGCTTTCTGTAAATAATCAATCAAATCATTTTTGGGATAATGTTTAGTCCCTTTGAAACCCACATGTTCTACAAAATGAGCCAATCCACGTTGATTTTCATCCTCTAAAATGGAACCTGCTTTAACCGCTAGATAGAGCTGAGCTCTGTTTTTAGGCTCTACATTTCTGCGAATATAATACGTGAAGCCATTGGCCAACTTCCCGGTTTTTACACTTGGGTCTAAAGGGATTAAGGTTGAGCTTGTTTTGTGTGGAGTGTTGGTTTGACTATGGCTAGAAATGGTAGAACCTATTATGAAAATACCTATGAGAATTTTGTTAAATAGTTTGGGACAGTTCGTCATAAATGTTGATTTCTTATTTACATGTAAAAATACTGTGTATTAGTCGATGGTGGTTGTAAATAAAGAGATTAAATCGAATTTTTATTATGATCAGTTGGTCTAAAGTTTATTTGGATACACTATCTAAAATTGTATCTTAGTTTCTTTAGTTGAATTAAAAAATATTTAAAATGAGAAAAGTATTTGTAAAGACGACAGCATTTGTTTTGATTGCAGCGTCATTAAGTTCTTGTGCAACAGTATTTGGTGGGAGGGTAAGTGATTGCCAAAGAACAAAGCCTGCAGAAGGAAAGCCTGCTAGGCCAATTAGAGCAGTAGCATTGATTGCAGATGTATTGTTATTTTGGCCAGGAGCTATAGTTGATTTTGCGACGGGGGCTATTTATAAACCTTGTACTGTTGCTCCTGCTGAAGTAAAAGCACAAGACAAAAAATAAAATACGAATGAGTTTTTGTTTAAGGGCTAAGTAGGTTGCAACTTATTAGCCCTTATTTGTTTTAGTTGTCTCTACGTCCTCCGAAAAGCATCATAGCTAGATATAATAGCTGGGCTACTGCGCCTAATGCAGCAACTACATAAGTCATAGCTGCCCACCATAGGGCATCTTTTGCTTGATTATATTCTGAGTTTGCTTGCATGATGTTTGGGTTCTTGGTTAGCCAAATTAGTGCTCTTCGACTAGCATCGAGTTCTACTGGAAGGGTAACGAGGCTAAAAGCAGTGACTACAATCATGGCACCAAAAGCAATTAGCAGCAGCGTTTGGCCAAAAATAGAAGCAATCATCAATATACCCAGCATGAAAACCCAACGGAGCAAATTGGAAGCCACACTCACAATAGGGACGATGCTTGTTCGGAGGGTTAACCAAGCGTAGGCTTGGGCGTGTTGTACTGCATGACCACATTCATGAGCAGCTACTGCAGCGGCGGCAATACTGCGGCCTTGATATACTTCAGGGCTTAGGTTGACTGTAAGTTCTTCTGGGTTGTAATGATCTGTTAATTCGCCTTCCACAGAAACCACGCGAACATTAGAGATCCCATGATCAAGCAACATTTTTTCTGCAACATCTTTCCCACTCATACCCGAAGTGAGGGGCATTTCTGCATATTGGGCAAACTTGCTTTTAAAGCGCCATTGCACTAAAAAGCTCGCTAGCGCAATGATGATGAATAATCCGAACATAAGTTGTTTTCTATTTTGATTGTGCAAAGGTAAGCACTCTTTGCTTTTTTGAGGTTTTACCTATAAGAGGGGCTACTTACTCTTCAATAGCGTTTTGTTTTTATCATTTTGGAGAGGACTTGCCCCCGCTGCCCGTAAATAAAGGCTCTCGAAATATGCCTTTTTATCGGTGAAGTGTTTGCCGTTGGGAAGCGTGTCTCTGGGTTTTTGTTTCTCGAAATTACCCCAACCAGAATCTTCAAAATGTGCTGTAAAAAATGCATAATTCACTTCCCATTCGCCGTCTTTATTTCTCTTGACATAGCCTCGAAGCATATTATTCATAGCTAACTCGTGTAGTTTCTCAAAGCTTACAGGGGTGTGAACATCTTTTTGATAATGTTCGCGGATAACTACCATCGTTCCACCCCCTTGAAAAAAATACCACTTTCCTTTGATTTTGGCGCCATAGAAGCAGTGTACATCATCCGTTTCGCATTCATATCTATGACACCGAACCAATATTGTTGTAACCATACGATCTTTTTGGGAATTAAAACACAAAACACTATCTAGGCGATAATCAAAGGACCATATAGATCGATACCCTGGTAATTTTGCTGAGCACCACGTATTCAAACTATCTGAAACTTGCTGGTAAATTGTATTATACTCGCGCGCACCCATAATAGACCTTGATATTTTTAAAATTTCATGGTTTCGTTCAGAATCTTCCCGCCACTGTTGATGGCAAGCCATTGATACCGTCAATAGAATTAGCCCAATACACCTACTTACGTGGTTTAACATATCCCTTCTTATCACTTGTTTGTTTAAATATCCATTTATAGTTCTCAATCGAGTGACTTTGTAAAAACCCTTTCGGCTCCCCATCTGGAATAAAGGCACGACCTCGTTTTTCTGTATACTTAGCGTCTATCTCCTTTAATCCATTAACAGCACACTGTGGCGCCACACCATCCTGCTGATGAATCGGATCCGCATTCGGTTCGCCAAGATTGCTACCATATTGCCATACTTCCTCGAAAGCATCTAGGTCAATTTCCCCACTGCAGGCATTCTCCGGAGCAATAACATAAAACCGACCAAAGGGCACCTTACCTTTCAATGCATCGGTTATTCCAAGTGCATAAGCATAACCCATACTGTGCGCTACAATATCTAGTGTGTCAATGATATTATCCCCGGTATCTCTTCGGGCTCGTATCTTCTGACTTTGGATATCGGCTAGAAGCGCTTTCCCTGCTTGCTGACCATTACTGCGACGCTCATTGAAGCCTGACTCATTGGCTTCCGTGTTCAACTTGGCTTCTGCAAATGGCCCAGACCCACTGGTATCAAACGTGTATAAAACTGCTTTTCCTT
>JACCDN010905920.1_pt1 | contig 102323 bp, 94 predicted proteins | sample 7441691 | NCBI WGS metagenome assembly JACCDN01 (sample SAMN15323439, study PRJNA562643) | freshwater metagenome | isolation source: river surface water | place: USA:Blue River Watershed | collected 2017-08-16 | reverse complement strand
TCGTTATACTTATAAATAAATTCTTTGCATGAGGCAGCTTAAAATTGCTACACAGATTACCAACAGAGATTCTCAAGCGGTTGAAAAATATTTACAAGAGATTTCTAAAATCTCTATGATTAATCCTGAGGAAGAAACTACACTTGCTCAACGAATTAAAATGGGCGACCAACGCGCTTTAGATAAGTTGGTTCAAGCCAATTTGCGTTTCGTTGTGTCTGTTGCAAAACAATACCAACACCAAGGTTTGTCTTTGAGTGATTTAATTAACGAAGGTAATCTTGGTTTGATCAAAGCTGCACAACGTTTTGATGAAACGAAAGGTTTTAAATTCATCTCCTATGCGGTTTGGTGGATTCGTCAATCTATCTTACAAGCTTTAGCAGAACAAGGTCGTTTGGTTCGTTTGCCTCAAAACAAAATCGGTACTTATAATAAAGCGAATAAAGCTTATATGGCATTTGAACAAGAGCATGAGCGTGAACCTTCAACAGAAGAACTAGCTGGTATCTTGGAGATGTCTGAAACTGAAATTAACAATATCTTCCAATCAAATACACGTCACACTTCTTTAGATGCTCCAGTACATGAGGCAGAAGATGTTGCGATGGGTGATTTGTTAGAAGGGGGATCTGATACGGACGAAGACGTCATGAAGGATTCTTTAAGAGAAGAAATCAAAAGAGTCTTGAAGTCTTTAAGTCCAAGGGAAGCGGAGATAGTAAATGCTTATTTTGGTTTGGATGGAGAGAATGGCGTTACTATCGAGCAGATCGGTATCAAATATGACTTAACTAAAGAACGTATTAGACAAATTAAAGAGCGTGCTATTAAACGTTTGCAGAAAGCGCGATATAGCAATGCATTAAAAGCTTATTTGGGCTAATATAAAATTAACAATATCATAATAGCCCCAACGATTTTAAAGAATTGTCGGGGCTGTTTTTTTCTAGGTCTTTTGTAAAAAAATTTAAGACTTGAAAAAAACGCTAATATGTAATTTAAGCAACATAGTAGCAATTTAACTGAAAATACAACTATGGAAACAGAAAAAGTAGACATCCTTATTATTGGATCTGGACCAGCAGGGTATACTGCAGCAATTTATGCAGCTAGAGCAAACATGAAACCTCTGTTGTATCAAGGAATTCAACCGGGTGGTCAATTAACCATTACTACAGAAGTAGAAAATTATCCAGGCTTTCCAGAAGGGATACAAGGGCCAGAAATGATGGTTAATTTTGAAAAACAAGCTGCTAGAATGGGTGCAGATATCCGTTATGGTTTGGCAACTAAAGTTGATTTTAGTGGTGATATTAAGAAGGTTTGGATAGATGATGAAAAAATTATAGAAGCTGGTGCAGTCATTATTTCTACAGGTGCGAGTGCTAAATGGTTAGGTATCCCTAGTGAAGAAAAATTAAATGGTTTTGGTGTGAGTGCTTGTGCAGTTTGTGATGGTTTCTTTTTTAAAGGTAAAGATGTAGCAATCGTTGGTGCGGGTGATACGGCTGCAGAAGAAGCACATTATTTATCAAAGATGTGCACGACAGTTCACATGATTGTTAGAAAAGACCAAATGCGAGCGAGTAAGATTATGCAGGATAGAGTGTTGAATACCCCGAATATCAAAGTACATTTTAATTCAGAGACAGATGAGATTCTTGGAGATAAGAAAGTAGAAGGTGTACGTATCAAAAACAACAAAACTAATACCATGGAGGAAATTCCAGTAAGTGCATTTTTTGTTGCCATAGGACATAAGCCAAATAGTGATATTTTTAAAGACTATTTAAAAATGGATGAAACTGGGTATATTCTTACTGAACCTGGTACTACTAAGACTAATATTGAAGGCGTTTTTGCTGCGGGCGATGTGCAAGATAAAAACTATCGTCAAGCTGTGACGGCTGCAGGTAGTGGGTGTATGGCTGCATTAGATGCAGAACGCTACTTAACGTCTAAAGGACACTAAGCACCTTAAAAGAATGATATGCACATCTATTTGAATGATTTAATTTTCAATGGCTTTCATGGTGTTTACGCCGCAGAGCAAAAAATTGGAAACACATTTAAAGTAGATGTGCGTATTCAATTTACACCAGCTATAAAAACTGTTAATCAATTAGATCAAACAATTGACTATGTTCAAGTATATCAGTTAATACGACGCATAATGGATGTGCCTACTCCTTTATTAGAAACATTGGTTGCAAAAATTGCTGATCAAATTTTGCTGGAATACGCTATTGCAGAATCAGTTTTTGTAAAAATTACAAAGCAACATTTAGCGATTCCTTTTTTTGAAGGATCCACTGCTGTATCTATCGAACGAGATAGAGTTTGACATTAAGTTTTTTAAAATGCCACAATAATTATTTGAGCTATATTTTTTTATCCTTCCAGCGCATCGTTCTAATATAAAAGTAGGAAGGTATCAATAAACTCAACCAATAAATTACCTCACTAAACCAGCCATAAGTAATTGGCATTTGGTAGTATTCTAGTACTAGATAATTGTAAATAATATAGATTACAATTGCAGCAAATTCAATCATCAAAGTTACTTTGGATTGACCAGTACCAGTTACTGCACTTAACCATATTGTGGAGATAGACATAATGAGCAATGCAATGGATACAATCCTTAATACAGGAACGCCTTCTGTTAGAAAGCCCGCTCCTTGACCATAAATAGATAAAAATTCTGCTGCAAATACATTGATCAAGATGGCAACAAGCAATGCGATACCAAAGCTCCAACGCATAATTTTATAAATCAATTCAATCACCTTGTCTTGCAGATTCTGCCCAATGATATTGCTAACCATGGTCGTAGTGGTTGCTGCAAATGCCCATGTAAAACATCCGAAAAAGCCAAAAATATTACGCATGGCATTGGATACTGCAAGCGATTGTTCTCCTCTATGTTCTATTAAAATGTAAAATATTTCCCAACTAATAATGCTGATCATATATTGCATCATCAGAGGAGAGGATTGCACTAAAATGAGTTTTACATAATCTAATTTAAGTTCAAATTTTTTGAACAAATCGAATCTTGCACCAATTTTTTGATAATGAATGACAAGGTAAATAACCAACAAGCCCATAATCTCAGCTATAATAGATGCATAAGCAGCGCCATTCAATCCCATGGCAGTAAAACCAAAATGACCAAAAATCAAACTATAGTCAAAAAAGATATTGATCAACGCTTCTGTAGCTGTACCAATGATTAAAAATTTACTTTGATTGGTACCCACTAATAGGGCATTGCGCATTTGGTATATGAATAAAAAAGGGATGCCCCAGATACGAATTTTTAAAAATTCTATGATGGTATTAGCCCTTGCATGGTCATGTAATAATGCGTGAAATAGGGAAGGTGCAACAAAATAAGTAAAGCTAATACCTATGACTGAAAGAAAGATGGAGATGATCACACCTTGGGTAAAAAGTACCCCAATTTCATCTACTCTGTTTTCACCTGCACGCCGAGAAATCAAGGCTTGTAGGCCATTATTAAGCCCTTGGCCCATCACCCCAAAAATCAAATAATAAACCCCAGTGATACCGCCAATCGCCAAAGCTTGTTTGCTCAAGGCACCAAGGAAGATATTATTGATGATAAAGTTAAACTGAGGCACCAGGATCGCCATTGCAATAGGGATGGAGATGGTCAGTATCTGTTTACTGCTAATATTTACTTGTAAAGAAGGGGTCGCTGTGGCTTGACTCATATAAATACAAATCTACAATTAGTTTTAGCAATAGACTGCCTCTTTTTTTTGTATCATTGCAGTAGAAATAGACTATGGCAAAGAAAAAAATTGGTATTTACGGAGTTCAAGAAAGTACGGCAAATAATAAGGTAGAAGACCTTTATCTTATTGTGGACGAGCAGTCTATTTGCTTTGTTGTAAAAAACCATACCAATGAACATTATATCGCTTTTGAATATTTTGAAAACACGCCAGATCAAAATGGATGGAATCAATTATTAGGATACTTGCAAAACAATTCAAAATTGATGCAGTCTTTTTATAGACAGGTTCAATTTGTCATGAACACCAAAAGAGCATTGTTGACAAAAGAAGTAAAAACTGGTGCAGGTACATTTTATCAAAATGAATTCAATCTTGTTTTTTGTCAAAAAATGGAGGAAGAAATTCAGGTGCAAGCAATAGGGCAGGATCAAGTTTTGGTTTATGGAGTGCCAGATGCATTGAATACATTGTTGACAAGGTCTTTTCCAACGGGCAAATGGAATAACTATTTGGGGAGCTTAATTACTTCTAATCAACAAGACGGCGTATATCTTTCTCTTTTCGAAGATTATTATATTGTATATATTATGCAAAATGGCAGACCACATTTTGTGAACTACTTTAATAAAAGTGGGGCCGATCAAAATAAATTTCAGGTTTTGAATGCTTGTGTTCAAACAAATGCCAATCCAAATACGTCTAATTTAAATGTGACAGGATATAGTGCAGAAAGAGATCAGTGGATTCATGAATTATCTACCTATTTTGCCAATGCACATATGCAACACGCGCCTGATTCAGGTATCGGAGCTACTTTAAATAATGAGTATCCGAATCATATTTATGCGCCTTATTTTATTTTTTAAGTAGCACTAATGAGAATTATTTCAGGAAAATATGGAGGCAGAAGAATACATCCACCAGCACATATGCCGCATACCAGGCCTACAACTGATATTGCTAAAGAGGGCTTATTTAATATATTACAAAATAGAGTGGCAATAGATGGTGCAACTACATTGGACTTATTTGGTGGCACAGGTTGTATCAGTTATGAGTTAGCATCTAGAGGCGCTGAACAATTGACAATTGTAGAGAAAGATAAGACAATGCTCGATTTTATAAAAAAGAATATTGATTTTTTAAAAATTGAAAATACAATTACGATTCAAATGGATGTATTTCAATTTTTGGCTACTTGCAATCAACAATATGATATCATTTTTGCAGGACCTCCTTATGCTTTGAATACGATTGATGATTTGCCAAGAATTATTGTAGAAAAGAAATTGATCAGTCCAGAAGGATATTTCATTTTAGAACATACGCCTCGTAATGACTATAAAACATTTGAAGGGTATAGTTTTCAACGCAATTATGGAGCCACTATTTTTAGCTTTTTTGAATGCATATAACCAAAGCCGAAGCGCGTAAAATATTATCCCAAAAAAGAGCTGCATTAACCGATTTGGAATGCATGAAAATGGATGATTTATTACTTATTCAATTACAAAGAATAGACTGGTCAGCAACAGAAGTACTTGCTAGTTTTTATCCCTTAGCGCATAAAAATGAACCCAATACTTTATTGTTTGAAAAATACATCAAGACTTTATATCCATTTATACGTTTTTGTTATCCCATTGTAGAAACTGTAACGCACCAAATGGATTTCTTTTTTGAAACCGAAACTTTACAATTGAATGTATTTGGAATTCAAGAACCTCTGCCATTTAATAAAGTAGCCCCTGATTTGATAGATACAATGTTTGTTCCTTTATTAGGATTTGATCAAAAAGGGCATCGTGTTGGTTTTGGTAAAGGGTATTATGATCGCTATCTGGCAAAAGCAGGTGAGGGGATCCAGAAAATAGGCGTTTCTTACTTTGAACCAATGGACGATTTCACTGATACCAATGAATTTGACGTACCTTTGTCCTGTTGCATCACGCCGTGGAATACTTATGAATTTGAATAATCTTTTTTTAAAATCTTTTAGAGTACTACTTCTGCCATTCGCCATTTTATATGGATGGATTGTGTCGACGCGTAATTGGTTGTACACAAAAAAATATTTGAAATCTGTACATTTTAATTTACCCATTATTTGCGTAGGAAACTTATCATTAGGTGGTACAGGAAAATCACCTATGGTGGAGCATTTATTATCTATTCTTTCTACTGAATATAAAACAGCAACTTTAAGCAGAGGCTACAAGCGTAAAACAAAGGGTTATGCATTGGCAGGAGAACAAACTACTGCATTGGAGATTGGGGATGAGCCAATGCAATTTCATTTGAAATTTCCTAAAGTGGGTGTTGCAGTAGGGGAAAGACGAATTGAAGCGATTCCTCAATTAATACAAGATATACCTGACTTGCAAACGGTAATTTTGGATGATGCCTTTCAACATCGTGAAATTGATGCTCATTTTAGTATTCTTTTAACTGAATACGACAATTTATATTGTGACGATTTCTTTTTCCCTACAGGTGATTTAAGAGATGAACGTAAATCTGCAAAACGTGCCAATATTATAGTGGTCACCAAATGCCCAATGGATATGACAGAGGCAGATAGAGCTGAAGTACTTGAGAAGCTTTATCCAGAGCAACATCAATCTGTATTTTTTACAGCGATTGCTTATGATACACCTTATCATATTTACAACCCATCCGACCAATGGGTGTTAACGATGCGTGATGAGGTTTTATTAGTTTGTGGTATTGCCAATCCCATTCCTTTAAAAAATTATTTACACGAAAACACACATACTTATTATCAATTAAGTTACAGCGACCATCATATCTTTTCGATCGAAGATTTAAATGAGATTCGCAATAAATTTGAACAGATTAATGCAAAAAGTAAGTTAATTCTTACCACAGAGAAAGATGCAGTAAGACTTGTAAAGTATACCAATGAATTAAATAATATTCCATTGTATGTACTCCCAATCAAACCTTTCTTTCTTTTTAATCAAGCAACTGAATTTAATCAATTGGTCATTGATTTTGTAGCACAATATCATCAGAAAAAAAATGAACAGTAAAAAAGACAAGAAGAAGTCAAAAATAACTACAAAGCAGACCCATTTAACGTCAACGTATAAAGGGACATTAGATATCGCTAAATCTGGTATGGGATTCATCATTGTACAAGGTTTAGAGCAAGACATTTTAGTATTCCCAACTGATTTTAATACCGCATTAAAAGGAGATGAAGTACGCGTAAAAATTACGAAAATAAGACAGGGCTCAGGAAAAAAAGAAGGTAAAGTCATAGAAGTGATTAAAAGAAAGCAAGTTTCATTTTCAGGCACTATGCAGATAATGCAACACCATGCTTTCTTTTTACCTAATTCCATCCACCCAATGCCAGACATATATATCCCAATGGATAAATTAAAGGGGGCAAAAACAGGGGATAAAGTGATTGTACAATTAACAAAATGGGATAATGCGAATAAAAAGCCCGAAGGGGAAGTGTTAGAAATTTTTACACCAGAGAAAGAGAACGACATGGCCATGAAGTCAATTGTGGCAGAGTCAGGATTCCCTTTGGTATTTGATGGGGAAGTTTTGGCCTTCGCAAAAACCTTATCTGATAATATTACTCCAGAAGAAATAGCTAAAAGGAAGGATTACAGAAAAGTTTTAACTTTCACCATTGACCCTGTAGATGCAAAGGATTTTGATGATGCCATTTCATTCCAACAGTTAACTAATGGGCATGTTGAAATTGGTGTACATATTGCTGATGTAAGTCATTTTGTACAACCAGGTACCGCAGTAGACAAAGCTGCTTTTGAAAGGGCAACATCTGTTTATTTACCTGATCGTGTCTATCCAATGTTGCCGGAAAGGATTTCCAATGAATTGTGTTCTTTAAGACCTAGAGAAGAAAAATTAACTTTCTCTGCCACATTTGAAGTGGATGATGCGGGTAGGATTGTTCATACATGGTATGGTAAAACTGTTATCTATTCGGATCGTCGATTTACCTATGAGGAAGTACAAGAAATAATAGAAAAAAAAGAGGGAGACCATAAAGATGAAATACTATGGTTACATGAATACACGCAAAATTTAAGGAAGAAGCGTTTTGAAAACGGTGCCATCAATTTTTCTTCACAAGAAGTACGATTCACACTAGATGCAACGGGTAAACCAATTGGCATTACTGTGAAAGAAAGTAAGGCATCACATCAATTGATTGAAGAATTGATGTTAAAAGCTAATCAGTTAATTGCGGAGAAGATGGGTAATGTGAAAGTGAAAAAAGAACCATTACCTTTCCCTTATCGTGTGCATGATCAACCTAACGAAGATAAATTAAGTCCGTTCGTCGTGTTTGCAAAAAAACATGGTTATCCATTTAATATTGATTCTCCAGAACACATTGCGCATAGCTTTAACAATTTAATGTTGGCATCCAAAGGCAAACCTGAGCAACATGTATTGGAACAATTAGGAATTCGTACAATGGCTAAGGCAGTGTATACTATCAACAACATTGGACACTATGGGTTAGGCTTTGAACATTATTGTCATTTTACTTCCCCTATACGTCGTTATCCTGATGTATTAGTGCACCGAATTGTACAAAGTGTATTAATGGGTAATGCTATTAATGATGAAGGTTTAGAAGAAAAATGTGTGCATTGTAGTATGAGAGAAAGAGCTGCAATGGAAGCAGAACGCGCTGCAAATAAGTACAAACAAGTAGAATTTATGCGCGATTATCTTGGTCATAGTTTTGAAGGAATCATAAGTGGTGTATCAAGTTTTGGCTTCTTTGTTGAAACCATTGAACATAAATGTGAAGGACTAGTAAGCATCACAAGTTTGTCAAAATTTGATGACTTTAGATTGCTTGAATCAGACTATGCTTTAGTGGGTTCAAGATCTGGTAGAAAATTCAATATGGGTGATAAAGTTATCGTAAAAGTGGTGGCTGCTAATTTAGATAAACGACAATTAGATTTTGAATGGGAAGTCAATGGTATGTTGAATAAGTAAGTTTTAATAGGCCGTTAAAGTTTCTTGGAAAACAACTCCTTCTTGTGCTAAACTTTTTAAGATTGGTTGATAGATTCTCGCATCAATAGGGATATGTAATCCTGTCATTTTTATTTCTCCTTTCAAATAAGCACATACACCCATGGCAAGTGGAAGTCCAACTGTCTTAGCCATGGCAGTATGTATGGCATCATCTCCAGTCAAAACCATACTACTATCTATTTTAAAATGATTTGCACCAATGTTGTATTCGATTTCGTGTAACATCACTACTAAATCTTTGTCTGTATCTGCCAATTTCCATTTGTCTTCTAATAACCATTGTAAAATACTTGCATTGGAGTTAAACTGAGCAGGAATCAATGTGGTATCAAATAAACCAATAAATTCAAGTTGTGCTTTAATGGTTGGATCTTGAATAAATTCTTCAAGTTTTGCTTCCAAACCTTTTTGTTGAATATGTTGCTCAAACCAATTTTTCAACGAAGTATTAGGTGCTAAATGAAGTATAGTTTCATCGGTCAATTGCAGTTGTACAATTGCATTCCAGCCTTTACAAAATGCAGGGTAGCGTAATGTTGTACGTACAAAATCTTTTACACCATGTAAATGATAGGTGTCAATGTAAGACAATGAATTTCTATTTGGATAATAAGCCAATGGGCCAAGACCAGTGATGTTCACTATTGGAGTTTGGTCAAATATTGAAGTATAATCTTTTGTAACAGTGGCTCCGTTTTCTAAATAAATGGCACCTGCTTTTCCTGCTAAAATGATATTTCTTGGATTCCAGCTTATTTTATAATGCCATGGGTTATCATCACTTTCTGGCGCAACCAATCCGCCACAATGGGATTTAAAGCTTGTTATTTTACCTCCTTTTTCATGAATCTCATCTATGATCGCCATAGCGCTCATATGGTCAATTCCAGGATCTAAACCCATTTCACAGAGGAATAAAAGCTTTTTAGACTCAATCTCAGCTGCAATTGAGCGCATATTGTCATCTACATAAGAAGCAGTGAACAATGGTTTTTCAAAATGCAAACAATCTTTTGCGACCAAAAAATGTAAGTGTGCAGGTAACATAGACACCACGATATCTGCTTTTTGAACCAAATTTTGACGATTTAATTCATTTTCTATATCAATACCAAAGGAAGTTCCATTTGGGGCATTATTCCACTTGTTTTTTGCAGTAGCTGCATCTCCATCTGCCAGAAGGATATACCAGTCATTTTCTACTGCTTTTTTTTGTAAATATTGGATTAAAACAGTGGCAGATTTACCTGCTCCAATAATGAGTATTCTCGAGCCCATTTTTGAATGTATAAGTGATTAAAAATCTATAGGTTAAAGTTAGTATTTATTGCTAAAAACTGTGGATAAAAATGTGTAAATATATACTGATTTTTAGCATAAAAAAGGGGTCAAAAAGTTATCTTCGTAGACGTTCTAATTCAATACTTTTTTGGGTATTGGGAAATGACAAATTGAAACAAAAATTATGGAAGAAAATTTAGGTGAAAATTTAGGTCTAGAGCAGACCCAGGACAATGATCGTGTGATTAGAGTCAACATTGAGGAGCAGATGAAAACCTCCTATATTGACTACTCGATGTCTGTCATTGTAGGTCGTGCTTTACCAGATGTACGTGACGGTTTCAAACCCGTTCACCGTCGTGTATTATTTGCCATGCATGAGTTAGGAAATAATAGCAACAAGCCTTATAAAAAATCCGCTCGTATTGTCGGAGAAGTGATGGGTAAATTTCACCCACACGGTGATACGGCAATTTATGATACTTTGGTGCGTATGGCTCAGGAATGGACGATGCGTTATAAGTTGGTAGACGGGCAGGGTAACTTTGGTAACCAAGATGGTGATCCACCGGCAGCAATGCGTTATACTGAAGCACGATTGCAAAAGATCTCAGAAGCTATGTTGGACGATTTGGAAAAAGATACAGTAGACTATCAGTTAAACTTTGACGATAGTTTATCAGAGCCAAGTGTATTGCCAACAAGGATTCCACAGCTTTTAGTGAACGGTTCTTCCGGTATTGCAGTGGGTATGGCAACCAATATGTTACCTCATAATTTAAATGAAGTAGTGGATGGATGTATTGCCTACATCAACAATAAAGAGATCACGATTGAGGAATTAATCACCATAGTCAAAGCACCTGATTTTCCAACAGGGGGTGTGATCTATGGCATGGAAGGTGTGAAACAAGGTTTGATGACAGGTCGAGGTCGTGTTGTGGTACGTGGAAAATGCAATGTAGAAACCAAAGCCAACGGTCGTGAAATGATTGTGATCAATGAAATTCCTTACCAAGTAAATCGCGATCAACTAACAGATCGTATTGGTCAATTGGTAGTTGACAAAGTAGTTGAAGGGATCACACATGTAAATAATGAAAGTAACAAACGCGAGGGAACTCGTATTGTTATTGAGTTACGAAAGGACGCAGTAGCACAAGTGATCATCAATCAATTATTCAAATACACAGAATTGCAAACCAGTTATGGTATCAATAATGTGGCATTGGTAAAGGGGCGTCCTAGAATTTTGAACTTGAAAGAATTGATATTAGAGTTCGTTGATTTTAGAATGGAAGTGGTGATTCGCCGTGCTAAATTTGAATTAAGAAAGGCCGAAGAACGCGCACATATTTTAGAAGGTTATTTAATTGCATTAGATCATTTGGATGAAGTCATTCGTTTGATTAGGAGTTCAGCCAATCCAGATGCAGCAAAAGAAGCATTAATCTCAGCAGGATGGGGTATATCAGAGATTCAGGCAAAAGCAATTTTAGAATTAAGATTGCAACGTTTGACTGGAATGGAGCGTGAAAAAATTAAGGAAGAATTTGATCAATTAATGAAGTTGATTGCTTCTTTAAAAGAATTATTAGGTAGTGAACATTTACGCTTTGAATTAATCAAAACTGAATTATTAGAAGTTAAGGAAAAGTTTGGTGATGAGCGTAAATCTGAAATTCAATATTTAGCAGATGAAATGCGTATCGAAGATTTAATCGAAGAAGAAGATGTAGTTATTACTATTTCTCATTTAGGTTATATCAAGCGTACTTCTGCAACAGAATACCGTCAACAAAAACGTGGAGGCCGCGGTGCAATTGGTTCTAAGACAAGAGAAGAAGATTATGTTGAGCATTTATTTATTGCATCCACGCATGATACCATGTTATTCTTTACAGAGAAAGGACGATGTTTCTGGATGCGTGTTTATGAAATTCCAGAAGGTGAAAAAACAAGCAAGGGTAGAGCAATTCAAAATTTGATCCAATTGCCACAAGATGATAAAGTAAAAGCAATCATTGAAGTTCGAAATTTGGCTGATAAAGATTATGTAAACAATCATTATATCATTTTATGTACTAAAAAAGGTATCATCAAGAAAACATGTTTAGAAGAATTTAGTCGTCCAAGAGTCAATGGAGTAAATGCTATCACGATCAATGAGGGCGATGAATTATTAGCTGCACGTTTGACGGATGGTAATAACGAAGTGATGATGGCAGTAAAATCTGGTCGTGCAATTCGTTTCCCAGAAGAGAAAGTAAGACCAACAGGTAGAGGAGCGATTGGTGTTGCAGGTATTGAAGTAGATGATGATACTGACGAAGTGGTAGGTTTAGTTTGCGTAAGTAGAGAGGACAAAGACCGTACCATTTTAGTGGTTAGCCAACAAGGTTATGGTAAGCGTACTCCTATAGACGACTACCGTATTACAAACCGTGGAGGAAAGGGAGTTAAAACCATAAACGTCACAGAAAAAACTGGAAACTTGGTGGGCATTATGGATGTAATAGAAAAAGAAGATTTAATCATCACTTGTAAATCAGGTGTAACCATCAGAACAAGTATCTCAGAGATCAGAGAAGCTGGTAGAGCTACTCAGGGTGTTAAGTTGATTCGTTTAGATGAAAGTGATGAGATAGCTGCTACATCTAAGATAGAAGAGCAAGAAGTAACTGAAGAAGGAGAAAATACATCAATTGAAGGAGAAATTTCACCAAATCAAAGTGAAAACTCGACGACAGAAGATGAAAATTCGGTTTCAGAAGCATAAATTTAATAACTTTAGTACTTTAAAATAATCATTATGAAAAAATGGATTGGTACAATGTTCTTGGTGACATTGATGCAAACAGCTATTGCTCAAGACTTTAAAAAAGTAGAGACGAGCTTATTATTAAACAATTATGTAGCTGCAAAAGCTGAATTTGAAAAGGTAATTGCTAAAAAAGCTGCTTTAGAAACAACTCTAGAAGGCTATTATTGGAAATCTAAGATTTATGCAGGTTTGTCAAAGGATACCACAGGCAAATATCCTGAAGCAAAAGAAAACCTTTTTAAATATTTAGAAGAGTATATCAAAGCTGATCCAGAATATAAATTAGCAGTAGCAAGTGGCCAAGAAGCCTTTTTTACTGCTTATACAAATAGTTTTAATGATGGTGTTTCGGCTTTTGGACAAAAAAAATGGAAAGATGCTGCAAATCATTTTGATAGAGGAGTAGTAATGAGTGATATTATTTTTTCTAAAGGTTGGTCTTCTAATAAACAACCATTTGATACTACAACGTTAATGTACGCAGGCTATTCTAATCAAAATGCTGGAAATATTGAGAACACAATAAAGCATTATACTAGAATGATTGATGCGAATTTAAAGTCTCAAGAGTTAATTGATATCTATAAATATGTGTTGATCAAGGCGTCAGAAACTAAAAACAAGGCCTTATTTGATAAATATTATGCTATATCTGAAAAGAACTATCCAGAAGAAAAATGGTTCGAATTCAGAGTAGACTACATGGATAAAAATTTAACTATTGACGAAAAATTAGCTGCATATGATGCCCAAGCAAGTAGTAATAATTTAAGTGAAGTTGAATGTCAGATGTATGGTGATATGTTTATGTCAGCTAGAAATGAAGAGGGTTTGTCTGAGGATAAAGCAAGTTTATTTTTAGATAAAGCTGCTGATGCATATACTAAAGCATATAGATTAAATACACAAAACTTTGCGGCCGCATTTAACGTAGGAATTAGCTACTATAACCAATTTACAGCATTAGATGAGCAGTATAGTAATAATATCAGGTCTTTACAACAACTAAATGCTAATAAACCTGTTGCACCTAAAGATCCTAAGAAAAAATTGGCATTTGATGCTAAATTCAAAGCACAGCAAGATTCAATCAAAAAATTGAATTTGGCGCTTGATGCACCAATGAAGGCAAAAGTGGATCAAGCAATAGAATGGATTGAAAATGCCTATAATATTGTAAAGGATAAAGATCCATTGTCTAGAAATGAAAAAAATGTTGCCTCTAGATCGGTAGATTTCTTAGCTACATTATATGCCTCAAAAAGAGACAAGAATAGAGGGAACCAAAAATTATACGATGAGTTAGACGCTAAGTTTAACAAATATGATCAGTTACATGATAAATACCAATAGTATTTAATCATTATTAAAGTTCTAAATTTTAGAAGCCTTCCTTTAATGGAGGGCTTTTTTTATTCCTGATGTCCTTAGTTGGATAAATGCATCAAGTAAATGGTTTTAATAACAGTAGCATATAATGTGCTTATAGAAATAATAATGGGGTGTAAAGATCCTTATGTTTGTATTATTCTATTTAACATAATGTTAATTATAAGCAATAATTATACTTAGTTATAGATGTAGATAGCCTGAATGACAATTTGATAGATTCAAAATAGGTTGTATTTTGTAGCATAAACAATTATATATGGCCAACCATTCTACTAGGAGAAAATTTGTTCAAGATGCTAGTTTAGCATCATTAGCTTTAAGTTTAAGTCCACAGTTTATTAAAGCACAATCAAACACCAAAAAAGATCTGGTTAGAATTGGTATTATTGGAACCGGATACCGTGGTCAAAATCATATTGATATTTTAGTTCAACGTACTGATGTGGTCATCATTGCTTTTGCAGATCCTGATGAAAAGATGTTAGCTGATGCCCAAAAGATACTTTTAAAAGCAAATAAACCTGCGGCTATAGAGTATAAAAATGGTAATGAAGACTATAAAAATTTACTTAAAAGAGCAGATATTGATGCAGTTATCATTGCCACACCATGGGAATGGCATATCCCACAGGCAATTGAATCTATGAAAAATGGTATTATACCAGGTGTTGAAGTAAGTGGAGCCATCAATATTAAAGAATGCTGGGATGTGGTTAATGCAAGTGAAAAATACAATGTTCCGGTAATGTGTTTAGAGAATGTATGTTATAGAAGAGATGTTTTAGCAGTCTATAATATGGTTAGAAAAGGCCTTTTTGGGGAATTACTTCACTTGCAAGGTGGGTATGAACACGATCTTAGGGGTGTAAAGTTTAATGATGGTGTAACCGCTTATAACTCTGGAGCTGAATTTGGTGAAAAAGGCTTTAGTGAGGCAAAATGGAGAACCAACCATTCCTTATATAGAAATGGAGAATTATATCCTACTCATGGCTTAGGACCAGCTGCGATGATGATCGATATTAATAGAGGTAATAAACTAACTAGACTTTCTTCTGTTGCAACCAAGGCAAGAGGTTTACATAAATATATAGTTGAACATCCAAAAGGTGGTGAAAATCATCCTAATGCGCAATTAAAATTTAAATTAGGTGATATAGTCACTACAAGTATACAAACGCATAACGGTGAAACGATATTGCTCACCCATGACACCAATTCCCCTCGACCATATAATCTTGGCTTCCGTGTTCAAGGAACTCAAGGATTATGGCAGGATTTTCATGCAGGACAATTTTCAGCTGGACATATCTATATTGAAGGCCTTTCTCCCAAAGCCCATCAATGGGAAAACCCAGAAGCCTATTTAAAACAGCATGACCATCCTTTATGGAAACGTTATGAGTCGGATACAAAAGGCGCCGGACATGGTGGTATGGACTTCTTTGTGATCAATGCCTTTGTAGAATGTATTAAAAGAGCAGTTCCGTTCCCTATGGATGTCTATGATTTAGCAACTTGGTATGCAATCACACCTTTGTCTGAAAAATCAATTGCCGAACAAGGTCAAGTTCAAGAAATACCAGATTTCACAAGAGGAAAATGGCAAAATAGAAAACCTGACTTTGCAATGGATGATCAATTCTAACGCTTGAGTAATTATTAATTTAACCTATTAATAGTTACTTAATTGTTGATTATTAAATATTTACATCAATTTATTTAAAATTTAATATTAAATAAATTGATACTTTATGTTGTATAAGCATTTTATAAATGCTATATAAATACTTTACAGGAATTAAATTAACTTATTGAATTCAATTAAAAGCTGGATCTGATTTTTTGTACGATCAAGATTTTGTTCTGGCCTTAATGTGTGATAATACCGATCCATTTCAAGGTAGTCTGTCAAAAAACGTATTGCTTGCATATAAATCATAAACTGACCCGAAAAGCTGAAATGATCTATTTCAAAATTGGTTAGGTGGTCCCCCATCGCTCCTAAATACCCATTTTGTAAAGCTGTCCATCGGTCCGAAATGATGCATATTTGATCTAAATCTTGGCATTCTTCATTCACTGGACAGAGATAAGTACGACACATATCACCCACATCACTAATAAAATATCCAGGCATAGTCGTATCGAGGTCAATGACACAAATAGCTTCTGATTCATTTTTAAATAACACATTACTAATTTTTGTGTCATGGTGTGTAACCCTTAAATAAGCTTCTTTACTATTAGTGAAATGGAGCCATCTATCTAAATAAGATTTATGGGATTTCAAAAATAAGATTACTTGTTTTACTTGATCTATCCTAGCAGTATTTCCATGAATAGTGGCTTGCTCAAATTGATGGTACCTTAAACCCAAGTCATGAAATTGAGGGATGGTCGCTCTTAGCTCTCCTATTGGAAATCCCACTAAACTTGCCGTAAATTGCCCAAATTGCTTCGCTGCAGATTGAGCTTGTGTAGCATTGGTCAAGACATCGTAGGCCTTACCTTCGATTTTTCTAAATGCTCGGTAATGGTTCCTCTCCCACTCAACTAAAGTCTCCCCCGTTTTAGTTGGAACTAAATGAGAGAAAAGAGTGTTCGGTGCATGTTTTTTAAGGTATTGACCAATAGATCGGATATTATGGTCAATTGCTTCTGGGCTTTTGAATATCTCTGTATTGATTCTTTGTAAAATGAAATTACCTTGATTCGTCTTTACCTCAAAAGTTTGATTAATTAAACCTTGATTCAACGGGACAACAATGGCGTCCTCCCAATCAAATTGTTTAAATAGTACTTGCATCATAATCAGTATAAATGTACAAAATTGCCCCTTACTAACTATCTTTAAAAGCTGATAATTAATGATATAAATATGAATAGAAGAAAATTTATAAATTTAAGTGGCTTAGGAATAACTAGTTTTTCAGTTCCTAATTTTGTCCCTTCTTTTAAAGCATCAACTACAATACAACCTATAGTAGCATCTACATGGGATGCTGGTATGAGGGCCAATGTAGCTGCATGGACTGTTTTAAATAACGGCGGTACTGCGCTTGATGCGGTTGAGCAAGGTGTCATGGTTACTGAGTCTGAATTAAATTGTTGTGTTGGTTTAGATGCCAATCCTGATAGAGATGGTGTGGTCACATTAGATGCTTCTATAATGGACCATGAATTTAATTGTGGATCAGTTGCATTTTTGGAACGTATTAAACATCCTATTTCAGTTGCAAGAAAAGTCATGGAAAAATCGCCGCATGTTTTTCTAGTAGGTGCTGGTGCACAAGCTTTTGCTTTGGCCAATGGGTTTAGTTTAGAGCCAAATGTTTTATCAGAACAAGCGAAGAAAAACTATAATGAATGGTTGAAGACCTCTAATTATAAACCTATCATTAATGTAGAGAAAAATCAGTCGTTAACTTATTTAGACCCTGCTTTCAATGCACCAAAAAAATTAACAGATGGTAATTGGAATCACGACACCATTGGTATGGTTGCATTAGATCAATTCGGAAATTTAAGTGGTAGTTGTACTACAAGTGGCGCTGCATTTAAAATGCGTGGTCGTGTTGGGGACTCTCCTATCATAGGCGCAGGATTATATGTTGATAATGAAGTGGGCGCAGTGGTTGCCACAGGGCAAGGTGAAGATGTGATAAGGGTTGCTGGTGCGAGTGCAGTGGTAGAATGGATGCGTCAAGGGAAAAGTCCTGAAGAGGCTTGTAAGCTTGTTGTGGAAAAAATAAATCGAATAAAAAAAGAGTCAGCAAAAGACATCCAGGTATGTTTTGTCGCGATCAATAAAAAAGGTTCAGTAGGCGCGTTTGCTTTACAAAAAGGATTTAATTTCTCCGTGTATAATCATAATGGAAACAATTTAAACGACGCATCTTATTTGTTTTAAAAATAGTACTATGTCTAAAAAGGTCCTCGAAATTGCCACATTTAGTTTGGAAGCAACTTTGCGTGCACTAGCTGCAGGTGCGGATAGGATTGAATTTTGTGAGAATCCAATGGAAGGCGGAACGACTCCGTCTTACGGTAGTTTACTTTTGTTGTCTCAATTGACTAAACAACCCATCTTCCCAATTATTCGTCCAAGAGGTGGAGATTTTCTATATACAGAAAGAGAATTTCAGGTAATTCAAAACGATTTGATGGTTTGTAAGCAATTGGGTTTTAAAGGTGCGGTCATTGGACTTTTAAATGCAGACGGAAATATAGATACAAAAAGAACTGCTGCATTGGTGCAAGCTGCAGGGTCTATGGAAATAACATTTCATAGGGCTTTCGATCGTTGTAAGGATGCTTTCACTGGACTTGAACAATTAATTGATATAGGTTGTAAAAGAGTTTTAACAAGTGGCCAGGTTCCGAATGTTTGTCATGCCATACCAATGATTCAACAATTGGTTGAAAAAGCCAATGATCGAATTATTATTTTGCCTGGTAGTGGTGTGCGAGCAGACAATATCGCAAACATTGTTATACAAACTGGCGTCAAAGAAATGCATAGTTCTGCAAGAAAGGCAATGTCTTCTAAAATGTTATTTAATCAGCCTACAATGAAGGAGAATATGACCTATTTTGATGTAGACACTGATGAAATTAACGCAATGTTAGCTGCATTAAAACAATGCAATTAATAAAGCATTCTTACTCTTATTGTTTCTTTTACTTCTTTTAATAAAGTCATCGCTTGCTTGGAAAGTTTACTATCCACATCCAATACCACATAACCAATTTCGTCGTTTGTTTTTAAGTATTGACCTACGATATTAATTTTGTTTTTAGACAATAAAGTATTGATTGCACCTAATACACCAGGGACATTTTTATGAATATGTAAAATACGGTGTGCTCCATCTACTGGCGGTAAACTTAAAGATGGGATGGTATGAGATCCATTTGATACCCCTCTCTCTAAATATTGGTATAATTTAATACTAACATCTTCACCAATATTTTCTTGTGCTTCTTCTGTTGATCCACCAATATGTGGTGTCAATAAAACATTAGATAAACCTTGAAGCGGTGTAGTAAATGAATCTCCATTTTTTTCTGGTTCAACTGGGAATACATCAATGGCAGCTCCAGCAATCTGCTTTTCTTTGATAGCGAGTGCTAATGCATCTAAATCTACCACTTCTCCCCTTGCATAATTGACTAAAATTGATCCAGTTTTAAATTGTTTAATCACCGACTTGTTGATCAAATTTTTTGTCTGGCTAGTTTCTGGTACATGCAATGAGATAATATCAGCGTTAATTACTATATCTTTAATCGATTTTTTTGCTTGCGCATTACCTAATGGTAATTTTGTTTCAATATCATAAAACAGAACACGCATTCCCATTGCTTCTGCCATCACACTTAATTGTGTTCCAATATTACCATATCCAATAATGCCCATGGTTTTGCCTCTTAATTCAAAACTGCCTTTTGCATCTTTATTCCAAATACCTTGATGTGCAGCATTGTTTTTATCTAAAATCCTTCTAATTAGTAAAATGGATGCACCAATCACTAATTCAGCAACACTTCTTGTATTACTATAGGGTGCATTGAATACAGCGATTCCCTTTTGTTTGCATGCTTTTAAATCAACTTGATTAACACCAATACAAAAACAACCAATGGCTTGTAACTTTTTAGCATTGTCTAGTACTTTTTTAGAAATAAAAGTTTTTGATCGGATTCCTAAAATATGCACATCTTTAATCACTTTGATTAATTCATCTTCACTTAAAGCACCTGCTATTTTCTTAACATCTGTATAACCTTGTTGTTTGAAATATTGTACAGCTTTATCACTAATATTTTCTAAAAACAGTACTTTAATTTTATCTTTGGGATAGCTAGTTAGGTCAATTTTGCTCATAGAACAAAGTTAATTTAAAATGGGTACTTTTGACTTCAATCACAATAAAATATAACTAGTAAACGTTATAATGAGATACCCTATAAATACTAACAGATGATTGTTCGATTTCTTTTATTGTGTAGCATACTTTTATTTAATGTATCATGCGGCACCAGTCAAGGGCCAAATTATACAGAGTCTGCTAATGACTTTACATACAATAAATTAACTACCGAAGCAAAAGAAAAATATACAGAAGCAATCAGATTAAAATACCAGTCTATTTTAGGGAACAAAAATTTTAGTGGACAAATTTTAGTTGCAAAAAATGGCGAGATATTATTTGAGGATTACAAAGGCTTTGCCAATTATAAATCAAAAGATTCCTTAGTAGCTGAAACGCCTATCCATTTAGCATCTGTATCAAAAACGTTCACAGGGATGGCGGTGCTTCAATTATGGGAACAAGATCAATTAGACCTGAAAGCCACTGTAGATCATTATTTACCTCAATTTCCATACAAAGACATTACTATTGAATTGTTATTATCACATCGTAGTGGTTTGCCAGATTACGCCTATTTCATGGAATCTAGACAGTATAAATCGGTGCGTTACAAAACAAAAAGAGGTCGTTGGGCAAAAAAATTGGTGTTAGTTAAGAACGAAGCACCATTCAGACAAGGACTATACACCAATAAAGACGTATTGGAATTTATGATTCAAAAAAAACCAGCTATTGCTGCAAATCCAAACCGTGTATTCAAGTATTGCAATACGAATTATGTTTTATTGGCTTTGATTATTGAAAAAATTACCGGTAAAGACTTCCCTACTTACATGCAAGAAACTATTTTTAAACCATTGAAAATGGAGCATAGTTTTGTGATGAGTCAACAAAATATCGATAAATACCTACCCTCTTATAATGCTCAAATGGTACCTTATGCGTTGGAGAAATATGATCTGATTTATGGGGACAAAAATATATACAGTACCGCTAGAGACCTCTATTTATGGGATAAAGCCCTGACGGAAGGTAGATTTCTACAACCTAGTACGCTTGAAATGGCTTACGAACCAAAAAGTCCCACCAATAAATATTGGCATAATTATGGTTTGGGGTGGCGTGTATTGGCTAAACCTAATGAGCAGAAGTTGATCTACCATAATGGGTGGTGGCATGGAAATAATACTGTTTTCACTAGATTGGTTGGTGAAACAGCCACTATTATCATTTTGGGTAATAAATACAATCGTGCCATCTATAAGGGTAAAGAGATTGCAGCTGTCTTTACTGGGAAAGAGGACACATCGGCACTTGTAGAGTAAAATCAAGCATTTTAGTGCTATTTTTATCGTATTTTTTGATGTTTACACCCTATTTTTGCAGACCTTAATCTTAAACAAAAGAATATAAGTATTGCTTATGAACAATTTTCTATTTTACGCCGTTCCGGCTATGGGTATTTTTGGTTTATTATATACACTATTGAAATTCAATTGGGTATCTAAACAACCAGCAGGTAATGATCGAATGAAAGAAATTAGTACGTACATCGCAGAAGGTGCAATGGCGTTTTTAAAAGCTGAGTGGAAGATCTTAGGCTATTTCGTTGTCATTGTTGCCTTATTATTAGGCTTTATGGCTACTAAAAATGAGGACAGTCACTGGACAATCGCAATCGCTTTTGTAATTGGTGCTATCTTCAGCGCAACTGCTGGTTATATCGGTATGAAAATTGCGACAAAAGCAAATGTACGAACTGCTGAAGCCGCAAAAACAAGTTTATCAAAAGCATTGAATGTATCATTTACAGGTGGATCTGTAATGGGCTTAGGTGTTTCTGGTTTAGCTGTCTTAGGTTTGGGTGGTTTATATTTAATATTAAAAGACTACTTCTATGTTTCTGGTGATCCAAAAGAGATGTTAAGAACAATAGAAGTGTTAACCGGGTTCTCTTTAGGTGCGGAGTCTATCGCCTTGTTTGCGCGTGTTGGAGGTGGTATTTATACTAAAGCTGCGGATGTTGGTGCAGACTTAGTAGGTAAAGTAGAAGCGGGTATTCCTGAAGATGATCCTCGTAACCCAGCAACAATTGCAGATAACGTAGGTGATAACGTTGGTGACGTAGCTGGTATGGGTGCAGATCTATTTGGGTCTTACGTTGCCACTGTTTTAGCAACAATGGTATTAGGACAAGAAGTAACTGGGCCAAATGGTGCAGCATTAGTAGATAATTTCGGTGGTTTATCTCCCATTTTATTACCAATGATGATTGCAGGTGTAGGAATCTTACTATCTATTGTGGGTACTTTCTTTGTAAAAATTACTGAAAAAGCACCTTTAACTACTGCTGTAGTACAAAAGGCTTTAAATATGGGCAATTATGGTTCAATGATTTTAACTGCTGTTGCATGTTATTTCCTAGTGAACCATATCTTACCAGAAACAATGACATTACGTGGATTAGAATTTAGTAGAAATGGAGTTATTGGTGCAATTGCTGTAGGTTTAATTGTTGGTACTTTAATGAGTATCATTACTGAATATTACACTGCCATGGGCAAGCGTCCAGTTTTAAGTATCATCAAACAATCTAGTACTGGTCATGCAACCAACATAATTGGTGGATTAGCTATTGGTATGGAGTCTACCTTCTACCCAATTTTAGTGTTGGCTGGTGGAATTTATGGTTCTTATGCTTGTGCGGGTTTATACGGTGTAGCTATTGCAGCAGCAGGTATGATGGCTACAACAGCTATGCAGTTAGCAATTGACGCATTCGGACCAATTGCAGATAATGCAGGTGGTATTGCAGAAATGAGTGAATTACCAGCTGAAGTGAGAGAGAAAACAGATATTTTAGATGCAGTTGGAAACACGACCGCTGCAAGTGGTAAAGGTTTCGCTATTGCCTCTGCAGCTTTAACAGCATTGGCTTTGTTTGCTGCATTTGTGGGAGTTGCAATGCCAGACAATCAACATATTGATATCTATAAAGCGGATGTTTTAGCTGCACTATTTGTAGGAGGTATGATTCCGTTCATATTCTCTTCATTAGCGATCCGTGCGGTGGGTGAAGCTGCAATGGCGATGGTTGAAGAAGTGCGTCGTCAATTTCGTACTATTCCTGGAATCATGGAAGGTACAGGAAAGCCTGAATACGATAAATGTGTGGCTATTTCTACAGAAGCTTCTTTAAAAAAGATGATGTTACCAGGTGCAATCACCATCATCTCTCCTATCTTAATTGGTTTCACAATGGGCCCAGAAGCTTTAGGTGGTTTCTTGGCTGGTGCAACTGTAAGTGGCGTATTAATGGGAATTTTCCAAAATAACGCAGGTGGTGCTTGGGATAATGCTAAAAAATCATTTGAGAAAGGTGTTGAAATCAATGGTGAGATGTTCTATAAAAAATCAGAACCACATAAAGCATCTGTAACAGGTGATACGGTGGGTGATCCATTTAAAGATACATCAGGTCCTTCAATGAATATATTGATTAAATTGATGTCAATTGTTTCTTTAGTTATTGCGCCTACTCTAGCTCAATTACACCCAACTAAAACAGTAGCAACAAAAAATCAAACTGTTGAGATTTCTGTTATCAATACAGATTCTACTGCTTCAACAATTGATTCTTCAACTACTGTAACAATTTCTGCTGATGCTAAAACATTAGTTCAAGCTTTACAAGAAGATGGTTTAGCACCAAAAGATAATATAAATATTCAAGTTAAAGATGGTAAAATCTCTGTTAACGGAGTGGCTTTAACAGATGTTCAAAATGCTAAATATGCCAGCTACTTGAAAAAGTAACACATCAAATTTTATAAGTTATGAATAAAAATCCCTTCGATATTCGGAGGGATTTTTTGTTCGAGTTCATTTTTACGTAGATTTACGAATCAAATCGTATTATTATGAGCAAACAATTTAAACCAACAGAAAGCGAATTGGAGATCTTAAGTATTCTTTGGGATAAAGAAAATGCTACTGTAAGACAGGTACATGATATTATGAAAGAAAACAAAGTGGTAGGTTATACTACTACCCTAAAATTAATGCAGATTATGCATGAAAAAGGATTGGTTACAAGAGATGCTTCATCAAAAACGCATGTTTATTCACCTTATTTAGGAAAATTAGCCGCACAAGAGCTATATGTATCAAAACTAATCAAACTTTTATTTAGAGGTCATGCAACAGCATTATTAAAGCAAGTATTGAATAGTCAAACTTTATCTGAGCTAGATCTTGCTGACATTAAAGCATCTATTGCAACTTTAGAAAAAAGTAAATTAAAATAAAGTCATAACATACTATGGGTTTGCTTTCCACCCATTGCGAAAAGTAAATCAAGGATGCATAGATTGGGAATAAAATCAATATTAGATTGGAAAACCTGTTGATAGGTTATTGGATTTTCTTGAGACTGGAAATTATTAGGTCTAAAAGGGTCGATCCATTTTGTTTCACTTAATTCATTGTTAGAGGTATCTGTTAATTCTACCTGCCATTGCGCATTTATTTGTTTTTTGATCCAATATTGTGTAGCAATTAAAAAATCATTTAATAAGACATACTTTTCTTGGTATAAATTGGCTAAGCTATCTGCATAATATTCAAAATAGGGAGCACGTTTGTAATTCATGGAGATAGATTTAAAATGTTGAGTTTGCCATGGCGTGTCATAGGCAATATAAATTTCTGCCATTGGTTTTTTCTGTGCCCTACCTCCCACAATAGGAATAGTTAAATGTAATGGACCTTGTGCACTTGCAATAACCATTCTGTTCTTAAAACTCATTTTACTAAAAGGTGCAAAAAGGTCAAAAAGTACCGTATCAGATTGAGCTAATTTGGCATAAAAAGACAAAGAACCAAAATAATGTAAATCCGTATAAACCATGAATGGAGATTGTTTTGTAATTTTAATAAATTTTTTTCATGAAGCAATTAAGTTACGCTCTTATAATTATCTTATTATTTTTAACCGCTTGCTCAGAGCCTCAATCATTAGAATTTAAAGGGCTTCAAGACATACAATTGGATAAATTAACTATGGGTAAAAATAAGATTAAGGCTAATATTAAATACTATAATCCTAATAGTTTTTCTTTGGTTTTAAAAAAAATCGATTGTAAAGTACTCATGAATAATGGTCAGTTTACGCAGTTGAAATTAGATACTAATTATATGATTCCTGCACAAAAAGATTTTTTACTGCCTGCTCAATTTGAATTTCAAATGTCTGATTTAGTCAAAAATAGTATGGATCTCTTATTTAATAAACCAGTCAAATTGAATATTGTAGGAAATGCTACATTAAGCAAAGGGATGTTTACAAAGACAGTGCCTATTGCTTTTGAAACAACTCAGAAATTAAATTTAGGTGCTGCTTTAGCTGGATTATCTAAATAGTAATTATATAGTATAATTTATTGTTTCCATGTTGAAGGGCTATCTCTCCATTCCATTAATGTCGATTGTGTACCAGCATCCACTAAACCTTTTTCTAATGCAAGTTCAATTAAGCTCGCATAGTTTGTTAAAGAAGTATAGGGAACACCAGCTGCTTTGAAAGCTTCTTCTGCTACTTGGAATCCATAATTGAATATAGAGACCATTCCAACTACTTCTAGTCCAGCATTTCTTAAGACCTCTACTACTTGCAAACTGCTTTTGCCTGTCGAAATTAAATCTTCAATTACTAAAATTTTATTCTTTTTGTTATAAGCTCCTTCAATTTGATTCCCTAAGCCATGCTCTTTCGGTTTAGGACGTACATAAATATAAGGTAACTTTAATTGATCAGCGGCCATGGCACCCCAAGGAATACCTGCAGTGGCCACACCTGCTAACATATCTGCTCCATCAAATTGTTCAAAAATGACATTACACATTTCACTTTTAATAAAATCACGTACATAAGGGAAGGATAAGACTTTACGATTATCACAATAAATTGGGCTTTTCCATCCACTTGCCCATGTAAATGGTTCATTTGGGCTTAATTTTATGGCACTTACTTGTAATAATTTTTCTGCAACTGCTTTTTCGTTGGTCATATCCTAGATTTGGCACGAATTTACCGTCAAAAAAGCAATATTTTTGTAAGAGTTACTAAATACTATACACATTTCATGTTGAAATCAATTACAGCAGCAGGTGGCATTGTAGTCAATCCAAATCAAGAGATATTATGGATCTTCAGAAGAGGTTATTGGGATTTACCAAAAGGGAAATTAGATCCAAATGAAACAATTGAAGCATGTGCCATTCGGGAAGTGATGGAAGAAACGGGTATGCAGGAACTTCAATTAAATGAATTAATTTCAATAACAAAGCATCAATACCATGATCCATATCTAAATGAACCAGTAGTGAAAACTACTTATTGGTTTAAAATGACCACAAATTTTTTACAAGATGGGATTCCCCAGACCGAAGAAGATATAGAAGCTATTGCGTGGGTAAAAAAAGAGGCGCTTGCTCCTTATCTTGAAAAGACTTATGATACAATAAAAGAGGTGATTGATGCTTATCTTACTTCAACGCATTAGTGACTACTTCTGGTAAAAAAGGTGATGCATCTCCCCCATTGCGTATGATATCTCTAACAATGGTGGAAGCCACTGATGTGTATTTAGGTTCCCCTGTTAAAAAGATAGTTTCAATATGACGATCCATAGTTCGGTTGGCATCAGCAATGGTTTTTTCATATTCAAAATCACTCACGTAGCGAATACCTCTTAAAATAAATTTTGCACCAATTGATTGACAAAATTTTATGGTTAATCCATCGTAAGTGGCAGCTTCTACTTTGGGTTCATCCTTGTAAATTTCTTCAAACCATTGTTTTCTTTGTTCAGCACTAAACATTGGATTTTTAGTTGCATTAATACCAATACCGACAATTACTTTATCAAATAATGGTAAAGAACGATTGATGATATCTACATGACCCAATGTTACTGGATCAAAAGTGCCTGGGAATAAACAAATTCTTTGCATCTGATTTTTTTAAGGGTTGGTACGACCTGTCAAAAGGTATAAACAAGCCATTCTTACAGCGACGCCATTTTCCACCTGATCTAAAATAATTGATTGATGGCTGTCAGCAACATCGCTATCCATTTCTACACCTCGGTTGATAGGCCCAGGATGCATAATTAAAATTTCTTTATTTATTTTTTGTAGCCTTGATTTTGTGATACCATAAGCTAAGTTATATTCTCTTAATGACGAGAATAAAGGCTGATTTTGACGCTCTAATTGGATTCTAAGAACATTGGCAACATCACACCAAGCTAAGGCTTTGTCGATGTCGTACTCAACTTGGATATCCATGGCTTCTTTTAAATATTTAGGGATTAAAGTAGGTGGTCCTGAAACCATTACTTCTGCACCCATTTTCTTTAATAAGTAAATATTACTTAATGCTACCCTACTGTGCATGATATCACCAATAATAGCCACTTTCAATCCGGCAATTTTGCCCATTTTTTCCTGCATGGAAAAAGCGTCTAGAAGCGCTTGTGTAGGATGTTCGTTGATACCATCTCCTGCATTAATGATGGCAGCGTTGATATGTTTTGAAAGATAATGTGGGGCGCCAGATGCACTGTGTCGCATCACCACCATATCCACCTTCATACTTAGGATATTATTCACTGTATCCAATAAAGTTTCCCCTTTAGCAGCAGATGAACTTGATACAGTAAAATTTACCACATCTGCAGATAACCTGCGTTCAGCTAATTCAAAGGAGATCCTTGTTCTGGTAGAATTTTCGTAAAAAAGATTAACGATTGTAACGTCTCTTAATGTTGGTACTTTTTTAACTGGTCTCTGTAGGACTTCTTTAAATTGCTTTGCAGTAGATAAAATAAGTTGTATATCCTCAGTTTTGAGGTCCTTGATACCAAGAAGATGTTTGGTAGATAGTGCCATTAAAAAACGAAATTAATACATTTTATTGATCTAACAAGATAACATCGTCCACGCCGTCATTTTCTTTCCATCTAACTTTCACCTTATAAGGCGTTAAAGTATCCATTTCCTTACCTGAAAAGTCAGGCTGTATAGGTAATTCCCTACTTGGTTTACGGTCCACCAAGACACATAATTCCACCTTAGCAGGGCGTCCAAAAGACAATAATGCATCTAAAGCTGCTCTGATGGTTCGACCCGTAAAAAGAACATCATCGATCAAAATAACGGTCTTCCCTTCAATGCTAAAAGGCAGATCGGTTTGAGTAGCCAAATGTAGCTCCCTCCTAATATCATCTCTATAAAATGTGATGTCTAATTTTCCGTATACCACCTGTTCTTTAGGTAATTCATTGTGTAAAGCCGCTACTATACGGTCACTTAAAAACACCCCTCTTGGTTGTAGACCAATAATGACCGTATTCTGAAGCCCAGGGTGCCTCTCTAAAATTTGATGTGATAGTCTTTTTACAATACTAGGAAGTTGTTGCTCGCTAATGAGGATCATTCCTTAAAATTTGACTAAAAATACAGCTTTTTCTGATGTAAATTGCAGGTATGCTGACCATTAGATCCCTATCCCTTATTCAGTTTAGAAATTATATCCAAAAGCAATTTGATTTTACATCCAATATTGTGGGGATTGTTGGGGCAAATGGTACCGGTAAGACCAATATTTTGGATGCAATTTATTACTTATCCTTCACCAAGAGTTATTTTAGTAGACCAGATGCACAAAACGTGCATCATGCTTATCATGGTATGCGGATTCAGGGCCAGTTTAATTTTGGTGGAGACGATCTTCCTGTTACATGCATACTTAGAGAAACCGGAAAGAAAGAATTTTATTATGACGAAGCTTTATACACCAAATTGTCACAACATATTGGTAAAATTCCAGCCGTCATGATAGCACCTGATGATGTTCAGATCATTACAGGCACAAGTGAGGAACGAAGAAAATTAATAGATAGTTTATTATCACAAATTGATGCCGATTATTTGCTTTTTTTAATTCAATATAATAAAGTATTACAACAAAGAAACAGTCTTTTAAAATGGTCAGCAGAGCAAGGGCAAATGGATGAAACTTTATTGGCAACATTAAATCAACAATTGGTTCAATATGGTATACCAATTTTTGAAAAACGAACCCTATTATTAAATGAATGGCTGCCAATGGTTCATGAATTGTATCATACTATAGCAGGAGATGCTGATGCTATTGAGATACAATATCAATCCACTTTACAAAATAATTCATTTGAACTTTTACTTGAACAGTCATTGCATAAAGATAAAGTCTTGCAGAGAACAAGTGTTGGTATACATAAAGATGACCTAAATATTACCATTCAAACACAATCTTTCAAACAGGAAGCATCACAAGGGCAAAGAAAAAGTTTATTATTTGCAATACGATTGACTGAATGGGAACTATTGAAAAAAGTTAAAGGTTTTTCTCCTATTTTATTGTTGGATGATATTTTTGAAAAATTAGATGAACAAAGAATGGCTCATTTATTATCTTGGGTAGCTTCCTCAACAAATGGCCCTGTATTCATTACAGATACACATAAAACACGCGTAGACGATCTATTAAGTAAATATGTAGATAATTACCAATTGATTGAATTATAAAATTGTAATTTTATAGTATGGCTACATTTAAAATTGGAGATGCTTTAAAGCAAATGGTGCAGGAAAATACTAGATTAAAAAATGGTATTAGGGCAGCTCAAATTGAAACTGTTTGGGAAGAAATTATGGGTATTACGGTGGCAAAGTACACAGATAAAATTTACATTTTTGATCAAAAATTATTTATTCACACCAATATTGGCCCTTTAAAGAATGAATTGGGTTTTCAAAAAATTCAAATCATTGAAAGAGTGAATGAAAAAATGGGTGAAAAAGTAATCACTGACGTTGTAATAAAATAATGAAATTGACTATTTAGTTTTTTTATCTAAAACATCTCTCATCAAGTCATTCATTGTGATCACCCCTTTAAATTCTAAATTATCAAATACTGGTAAGTAACGTGTTTTATATACATTCATCAACACCATACAACGTTCTAATTCCTCTTGTAACCCAATGACAGGTAAGTCATGCGTCATAATTTCTTTCACAGTTGTTGAATCAGAATGACGTCCTTGTAATTTAATTTTATGCGTGTAATCACGTTCGGACATAATGCCAAGAAACTTATTACCATCCATGACAACTACATAACTCAAATTTTCGGATTGCATAATAGTTAATGCTTCTACAACTGGTGTAGAGGGGCTTACGGTATTAAAATGAGGACCTTTTTTTTCTAATATTTCTTTGATTTTTGACATAATTCAGGATTTAAGTAGACTTGTCTTCCTAAGTTACGAATTATATCTATAACGACGACCTATTTTTTGAGGTATTCATAATAGCTTTGCTTTTCCATAATAGTTGACCCATTCATGATGACCACTGTTGGCCATACTCTAGCTGCTGTCTTGATCATCGTCATGTCCCCAATTAAAATAGGTATGGAGAGTTTAAGCTGCATAGCGTTTGTTTTATCAGCTGTCACTAAGTATATTAATTGATACTTTTGTTTCAATCTATTAATGAGTTGTTCCCATGGTTTAGTTGGGTCAATTTTGCCAGAGAAAATAAGTACATAGGGTTCTTTAGTATTCAATAGCGCTTCGGTCGTATCTAAGTTATTGATAGTGAATAAACTAAAATCTATAATTTTTGGAACAAGTCCATTACCCTTTTTGATTAAAACTTCTTTTCGATCTTGATATATATACGTGCTATCAAAATCTGCGGGAAATTGATTGATATCAAATTGTATTGTTTTTCCAGCTTTTGAGAATGTCATTTGTATGGCAACACTATCAGGAATAGCTCCTTCCGGGGTTTTCATTTGTTCTTTGATATCATTTCCTCTTTTGTAAGGTAAACAATCAATGAATGGCAAAGATTTTAATACATAGTATTGACCGTATCCTATTAAAGCAGTTGAGCTTAACAAAATAAAAATACCTAATGTCTTATGTATACTTGATTTAACCTTCTTATGGTTAAAGAGTAAAATTAATATAGCAAGTAGTAAAACAACATCTTTTATAAATGACACTTTTGGTGTCAATGGAATACAATCTCCAAAACATCCACATGTTTTAATTTTTCCTGAAAACAAAGCGTAACCTGTAAGAAATGTAAAGAAAACTATTAAACTCAATAACAACCATAAAGTTTGTTTGTAGGGAAATTTAATTAGCAATGCTACACCAGCTACTATTTCTAGTGTATTCATGAAAAGGGATAAGGCAAGACTATAATCATCTAAAAATGCTAAACCCCACACTTCAAAAAATTCTTGCATTTTGTAACTTAAACCTAATGGATCATTGGCTTTTATTAAGCCAGAGAAAATAAATAAAATACCAACAGACCATCTTAAAGTTTTCAAAAATGCTTGCATAATATATTAATGTTTTCCTTCTGAAATTTGTATTAAAGCAAATACAGCATAATTTAGTATATCAACAAAGTTGGCATCAATTCCTTCACTAATTAAAGTTTTACCATCATTGGTTAAAATTTGTCTAATGCGTAATAGTTTAACTAAGATCAAATCTGCATAACTTTCCTGACTCATATCGCGCCAAGCTTCACCATAATCATGGTTCTTATCCATCATGGTAGATTTAGCAAAATCAACATATGATTGATATAAAGATTGTACTTGTTCAACAGGCATATCTTCGACTTTTGGATCATCTAATTTAAGTTGTATCAATCCAATGACTGAATAATTAATAATACCTTTAAATTCATCTTTTATATCATCTCCAACTTTCTGGATGCCTTTATCTTGAATTGTTCTTATTCTTAAAGCTTTAATGAAAATTTGATCAACTACTGATATAATTCTTAAAACGCGCCAAGCAGTACCATAGTCCTTTGTTTTTTTGATAAAAATATCTCTACAAGAAGCGATTGCTTGATCATATTGTGCAGAAGTTTGATTCATGAAATGATGGCTAATTACACGGTTAGTTAATATCTTTGAACCCTCGCAAGATAAACAATAAGCCCCTTAAAATAAAACTATGTTTAAAATCCATTTAAAAAATTCTTTACTTGACTTGGCTACCCCAAAAGTGATGGGTATTTTGAATACGACACCCGATTCTTTTTATGCAGAAAGTAGAATGGAACAACTTGATCTTGCGGTACAAAAAGCGGTAGATATGGTTAATGAGGGTGCAGCTATTTTGGATATTGGAGGTCAAAGTACTAGACCCGGAGCTGAAATGATAACTGAGGCTATGGAAATAGAACGAGTAGTGCCTTTGATTGAAGCCATTCATGCTTCCCTACCTCAAATACCTATATCAATTGACACCTTTCATGCGAGTGTTGCAAATGCTGCATTGGATGCTGGTGCTGTGATAGTAAATGATATTAGCTGTGGTAATTTTGATAAAAAGATGATTGAAACGGTGGTCGCCAAGAATGCTGTATATATTGGCATGCATCAAACTGGTGGCCCAGATTCCATGCATACAGTAGCTAATAGGTCAGCTATTATGGAAGACCTTATTCATTATTTTAAACATAAAAAAGCAGAATTTGCTACAAAAGGGCTGAATCAATGGATCATTGACCCTGGTTTTGGATTTAGTAAAACCATCAAGGAGAATTTTACAGTTGTAAAATTGCTAGATCAATTAAAAACAATAGAACTTCCTATACTTTTGGGAGTGTCTAGGAAATCAAGCATTTACAAAACATTAGGTGTTGATGCAGCTGGCGCATTAAATGGCACCACAGTCTTAAATACCATTGGGTTGTTAAATGGTGCTAATATTTTAAGGGTTCATGATGTGCAAGAAGCTAAAGAAGCAATCATTTTAGTGCAAGAGATGTATGCATAAAAAAAGGCCAAATACATTTGGCCTTTTTTTATGCTTCTAGAAAACTTATTTTTTTGTTACATCTTGAATTTCAAGGTCAAATACTAAATTAGAATAAGGTTTGATAGCCCCATTTGCTTGTGGGCCATAAGCCAACATAGCTGGGATGTAAATTGTTCCTTTTCCACCTTTACCAAAATATTTTAAGCCAATTTCCCAACCAGGAATCACAGAACCAGTACCAATACTAACATCAAATGGCTTTGCTGTAGGATCATTAGGTTTTATATTGGTATCAAAAGTTTCACCAGCAATAGTATATCCTTTATAATATACACTTGCAACCTTTGTGGTGTCGATTTTATTTGTTGCATCACCTGCTTCTTTTAAAACCACAAACACACCTTCTGGAGATTCTACTGCTTTGATTTTATTTTTTGCTAAATGTGCTTTAATCGCTTCTACCTCTCTTTTCTTTTCTGTCTCAGTTTCTTTTTTGTAGTCAGCGTCTACTTTTGCTACATCTGTGAATACGTCTAATATTTCAGCTTTCCCTAATACTACGTCCTTCGTTTTAAATATTTCATTTAACTGTAAAACACCCATTTTAGCAAGCGTATCAATACTTAGAGAAAATTCAATTTTATCTCCTTTTTTACACTTCATTAAAATTTCAGTAAATGTGTATTTACCTAAACTAGCTGTGTCTACAGGAAAGTAAACTGGAATTAAACCATAAGTGGAACTTAAAGTGGTGTCCTTACTTTTCAATTTGTATTCAATATTGATTTTCACAAATTGTCCTTGCTCTAATTTTTTTTGATTGCCATCACCATGTGTAATTTTATACATCATGCCTGAAGGTGCTTTTTCGTAACTGTTACAACTTGCAAACAATACAATTGCAGCTACTAATTTTAATGTGGATTTGATCATTTTAGTTTAATTGTGTTAATTGAGATTTATAGGTGTCTAATATGTTTTTAAAATCTTGAAATGTTTCTTCTACAGATTTTTTTGAACTACCGCCTGCTGCATTAGCATGACCGCCGCCCTCAAAATGTGTTCTTGCAAATATATTGACATCAAAGTTACCTTTGCTCCTAAAACTCCATTTTCTTTCCTCTTCTCTGTCAATTACTATTGCAGCAAACTTGATCCCATAAATGGATAATAAATAATTAACCAACCCTTCCGTATCCCCAGTTTTTAACTCAAACTTGTAAATATCAGTTTTTGGGATGGCCATGACTGCAGTTTTATATTCAGGAAATACATGCATTCTGTGTAAAAATGCATTCCCCATGAATTTTAACCTGCCTTCCGTAGATTGATCATAAATATTTTCGTGTATTTTGGAATGTTGTAATCCCAACTCTTTTAAATGGGCTACTATTTTATGAACCGACGCTGTGGTAGATGGGAATCTAAACGAGCCAGTATCTGTCATCAATCCAGTGTATAAACAAGTGGCAATATCAATGTTGATTAAATTACTATGACCAGATTGTACGATAATATCATAGATCATTTCACAAGTGGAGCTCATTTTAACATCACTAATGCCATATCCAAAGCTTGGTGTATCAGGTTGTTGGTGATGATCAATTAGTATTTTAACTGCTTTTGCTGATTTAATTAACAATTCCATGTTTTTGGTACGATGAAGGATATTGAAATCCAAACAAAATATATAGTCAGCTTCTTGTACTAATTGGGTGGCTTTTGACCTATTACTTTCAAAATCAATCACTTTGTCAACACCTGGCATCCAATCCAAAAAAGAGGCCCAATTGGTTGGTGATACCACAGTTACATCATGTCCTAATTGGGTTAAGAAATGGTATAAAGCTAAACTAGAGCCCATTGCGTCACCATCTGGTTTCTGATGTGCAGTGATGATAGCTTTAAAAGGTTGTTGTAAAAAAGGATAGAATTGTTCAATTGCTTGCATAAGTCCACAAATTTAATATAAATCGGATGTTTTTCAGTAATTTTGCGCCCTTAATTAGAAACATTATTAATAAATACACATGAGCAACAGAACATTTACAATGATCAAGCCAGATGCTACTTCTAAAGGGTATACTGGTGCAATTTTAGACCAAATCATCAAAGCTGGTTTTACAGTAAAAGCAATGAAGTGGATACACTTGTCTCCTGCTCAAGCTGGTACTTTCTATGAAGTGCATAAAGAAAGACCATTTTACCAAGAATTAGTTGATTTTATGAGTAGTGGCCCTATCGTTGCAGCAATTTTAGAAAAAGAAAATGCTGTAGCTGATTTTAGAACTTTAATTGGTGCGACCAATCCAGCTCAAGCTGAAGAAGGCACGATCCGTAAAAAGTATGCCGCTTCTATTGGTGAAAACGCAGTTCATGGTAGTGATAGTGATGAAAATGCAGTAATAGAAGGTAATTTCTTCTTCTCGGGACTAGAGCGTTTTTAAATAAAATAGCCCTTAATGAAATTTAAGGGCTATTTTATTTTTGTCTAAAGATTTTTTCGAGGTCACCCATAAACGGTGACCTCGATTTGCTTCCCACCTTAATTAATTTTAAGGGCTATTTTATTTTTGTCTAAAGATTTTTTCGAGGTCACTCATAAACGGTGACCTCGATTTGCTTCCCACCTTAATGAAATTTAAGGGCTATTTTATTTTTGTCTAAAGATTTTTTCGAGGTCACCCATAAACGGTGACCTCGATTTGCTTCCCACCTTAATGTAATTTAAGGGCTATTTTATTTCTTGGCGCCCCTTGTCTTTGGCTTTCCGTATTTTTTTTGCATTGCTTCTTTATGGTTTTTGCGCACATTTACCTTTTTATTTTTGGCTGATTTTTCATGAAAAGCCGGGCCTACATCTTCCTTTTTAGGTAGCTTCACTTGGATGATTTTCATTTTTACTTTTGGAATCTCATCTTCAGTTAAAACTGTAGAAATTTCAAGCTCTTCTGGCAAAGCGTTCATCGGAATTGGCTGTTTCATCAATGCCTCAATCGCTAGTTTATCTTTTGCTTCTTTTTCTGTAATGAACGTAATGGCTATTCCTTTTTTATCTGCACGACCAGTACGACCAATTCTGTGAATATAATTCTCTGGGACATCAGGTGTATCAAAATTGATTACATGTGTAACTTCTGCAACATCAATCCCACGTGCCATTACATCGGTTGCAATAATATATTTGAATACACCAGCTTTAAATTGATTGACTGTGTTGAAACGATAATTTTGTTCTTTATTTGAGTGAATGACCCCTATGATATCTGGAAATTTTTGTATTAACTGATCGTATAATTGATCTGCTAAATTTTTAGTTGCAGCGAAAATTAATACTTTGGTCATACTATCATCAGAACTTAATAAATGTTCTAATAAATTCACTTTAGTGTTGAAATTAGGCACGATGTACCCTATTTGAATGATGTTTTCTAGTGGCGTTCCTGTTGGTGCTGCTTCAACTCTAACTGGTTCTGTAAAATAATCATTCATTAACTTTTCAACTTCTTCTGTGATCGTGGCAGAAAATAATAAATTTTGTCTTTTTGCTGGTAAAAGTTCTAAGATATTGGTGATTTGTTTTCTAAAACCTAAATTCAACATTTCATCCATTTCATCAATCACTACCTTCTTAATATATTTAGTTTTAAGGGCTCCATTCATGATTAAATCAAATAATCTACCTGGAGTTGCAACTAATACATCCACCCCTTTTTCTACTTCTATTTGTTGGGTATTGATATTGACCCCACCGTATACACCTACTGTCATAACGCTCATGTAAGTGGTTAATTTTTTAACTGCTTCAACAACTTGCACAACCAATTCTCTTGTAGGAACAATAATTAAAATCTGGGGGTTTTTATTTTTATCAAATTTCCACTGTCTTAAACATGGTAATAAATAGGCAAATGTTTTACCAGTTCCTGTTTGGGCTATGCCGCAAACATCTCTTCCTGACATAACCACAGGAAAAACACGGTGTTGGATGGTTGTTGGATGAGTATATCCTAAATCTTCTAAGGCTCTGGCTAAAGGGGAATTGTTATTTAATTGGTCAAAAGTCATGAGCGCGAAGGTAACTCAATAAAGCCATAAATGAATTCATGTTGACCAGGATTGCCCTAACCACAATTACACGCAGGATTGCCTTCACTTCGTTCCGTCATCCTACATATAAAACCCTCTGTGCAAAAGCATCTAACCACATCCTACTCGCTTCGCTCGTAGTTTTCGATTAGTTTTATTCACTTTCAAATTCAAGCAAGCTTGATTTGCTCGCTCTTAAAATTAATCAGCCTCAACAAAGTTGAGGCTGTGGTTCCTATTTTGGTCGGGTGAACAGGATTTGAACCTGCGACCACACGCCCCCCAGACGTGTACGCTACCGGACTGCGCTACCACCCGATTATACTTATGATACCGTTTTTTTTGGGTTCAAATATAAGTTCAAATCGAGAAAAACGAGTTATATTGCACGAAATTCATTGACTCGATGACAATTCTTCTCAGGCAAGTCAAAATTGCAGACCAACAATCGCCTTTTAACGGCCAAGTAAAAGATATACTTCTACAAGATTCAGTATTAGTTTCGATTAACGATCATTATACAGGATCAGCTGATCAAATTATTGATATTCCTGGTACAATAATAAGTTTAGGATGGGTTGATCCATTTACCCATTTTTGTGACCCTGGGTACGAACATAGAGAGACCTTGTCAACTGGTGCTGCGGCTGCACAAGCGGGTGGATTTACTACAGTTTTTGTGGTACCGAATACACAGCCAGTTATTGATAATAAAGCACAAGTCAATTATATAGTCCAACAGAACCTTCAATTGCCTATTCATGTCTTACCAATTGGGGCATTATCCAAAAAAATAGAGGGAAAAGATTTAGCGGAGATGATTGACATGCATCAAGCTGGTGCAGTTGCGGCTAGTGATGGCTTATATCCAGTTCAATCTACCCTCCTTTTCTTAAAAGCGTTACAATATGTAAAAGCTTTTGATGGTGTAGTGATTCAAATGCCTATAGATAAAAGTTTGGGAAGTTTAGGATTGATGAATGAAGGTGTTACATCTACTCAACTTGGGTTGCCTGGTATTCCTGCTATTGCAGAAGAATTAATGATCGCAAGAGATATTGAATTATTAAAATATACCGATTCAAAATTACATATAACAGGAGTCAGTACAGCAAAAGGGATTGCATTAATAGAATCAGCCAAAAATGAAGGACTTTCTCTAACATGTAGCGTAACGCCTTACCATTTGTTTTTTAATGAAACAGATTTATGCTCTTATGATACTTTATTAAAAGTTTATCCCCCATTACGAACTAAAGAAGACCAAGATGCATTAAAAAACGCTGTGGAACGTGGCGTTGTAGATTGTATTAGTTCACATCATCAACCGCAGGACTGGGATGGTAAAACAATAGAATTTGAATATGCAAAAGCTGGTATTGCATCAATTGAAACTAGTTTTTCTTCCATCAACCAATTATTTCCCAAACTGAAAGATGAAGCTCTAGCAAATTTATTTTCTAATAATGCTAGACATATCTTTAATTTGGGATCCCAAACTATACAAGAAGGTCAACCCATTGAACTGACTTTATTCAATAGACAAGATACAATCAATCTATCTAAGTCAAATTCAAAAAGTAAATCTGCTAATAGTCCATTCTGGGATAAAGAACTTAAAGGAAAAGTAATTGGCACTTTTTCAAAAGGACATTTGCATTTAAATGTTTAAGCCTGATAATAAATTCAATTAAATCAATTTTAACAAAATCAAATATGGACAAACAAGTTACTTCACATATTGTAAAAGGCGCTATACTTGGTGCATTTACTATTCTATTTAGTGTCATTGTTTATATATTCAATTTATATGCAATTAAGGAATTAAATTGGATTAATTATACGGTGGTGGTGGGTGGAATAATTTATGGCAATATCTTATACGCCAATCAAAACGACAACAACGTAAGTTTTGGAAATATATTTGCACATGGTTTTAAAACAACTGCCGTATTAATTGTTATTTCTGTCGTGTATACCTACTTGTCTGTAAAAGTAATTTTCCCGGACATGATTGATAAAATAATTGATATGTCAAGAATTGAGATGGAGAAGAACCCTAAAATGACCGACGAGATGATTGAACAAGGAATTAGCATGACTAAGAAATTTTTTATACCATTTGCAGTTGGCGGTGTATTAATATTCACTGGTTTTATGGGTGCGATTGCCTCTTTAATTGGTGCAGCCGTAGCAAAGAAAAATCCAACAGACCCATTTAAACAAGACTTAGCTCAATAAATTCACTATGCAGATTTCTGTTGTTATACCTTTATTCAATGAAGCGGAATCTTTGCCAGAGCTAATGGCATGGATCGATCGTGTCATGGAAGCAAATCAATTTTCTTACGAGGTAATCATGATTGATGATGGAAGTGACGACGGTAGTTGGGAAGTAATTACCGCGTTACGTAATCAATACCCTAATTTAAAAGGGATAAGATTCCAACGTAACTATGGGAAATCTGCAGCATTAAACGAAGGATTTAAAGCAGCGCAAGGTGCTATGGTGATGACAATGGATGCGGATTTGCAAGATAGCCCTGACGAAATTCCTGAATTTTATGAAATGATCATGGATCAAGGATATCATTTAGTAAGTGGCTGGAAGAAAAAAAGATTTGATAATACCTTAACTAAAAATATTCCTTCAAAACTATATAATGCAGTAGCAAGCAAAAGTTCTGGTATCAAATTGCATGATTTCAACTGTGGTATCAAAGCCTATCAATTAAAAGTAGTAAAGAGTATAGAAGTTTTTGGTGAAATGCATCGTTATATTCCTATTCTTGCAAAATGGGCTGGCTTTAAAAAAATTGGAGAAAAAGTGGTTCAACATCAGGCGAGAAAATATGGACATACTAAATTTGGATGGGAAAGATTTGTGAATGGCTTCTTAGATCTTTTGACTATTCAATTTTTATCGAAATTTGGCAAAAAACCTATGCAATTTTTTGGCTTGATAGGTACCCTATTTTTTTTATTAGGCTTCGCATCTGTTTTTTATATTGTGATTGGGAAATTTATTGATCCTGTAACCAGTGTAACTAATAAACCTGCATTTTATATTGCTTTGACTGCCATGTTAATTGGGACTCAATTATTTTTAGCTGGATTTATTGCAGAAATCATGAATCGCAATGCAGCAGACAGGAATACTTATTTAATTGAAGAGAAGCAAGGATGGTAGATCAACTGATCATTATGGGGCCAGCATGGCCATTAAGAGGTAACCTAGCTGCCTTTGATGAAAAATTAGCTGCTTGTTTTATGGAAGCTGGTATTCAGACTAAATTGTACACTTTCTCTTTACAATATCCTAGTTTTTTATTTCCAGGGACTACCCAGTTTTCGTCTGATCCTGCTCCAAAACATTTGACCATTGCTGTTGCGATGAATTCAATTAACCCATTAAATTGGATTAAAGTTGGATTACGAATTAAAAGGGAAAAACCAGATCTGATCATCGTTCGTTATTGGATCCCATTTATGGGTCCATGTTTAGGGACGATTTTAAGGATTGTGAAATGGAATAAACATACCAAAGTAATAGCAATTGTCGACAATATGATTCCACATGAAAAAAGGATTGGTGACAATTTTTTTACAAAATATTTTGTGGGTGGTGTAGATGGTTTTTTAACAATGAGTAAGAAAGTGCAACAAGATGTTAAAAAATTCACTAATAAACCAAGTTGTATTTCGCCACATCCAATTTATGACCATTTCGGGGAAGCTATTCCTATTTTAGAAGCAAGAAAATTATTGAATCTAGATATCAATGACAAAGTAATTTTGTTCTTTGGTTTTGTAAGGGCTTATAAAGGGTTGGATTTATTAATTGAAGCCATGTCAAATCCAACAATACAAGCTGCAGGGATAAAATTAGTAATTGCAGGTGAATTTTATGAATCCCCTACACCTTATTTAGAACAAATTGAAAAACTTGGATTATCACACTGTATCTCTGTGTATAATCAATATATTGGTGAAAAAGAAGTGAAACTATATGTTTCAGCAGCAGACTTTATTATCCAACCTTATAAAAATGCGACTCAAAGTGGTGTGACACCAATGGCTTATCATTTTTTAAAGCCCATGTTGGTGACAAATGTTGGTGGATTGGCTGATACAGTGCCACACGATAAAGTGGGCTTAGTCGTTGAGCCTAATGCAATATCTATTGCAAAGGGAATCATTCAATTATATGAACGCGGTACAGCATATTTTATGCCTCATTTAATCACAGAAAAGAAAAAATATAGTTGGGAACAAATGAGACAATCTTTTATAACTTTGTACCAACAGTTATAAATTATTCCTATGTCAATACAACATATCAAAGCAATCATTGAAGATTCTATTCAAGTAAAGCAAGCTTTATTAAAAGACGAACAATTGGTATTAGAAATCGAAAAAATTGTACATGCTATAACACACGCCTTTAAAAAAGGTAATGCTGTTTATTTTGCTGGTAATGGTGGAAGTGCAGCAGATGCACAACATTTAGCAGCGGAATTTTCTGGTCGATTTTACAAAGATAGAAAAGCCCTTCCTTCTGACGCATTACATTGTAATACCTCTTATTTAACTGCAGTTGCTAATGACTATAGTTATGAGGTTATCTATGCAAGGTTATTAGAAGGACTCGCAAAACCAGGTGATGTATTAGTTGGTATTAGTACTTCTGGTAACTCTGGAAATATTGTCAAAGCTTTTGAAATGGCAAAATCAATTGGTGTCGTTACGGTTGGATTTACTGGTGCTGCTGGTGGCAAGATGAAAGAATTGAGTGATTTCTTAATCAATATACCGTCTACTACTACCCCTAGAATTCAGGAATCTCATATTTTAGTTGGACATATTATATGTGAATTAGTGGAAGAAAATATTTTTGGAAATTAGTTAATACATGTTGGATAAGTTACATATCAATCATAAATGGACTTTATTTTTAGATAGAGATGGTGTAATCAATTATGAAAAAAAAGATGATTATATCCGTCATTGGAATGAATTTCAATTTTATCCTGAAAGTTTAGTGGCACTCCCAATACTTGCACAGAAATTTAATAAGATCATTATCACTACCAATCAAAAAGGTATTGGAAAAGGCTTGATGACAGATGCTGACTTGGCAACTATTCATACCCATATGACCAATCAAATTATTGCTGTCGGAGGTAGAATAGATGCTATTTATTATTGTTCAGATTTGGATAATAGTTCAGTTAATAGAAAACCACAACCAGGAATGGCATTACAAGCAAAAAAAGATTTTCCAAATATTAACTTAAAGGATGCTATTATGGTGGGCAATCGAATGTCTGATATGGAATTTGGACGTAATGCAGGGATGCATACAGTTTATTTGGCAACAACGCATCCAGAAGCACCCTTCCCTGATAATAAAATAGATTATCGTTTTGATAATCTATTTCAGTTTGCACAAGCTATATAAAATCATAAGCCAAGAGTTCAACTAAAAAAGTGAACCTTTTTATAGCCTATTTTTAGTCTAATTTTAATACGGCTAAGAACGCTTCTTGTGGAATTTCAACATTACCAATTTGACGCATTCTCTTTTTACCCTCTTTTTGCTTCTCTAATAATTTACGTTTTCGACTGATATCACCACCATAACATTTTGCAGTAACATCTTTACGCATTGCTGAAATATTTTCTCTAGCTACAACTTTAGCACCAATGGCCGCTTGTATTGCAATTTGGAATTGCTGCCTTGTTAAAAGTTCTTTTAACTTTTCACATAATTTACGTCCAAATTCAGCAGCCTTACCTCTATGGATCAAAGCACTTAAGGCATCTACTTTTTCATTGTTCAATAAAATATCCATCTTCACTATATCAGCTTCTCTAAAACCTATTTGAGTGTAATCAAATGAAGCGTAACCTCTTGTTTGACTCTTTAATTTATCATAGAAGTCAAATACAATCTCGGTTAATGGCATTTCAAAAATTAATTCAACTCTTGTTGGGGTCAAATAACTTTGATTGATTAACATCCCTCTTTTACTTAAACATAAAGTGATAATATTACCTATATAGTCAGGAGTCGTAATGATCTGTGCTCTGATAAAAGGTTCTTCAATACGCTTAATCTTAACTGGATCAGGCATTTCCGTAGGATTATTGACAATAATTTTCTCGTCTCTAGTAGTATACGCAATAAAACTTACGTTTGGTACAGTAGTGATTACTGTTTGATTAAACTCACGCTCTAAACGTTCTTGTACAATCTCCATGTGCAATAGTCCAAGGAAGCCACAACGGAATCCAAAACCTAAAGCCTGTGAAGTTTCCAATTCAAATGTGAGTGATGCATCATTTAATTGTAGTTTATCCATACAATCTCTCAACTCTTCAAATTCATCTGTATTTACTGGATAAATACCAGAGAAGACCATTGGCTTCACTTCTTCAAATCCATTGATCATAGGGCCAGGATTATTGGCAAGAGTAATGGTATCACCCACTTTTACTTCTTTAGCAACTTTAATACCCGTAATGATATAACCTACATCACCTGCCCTAACTTCTGCCTTTGGTGTCATTGCTAATTTCAATACACCTACCTCATCCGCAATATATTCTTTCCCAGAAGCAACAAATTTAATTTTATCGTTTTTCTTCAATACCCCGTTCATGATTCTGTAGTAAACAATAATTCCTCTAAAACTATTGAATACACTATCAAAAATTAAGGCTTGTAAAGGTGCTTCTGTATCACCTACTGGTGCTGGCACTCTTTCAACAATAGCTTGTAAAATTTCTTCGATACCTATTCCTGAACGTCCACTAGCTAATAATATATCTTCTTGTTTACATCCAATTAAATCAATAATCTGGTCTGTAACTTCAGGGATTTTTGCACCATCCATATCAATCTTATTGATGACAGGAATGATTTCCAAATTATTATCCAAAGCCAAATACAAGTTACTGATTGTTTGAGCCTGTATACCTTGAGACGCATCCACCAATAACAATGCGCCTTCACATGCAGCCAAAGCACGGCTCACTTCATAACTAAAATCAACATGTCCTGGTGTATCAATTAAGTTTAAAGTATAGGTTTCTCCATTGTGAATATAATTGATCTGTATTGCATGACTTTTAATAGTGATACCTTTCTCTCGCTCTAAATCCATATCATCCAAAACCTGGTTCATCATCTCACGTTCAGTGATGGTTTTGGTATGCTCTAATAATCGATCTGCCAAGGTGCTTTTACCGTGATCAATATGGGCGATGATACAAAAATTTCTTATGTGCTTCATGTAATATTAAGGTTCTTTAAAAACTATTTTAATGCATTAATAATTGCGGCAAATTCAGTTGCAATTAAAGAAGCACCACCAACTAGACCACCGTCAACATCTGGTTGAGAGAAAATTTCTTTCGCATTGGAAGCCTTCACACTACCTCCATATAAGATAGAAATTTGATCAGCTATTGATTGACCATATTTAGTTGCAAATACGGATCGGATATAAGCATGAATTTCTTGTGCTTGTTCACTTGTTGCAGTTTTACCTGTACCAATAGCCCAAATTGGTTCATAAGCAATAACCACTTTCACAATTTGATCAGCTGATAAATGGAACAAGGAATTCTTAAGTTGTGCTTCCACAAAACTATTTTGAGTACCAGCCTCTCTAATCTCTAGTGGTTCACCACAACAAAATATTGGGGTACTTCCAATGGCTAAAACTGCATCTGTTTTTTCAGCTAACAAAGCATCTGACTCAGCAAAATATTCACGTCTTTCTGAATGCCCCAAAACAATATGTTGCACACCCACTGATGCATACATCGGTGCAGCTATTTCTCCTGTATAAGCTCCATTTGTTTTTTGGTGACAGTTTTGTGCTGCAACAAAAATATTCTTTCTACCTGTTAATTTTTTAACTGCTAAAGGGATATAAATAGCTGGAACTGCGAAAATAGCTTCTTGGTTTGCTGACAAACTATGGTCAGTTGCCAATAATTGATCCAATAAGTTTTCAGCCTCTTGTTGGCTTAAATTCATTTTCCAGTTTGCTGCTGCTATTTGTTTTCTCATGGTTTTCATTTTGAAGGCTCAAAGGTAACTAAAAAATGGCGCTATTCCATAGGAAACAAGGCAGTTAAGACCTGCTTTTCGGCTTCAGAGATTTGAAATCCCTTCATTTTTTTCCAATTATGAATGTCTTCCATCGCTTTGTCTAAAAGATAGCCTTTTGTGACTCCCCAGCTGAAGTTTGGAATCATCTTTGGTAAAAGGCCATTTCCATAAATATTGGCTGATACACCTATATAAGATCCTGTATTGATACTTGATTGGATTGCAAACCTTGTATAATCCCCCACCAACATGCCCATTTTATTTCCGACTGTATCCCATTTTTTTTGATGTTGATTCCAAATTTGAATTGCACCTGCTGTATTTTTAACATTACTGTTGCTAGTTCCAGCACCAAGATTACACCAATGACCAATAATACTATCTCCTAAATAACCCTCATGAGCCTTATTAGAATAGCCTAATAGTATACTGTTTTTAATTTCACCGCCAATAGTGCAATAAGGTCCAACTGAAGTCGCACCATAAATACATGCATTCATTTTTACCACTGATTTATCACCTAAAACAAAAGGTCCTCTAATAGCTACACCCTCCATCAATATTGCATCTTTACCTATGTATATAGGTCCTTCCGTAGCGTTTAAACTAACACCAGTCATAACTGCACCAGGTGCTATGAAAATATTTTCTGGACAAATTAGCCTGTTGCTACTATCTGCTATAGCTGTGGTATTTTTAGACTGAATGACTTCAAAATCTGTCTTTATAAAAGCTGCATTTAACTGTAATAAATGCATTGCATTTTTAATAAAATTAGCAGTAACTGTGGTCTTTAAATTTGGATCACCTAACAAAATTTTACCTAAGCTTCTTTCCTTAGTTTTTGATGCAATCCACTTTCCATCTTCATTGATTAAGTTTTCACCTGCTTTTAAATTTCCTATAAATAATTTGATACGATCATCTGGGATGCATGTCACATTGATAAAAATCACTTCATCTGAATGATTTAAAAAAGAACTGCCATATAATACTTGTAGATAGGATTCTGTATAGACATCACAGCGAGCATTTAAAATCGCTTCCCAACGCTCTTGTAAAGTAAAAATACCTACTCTTATCTCAGCTAAACTTCTTGTTAAACTAAATGGGTAAAATTCCGCTCTACTTGGCAGATCCACAAGGACAAAATGCATATAGGATGATTTAGGAACAAAAATACAGTAAACTCAAAAGCAAATTGGATAAGTTCCTAACGCATGTTAATTTAATGCGTATTTTCGTGGTCTAATAATTATACTATGCAATTAGGTTATTTTAATTATCCGCTTCCGGCAAATGAGCCCGTTTTAAGTTATGCGCCAGGTTCACCAGAACGTAAGTCTTTAAAAGAAGCTTTGGTTTCGTTAAAGAATAAAACACTGGATATCCCAATGTATATTAATGGAAAAGCAGTGCGCACTGGAAAAACTATGTCTATTCATCCACCTCATGAGACAAAACATGTGCTTGGACATTTTCATGTAGGTACAAAATTGCATGTAGAAAAAGCAATCGAATCTGCATTAAAAGTACGTGAGGATTGGTCCAATATGAGTTGGGAATCAAGAGCACATATTTTTTTAAAAGCTGCTGACTTATTGGCCACGAAATATAGATTTGAAATGAATGCAGCAACGATGTTAGGGCAAAGTAAAAATGCCTACCAAGCAGAAATCGATGCCGCATGTGAATTAATCGATTTCTTAAGGTTTAATGTGCATTTTTTAAGTCAAATTTATCAGCAACAACCTATCTCTTCACCTGGGATGCACAATAGAATGGAATGGAGAGGTTTAGAAGGATTTGTATTGGCAATCACGCCATTCAACTTTACAGCAATTGGCGGTAATTTACCTGCGTCAGCTGCTATGTGTGGTAATGTAGTAGTTTGGAAGCCAGCTAATACTCAGATCTATTCTGCACAATTGTTTATGCGCATTTTAAAGGAAGCTGGATTACCAGATGGTGTCATTAATATTGTCTACACGGATGGCCCTACTGTGGGTGATATTTGTTTCAAACACCCGGATTTTGCGGGAGTGCATTTTACTGGATCAACAGGCGTATTTAATCATATGTGGAAACAAATTGGTGAAAATATTCCAAGGTATAAATCTTATCCAAGAATCGTTGGTGAAACTGGGGGTAAAGATTTTGTGATGGTGCATCCATCTGCAGACGTTGATACAGTGGTCACTGCATTGGCTAGAGGTGCTTTCGAATACCAAGGCCAAAAATGTTCTGCTGCCTCAAGAGCGTATATTCCAAGTAATTTAGCAGTGGCTGTAAAAGCAAAATTGGTTAAAGCTGTCCAATCAATGAAGATGGGTTCAGTAGAAGATTTTAGCAATTTTGTGAATGCGGTGATTGATGAAAAGTCGTTTAATAATATCTCAAAATATATCGCTGCTGTTAAAAAAGACAAACAAGCAAAGATTCTTGTTGGAGGTAATTTGAATAAATCAAAAGGCTGGTTTGTTGAACCAACTGTTATTGACACTAAAAATGCGAAATCGCTGACAATGTGTGAGGAGATTTTTGGTCCAGTATTAACCATTTATACTTACCCTGCAAATCAGTTTGAAAAGACATTAAAATTACTAGACAGTACGTCCAAATATGCTTTAACAGGCTCTATAATTTCTCAAGATAGAGCATCTATTGAATTGGCTACCAATATTTTACGTCATTCAGCTGGTAATTTTTATATCAACGATAAACCAACCGGCGCAGTAGTTGGTCAACAACCATTCGGTGGTGCTAGAGGGTCAGGCACAAATGATAAAGCAGGTAGCGCTTTGAATCTATACCGTTGGTTAAGTGCAAGAACAATTAAGGAAACTTTTAACCCTCCAACCGATTATAAATATCCATTTTTAAACGAAGCATAAGGGCGTATTTTAGTCTTAAAATACTATATTTGCTACTCAAAATTTAAGGACTGTGGCGCAAAAATTTTCTAAAGAAACCTACCTGTATTGGTACGAATTGATGCAATTAATACGTCAATTTGAATCAAAATCAGAAGAAATGTATAAAATGGCGGGAAAAATCCGCGGATTCTTTCACGTGTACAATGGTCAAGAGGCAATTGCTGCTGGTTGTATGACAGCAACGAATCATGAAGACCCTTATATCACCGGATACCGTGACCATGGTTTGGCCCTTGCAAAAGGCATGAGTCCTAATGCTGCTATGGCTGAGTTATATGGTAAAGCAACAGGTTGTTCTAAAGGAAAAGGTGGAAGTATGCACTTTTTCGACAAGGCAAACAATTTCTTCGGAGGTCATGGCATCGTAGGTGCTCAAATTGGCACAGGTGCTGGACTAGCTTTTGCTGAACAATACCGTGGTTCAAAAAATGTCGTATTGTGTTTTTTCGGTGATGGTGCAGCAAGACAAGGTATGTTACACGAGGTTTTTAATCTTGCCATGCTTTGGAAATTACCAGTAATTTTTATTTGTGAAAATAACAATTACGCTATGGGTACTTCTATTGAAAGAACATCTAATGTAATAGATATTTACAAATTAGCAGATGCTTATGATATGCCTTCTGACAAAGTAGATGGAATGACACCTGAATTAGTTCATGAAGGTGTAGCAAGAGCAGTGAAACGAGCTAGAGATGGCGAAGGTCCAACTTTGTTAGAAATGAAGACTTATCGATATAGAGGACATTCTGTATCTGATCCTCAGAAATATAGATCAAAAGATGAAGTTGAAGAATACAAAGATCAAGATCCTATTATTAAAGTAAGAAAGACCATCTTGGAAAATAATTTTGCTACTGAAGCAGCCTTACAAGAAATAGATGAAAAGATCAATGGTATTATTGAAGCTTCTGTGAAATTTGCAGAAGAGAGTCCATGGCCAGATGACAGCGAAGTTTTAAAAGATATATATATTGATCAGAATTATCCATTTATAGTAGACTAATTATTAACCAACCCATATGAGCGAAGTACAACAAGAACAAACACTAACACAAGTTCCTTTTATAAAAAAGAACCAAAAACAAATAGTTTATTTTTTTGCTGCAATTTTAATTGCGGTAATAGGCTATTTTGGCTATACTGAATTATACCAAAAACCCCTAGAAACTAAAGCTGCAGATGCCATGTATGTGGCTGAAAAATATTTTGCAAACGATTCATCTGAATTGGTTTTGAATGGAGATGGCATTAATAAAGGTGTTTTATATATCATTAAAGAATTCGGTGGTACAAAAGCTGCAAATCTCGCAAAGTACTACGCAGGTATGAGCTACTATAGATTAAAAGATTACAATAAAGCAATTGAATACCTGAAAGACTTTTCAACCAATGCGAAACAAGTACAAGCAGTAGCTTACGGTTCTATCGGAGATGCTTATTCTGAATTAAAGAAAAACGAAGAAGCAATTGAATATTACAAAAAAGCGGGTACGCATTTTCCTGAAGATGAAGCTATTTCGTCTGAATATTTATTCCGAGCTGCATCATTTTTAGAATTAAATGGCAAAAATGACGCTGCTTTAGAAATCTATCAGCAAATCAAACAAAGCTATCCTAAATCTGAAAAAGGATTTAGTATTGACAAGTATATTAATAGACTTCAAGTACAACCTTAATCTAGATGAATTTTTATAAAAAAGGCATTCTTTAATCAAAGGGTGCCTTTTTTATTTATTTGCAACAAATACTTATTTTTGATTATGACAGTTCAACTTTTTATTCCCTGTTTTATTGATCAATTGTACCCTCAAGTAGCATTTAATACAGTTAAAATATTAGAGAAAGCTGGATGTACTGTTCTATACAATACTCAACAAACATGTTGTGGTCAACCTGCTTTCAATGCTGGATTTTGGGGAGAATCAAAAGATGTTTGTACCAAATTTGTACAAGATTTTGATGGAGCAGATTATATAGTTAGTCCAAGTGCAAGTTGTACAGGATTTGTAAGAAATAATTATGGTAAACTTTTCGAAAATAATGCATTTCAAAGTCCAGCAAAAAAAGTAGCGACTAAAATTTTTGAATTGTCAGAGTTCTTAGTAAATATTTTACATGTAAATGAGCTTGGTGCTGAATTTAATAGCAAAGTTACTTACCATGATAGTTGTGCTGGTTTAAGAGAATGTAATATCAAGACAGAACCTAGGACTTTATTAAGCAAAGTGCATGGATTGGAATTAGTTGAAATAAATGATAATGAAACATGTTGTGGTTTTGGTGGCAGTTTCGCAGTAAAATACGACACTATTAGTGTCGCTATGGCTGATCAGAAAATTGATAATGCCATCGCAACTGATGCTGAATATATTGTCAGTACAGATATGAGTTGCTTAATGCATCTAGATGGCCGTATCAATTATAATGGTCAAAAGATCAAAGTCATACATTTGGCTGATATCCTTGCAAGTGGATACTAATTGACTACAAGTACAATAAAACAATTTTAAATATTAATTGTTATACTTACAATAAATAATACTCTTTACTATGGCGTATTGGTTAATCAAATCTGAACCTTTTAAATATTCCTGGGATCAATTCACAAAAGACAAACGTACTTTTTGGGATGGTGTAAGAAATTATGGTGCAAGAAATAACCTCAGAGCTATGAAAAAAGGAGACTTAGCCTTTTGGTACCATAGTAATGAAGGAATGGAAATTGTAGGTATTGCTAAAGTAGTTAAAGAAGCTTACCAGGACCCAACTACAGAAGAAACTGCATGGTTAGCTGTTGATTTTGCTCCACATAAAAAATTAAAAAAACCAGTAAAATTAGCGGATGTTAAAGCCAATACTAATTTAGCTAATATGGCATTGGTTAAATTAGGCAGATTGTCTGTTCAACCCGTAACAGACAAAGAATGGGAAGAAGTTATGAAGATGAGTGAAGGTAGATAAACCTTACCTATTTTTATTTTCATGTTATTTTTTATTTATACATATCGGATATTAATGGAAAAAGGAGTAACCAATAAAAATGGCAATTATCACTCCAATTAAATCAGCAAATAAACCAGCCCATATTGCATACCTAATTTTTTTGATACCTACACTTCCAAAATACAAAGCAATAATATAAAAAGTAGTGTCTGCAGAACCTTGGAAAATAGAGGCTAGTTTGCCTACAAAAGAATCAGGGCCTTGTGTTTGAAAAATATCCAACATCATCCCTCTTGCACCACTCCCGCTTAACGGTTTCATGATTGCTACAGGTAAAGCCCCCACAAATTCTGTATTAATTCCTGTTAGTTGAATGATATATGTCAATGCATTTAATACATAAACCATAGCACCACTGTCTCTAAATACTCTAATAGCTACTAGCATAGCCACTAAATATGGAATGATTTTTACAATGACATCAAAGCCGTTTTTTGCTCCCTCTATAAAAGTATCAAATACAGACACTTTTTTATAGGCACCGCCCAAAATAATGGCAACTACAATTGCTATTAATATACTGGATCCAGCAATTTTAGAGAAAAGCTCTTTTTGAATTGGCGTAAGGCTGTTAACAGCAAATAAAACTGATCCCATTAAAATAATCAAACCGGCTAACCAGCTGAGCAGTACCCTATCCCATTTTAATCTTTGATAAAACCCAACCATTACAATCGATGCTAACGTGGTACCAATAGTAGCAAGTACACATGGAATAAATATACTCGCTGCATCTTGTGAACCTGCAGCTAAGCGATATGAGATAATAGTTAAAGGAATAACTGTCAATCCACTTGTATGCAAAACTAAAAACATGATTTGAGCATTTGTTGCTTTTTCTTTCTCTGGATTCAAACTTTGTAGACTTTCCATAGCTTTTAACCCAAATGGGGTTGCTGCATTATCCAAACCTAACATATTGGCACTGAAATTCATGACCATTTGCCCCATTGCAGGATGATTTTGTGGCACTTCAGGAAATAAACGACTTAAAAAAGGATTCATCCACTTTGCTAATTTTTGAATTGCACCAGCTTTTTCTGCGATGTTCATTAAACCTAAAAAAAACACCATCGTGCCTGCCAGTGGAAAAGCAACATCAATAACTGATGATTTAGCTGAATCAAATAAACCATCTGCTAGAAGCTTAAATATCTCGGTATCCCCTAAAAATATCAATTTACAGAGCGCAACGATAAAAGCAATTACAAAAAATGCAATCCAAATGATATTCAATGCCATATTCAATTGTTTATGGTACTAATATAGCCCATTTTGCAATTAGATTTGTATTTTTGCACCCATAAACAATCTAAAATAACATGGCTTTACAGGCAGGCATTGTGGGTTTACCCAACGTAGGAAAATCAACTTTATTCAACGCAGTTAGCAATAGTGCCAAAGCACAAGCAAGTAATTATCGATTTTGTACTATTGAACCAAATGTAGGCTTAGTAGATGTGCCCGATAGTCGAATCAACCAATTGGCTGAATTGATCAATCCTACCAGAGTTGTACCTACTCAATTAGAAATTGTAGATATCGCTGGATTGGTTAAGGGTGCGAGTAAAGGTGAAGGTTTGGGCAATAAGTTCCTTGCGAATATTAGAGAAGTGAGCGCTATTATTCATGTGATTCGTTGTTTCGAAGATGAAAACGTATTAAGAGAGGAAGGGAAAATTAATCCTATTGGCGACAAAGATATTATTGAGACTGAATTGCAATTAAAGGATTTGGATAGTGTTGAAAAAAAGATCCAACGTACCGAAAAAATGGCCAAAACAGACCCTAAAGCAAAAGTTGAATTGGAAGTATTGCAAAAATGTAAAGCACATTTGGAAGCTGGTAAAAGTATACGTTCTTTAGATTTATCTAAAGAAGACAATAACGCCATTGCAGACATATTTTTATTGACAGCTAAACCAGTTATGTATGTGGCTAATGTGGATGAAGCATCAATGCATACTGGGAATGCCTACTCAGCTAAATTGGTTGAGATGGCTAAACAAGAAGGCGCAGAAGTGATTGTTATGTGTAATAATATTGAAGCACAAATTTCTGAATTGGAAGATCCAGATGATAAGGCATTATTTATGGAAGAATATCAAATGAAAGAGCCTGCTCTAAATAGATTGATTCAAACAGCTTATAAATTACTTAAATTAGAAACCTATTTTACTGCTGGCGTTCAAGAAGTTCGCGCTTGGACAATTGGCTCTGGCTGGAAAGCACCTCAAGCGGCAAGTGTTATTCACACTGATTTCGAAAAAGGATTTATTAAGGCCGAAGTCATTGCATTTGAAGATTTTATTAAATACAAGAGTGAAGCAGCTTGTAGAGAGAATGGTAAATTAAGAATTGAAGGGAAAGAATACATTGTTAAAGATGGGGATATTATGCACTTTAGATTTAACGTTTAATTAGATATGAAAAAAGTTCTAGCAGTATTAGTACTATTTATTTCAATTGCTTGTAATAATTCAAGCGATTCTAATAATGCAAATAACATAAATAATGATAATACTGCTATAAGCGCTCCTACTCCATTAAATTATACTATACAAAAAATCTATTCACATGACACTTCTGCCTACACTCAAGGTTTAGAGTGGCATAATAATACTTTATATGAAGGCACTGGTCTTAGAGGTAAAAGTTTTATATATCAAATGGATAGCCTACTCAAGCCATTAGGCCAAAAAATTCGATTGGCGAACCCTTATTTTGGTGAAGGCATTACTGTTTTTAATGGTAAAATCTACCAGTTGACTTGGGAAGAGCATAAGGTATTCGTGTATGATGCACTTAGTCTAAAAAAAATAAAAGAATTTAGTTGGCCTTATGAAGGTTGGGGATTAACTCATAATGACAGTGCCTTAATTGTTTCAACTGGAACTAGTAATCTTTATTTTGTTGATCCCAACACCTTTGCTATTCAAAAAACTGTTGGTGTGTACCATCAATATGGGTATCAAAGTATGATCAACGAGCTTGAATTTGTAAATGGGAAACTGTATGCAAATATTTATGGCCAAAATGATATCATTGTAATTGATCCGAATACTGGTAAAATCACAAATAAAATTGATTGCAGTAATTTACTTGCTCAAGCTAAGGTGCAGTACAACCCACTTAATATAGATGGGGGTTACGTTCTTAATGGCATTGCCTATAAAGCTTCAACCAATACCTTTTTCTTAACTGGTAAATGTTGGCCAGTTATTGTAGAAGTAAAATTAAACTAAATAAAAGCAGGTGTAGATTTCTTTTTTATTTCATAAATGATACTGCTCGATTTAGATGTATCTGATATTGCAAATAAATTCGAAATCGTGCCAATAACTACTGCAAGTAATAAACCTAATTTACCAGCTTGTTTGTATTTTTCACTTAATAAGCTAACATAATAACTATCATACCACATTGGCTTAATTGTAACAATTTCAAAACCAAATTCATTTAACAAAATAGACATTGATTTTGGCGAAAAGTGGTATAAATGCCTTGGTAAGTCATATGCAGCCCAATATTTTTTATAATATTTAGCATCAAAACTTGTATAATTAGGTACTGCAATAATTAACCTTCCATGTTTTTTTAAACTCTTGAAGCATTGATTTAAATATGGTTTCAAATCATGTACATGTTCTAGTACATGCCACATACTTATGACTTCAAATTCGTTTTCAGGTAAATCAAAAATAGTATCAGTAGATTGTAGTTGAATTTTGTAATTTTCAAATGCTTTTGACCTTGTTTCAGCATCAGGTTCTAATCCAGTAACTTTCCAACCTTTCTCATGCATAGCATGTGCAAATGCCCCTGTACCTGCTCCAATATCTAATAAGTGTCCTTTATGTCCAGTAAATAAAGATTGTACCCATTTTGTTTTTTGAGCCAATGTTTTATTACGAACATAATGGTACAAACGATTCATCCAACCTTCTTTAACATCTGTATGAGATATATATTCAATAAATTTGTAATATTTACTAATTTCAGTTTTATTTGGAACTGGTGAAGTATATCTTAAACTACAATTTGTGCAATGATAAATTGAAAATGATTCCTGTGTTAATGAAAAATCCTGACTTTCAATGACTAATACAGAATTTGAATGATTGCAAATAGGACAATTCATGCTAGTTTATTTTAAAAGTATAGCGAGTATTGCAAGTATTGAAATGACTAAAGGTAATATCCACCAACGGTTAGGATTCGAATTGAAATTATTTTCATCTTGATCTTCAGTTAGCACTTTTTCTAAAGTAAAAGTTTTATAATAATTACTACTCAAGAAATTTGATTCAAAAGTATAAACATCATCAATGAGTTTTATTTTTCCTATATTACCTAAATCAATTGTATTAGATATTGCTAATTGATCATTCAAGTAAGCTTCATAATCTATCATAGCTTGTTCTATCGTACAATCTAGATGATCTGACAAATAGATGTAAAATAATTTGCTTGGTTTTAAAATATTATCTTTAGTTGTTTCAAATATAATTTTTTCAACAGGTGGTTGATATTGGTTATTTGAAACATGTGCATCTTTTTGATCAAATCTTAGATGGCCAATACCAGGAATAACCAATTGGCCATGTTCTAAAAAATAGATTTCTAATGTATTTAGCATCATTTTTTACTAAATTTATATTGAATGCCGGCGATAAATTGTACACCTAATGATGGGTAATTAGCCCAACGTTGATATTTTTGATCTAAAAGGTTCTCTCCTTTAGCCCAAAATGTCCAATTCTTTGAGATAGCATATTGCATCCCAGCATTGAGTACAAAGGTATTGTTTAATTTATAAGCTTGTCCTATACCGGCACTAGTTTTAGCACCAGTCCAGAATTGACCTGAAGCATCAAAATTCAAGTGTTTATTATAGTTCCAATTAAATTGTGAATTCAACTCAAATGGCAACACTCCCCAGGCTTGTTCATTTTCTCTTATTAAGCTAAATTGAATATATTTAAAATGATTCTTCCATAAGAGTTTATCACTTAGTTGATACCTAAAAGACCCTTTTAGCTCAATAGCTATCGCCCTTTTTTCAAATAACACATCAAATTTCAAACCTTCTTCTACAGGATTATAAAAAGTGTTTGATTGATTGAAAAAAGGCAGTTCACGATAATCATTTAGAGCCATATTAAATGCATATTTAAGTCTTTTATTAGCCGTAATATCTACTTGAAAATATTTTGACTCGTTAGAACTAATTGGCAAACTTCCAGGTGCAATGATCCAATGGTTTTGACTCATTAATTGAGCAAGATGATTATTGGTTAAAATTGTTTTCCAGCCTGCATGTAAAATATAATTGGTGTCTTTAAGTTGTTTAACCAATTCAAACTTAGGGTACAATTTAAATTCGCCATTTGCATAAGTAGGTCGAACACCCATTATTAACTGTAAATGTGTTCTTTTTAATGCTATGGATGGATCTACTTGTACAAAATAATTTTGTTGAGTATTTTTATTTAAAGGACTGTATTGAATAAAACTAAAAGTAAAATCCGTGTGTAAATCTATATTGTTTTGTAATTTGAAATAAATTGGACTGTTTAAATCAATGGTGACATCTTTTGCTTGACGTAATATATTACTATGATTAAACTTTAAAATTGGATCATAATGAAAACGAACATTTGAATGTTGTTTGTTTGACAATGAAAAATTGGCCCCAATGATCGAAAATTTTTGTTCGAAATTACTTAAAGGTAAGTTCGTCGTATCAGGCACTAACCCATACCTATATCTACTTGATTGATCAAAATAAACTTGTGAGTTAATGTTTTTTTTGTTGTTTATGACGAGTGAACCTAAATAATTTACTATGAAATTATTCCATTTTTGAATCGGATGCAGACCAGTTAAAGATTCATTTTGCACACTAAAAGTATGAATTTGATCTTTTTGATCTACAATACTTGTCTGAGCTTGAATAAATTGATTAAAATAATTACCCATACCAATTTTGAAGTTGGTGGATTGGCGATCTAACCATAGACTATCTCTTTTAATAGCTCTAGGCACTAAAGCAATAGGCTGATATTGAAAGCTTAAATTTTGACTTGGTACTTGATATGTAAGAGTAACTGTATTGGTATCAATTAATGCAGTTGCATTGACAAAACTTATTTTTGCTACATTTTTTAGTTGAGGTTTAAATGCAGAAACAATTGTAACTACTTTCTCAGGTGTACTATCAATTTGATTCGTACTTATTGGCATATCTGTTAATGCAACTAATTGATCAATTTTGACAGGTGCATATTTAGCGATAGTATTGTCTTTTTTTACAGGTAACTTTTTCTTATTGTTAAACTTACTAGACTTCTTTTTATTATTCTTTTTTTGTTTAGTTGTTTTCTTAGTAGTTTTTTTCTTTTTTGAACTAATTGAACTAGAAGCTATCTTTTTGTTTTTTTTCTGGGTAAGACCCATATTGCTAAAACAAATTAAAGCAAAAAATAATAAACTGTATCTTATATGTAATTTCATAATTTTACTTTATTGAGCTTTAATTGTATCATTAATTGCCTTTAATTTGTCTGAGGCAATTTGCTGTAAAGATGGTATTGATGCGTTTTCTGCAATACTTTTATAGGTTGCTATAGCATTAAATGTATCATTTTGTGCTACATAAATATCTCCAAGTAAGATATAAGATTTAGTAACCCAAAACTCATAAGAAGATTGTTTCTTAATCATATCAAAAGCTGTTTTTTCAGCTAAATTGTATTTATGTTGATTAAAATAGATTGTTGCTAAAAGATAATGCGCTTCAGCTGTATAATTTGAGCTATTCGATTTTAAAACATTGTTTAAAATGTTTAATGCTTTTGCAGTGTCCTGTTGAATTATTGATTGGTGATACATGGCCATATTTGCCATTAAAATATCATCACTTGCACTGTTTTTTTCAGATAAAATAATTTCAGCAGTTTTGGATGCTTCTACCCAATTTTCTGCTTTATATTGACATCTTAATAATCCTTTTAAAGCTTCAATTTTTTGTTCTTGTTGTGTTGAATATTGTAAAACAAGTTTAAAATATTGTTCTGCAGTAGTATAATCTTTTAAATTAAAATAATGAAGACGAGCAGCAACAATAGAGGCTCTTTCTGCATATTTGTTGGGTGCCTTAACAGCTATTTTGCCAAAATAGGACGCTGCTGAATCATATTGCTGTTGCGCATAAGCCATTTCTGCTAACATACTCATAGCATCTAATTGATATTTCCCTTCAGGGTATTGTGACAAGTATTTTTTTAGGCCAATTGTCGCATTATTATATTTCTTTTCTTCATATTGAATAATTGCAGCTCTGAAAATTAATGAATCTTGTTCATTTATTGATAAAGGTTTTCCAAAATCATTCATGAATTGAACATAGGCCTCTGGTTGTTGTTCTTCAACAAATATGTTTCTAATATATTCTACTGCATTATTGCTTTCTTCTGCATTAGGATAAGCGGTATATAGTGATTTAAAATTTTGCAACGCATCTTGATTTTTATTAAGATTAAAATAAACTATACCTAATTTATAATAAGCTAAAGGATAAAATTCAGTTGCTCTATTGTCTAATAAAACTTTTGACAATGGAGTTATAGCCTCTTGAAATTGCTCTTTACTTGTATAAGTATCGGCTAATTCCATTCTTGCGTCACTTAAATATATTGATTGGTTAAAATCTTGCTCGAAGCTATTCAATAGCTTTATTTTTTCTTTATTAAGACCAAGTGCACCATAGATGATGGCTTTTTGTAAACTAGCATAATCTTCAAAGTTCCATCCCAAATCAATAATTTTCTGATAGGATTTAAGTGCTTGCTTGTATTGTTTTGACATAAATTGACAATCAGCTAATCTAACTAAAGCATCTTTTTGGTATGGAGAAGATGCACTATAGGGATTAAAATCTGCTGCTAATGTAAATAGTTGAAGCGCCTTTGAATAATTATTGTTTTTTAAATAACAGTATCCTAAAGTATATTGTGCATGTTTTTTGGTGATTTCGCCAATTTCAACAGGTTCTAATAAATATTTTTCAATGTGTTCAATAGCTTCCTCTAACCTTCCCATTTTATAGGAAAGCTCTCCTATCCAAAAATGAGTTTGTGGAAGTACTTTGTTATTATAAGGTAAATGTTGAACTTGTTTAAATAATTCATAGGCTTTTTCATTTTGACCATCGTTGATCAATAATGCAGCTTTGCCATATAATATGTTAGGGTATAACTTTAATAAAGATTCATCTAGGCTATCCATTTTTTGATAAGCTTCATAGGCTTTATTAAAGTCATTACTATATGCTAAAGCAGTTACGTACAAACTTTTAGATTCTGTAAAGTATATGCTTGCAGGGTATAATCGATTAAATTTTTCAATGGATTGAATAGCAACACTATATTCTTTTAATTCAATAGATAATTTCGCATAATTAAATAAGGCAATTTCTTTTTGTGCTAAATTTTGACTTTTAGTGGCACAAAGAAAAAAAGCATTCTTAGCTCCTAACTTGTCATTTACTTTTAAATAGGATGTAGCTAATAAATACATACTGTTTTGTCCTAATGAATCTTCCACATTAGCCAATTGTTTGAAACCTTGAATAGCTTCATTCCATTGCTGAGACTGAAAATAGCAAAATGATAATTGATACAAGTCTTGTGGTTCAACTTGTTTTTGTTCAGCAACATAGTTTGCTAAATAGGGTAAAGCTTTTTCATATTGCTTTTTTTCAAATAATAGATGACCCATTAATTGAGCAAGCTGGCTATTATAATATTGTCCTTTTACTTTTAATGCATCTTCTGTATTCTTTAATGCAGCATCAATGTCACCTAAAAAATAGTATAACTGGCTAATATAAAATGGAGTAAGTATTTTATAGGCACTACTTTGTTCGGCAATTTTAAAACAACTCAATGCTAAATTAAAATCTTTTTTTTGCAGCGCAACAAATCCTGCATAATAATTAGCATCAGCATAATATGGATTTGTTTGAACCTGTCTAATACTGTATAAATAATTTGTTGATTGTTCCCAATCTCCTTTTTTGAAATATAAATAGCCTAATTGAAATTGCATCAATGCAAGTTCATTGTTTTCAAGGTCATCAATACTTATCTTTTTATATGCTTGAATAGAGGCATCAACTTGTTGTTTTCTGAAATAATATTTCGCTAATTCAAAATTTAACCTAGATTGATATATTTTATTGTTATTATTTATTAACCAATCGGTCGCATTAAAAGTAGCATGATCTTTATCCAACGCTACTGATAATAAATGATAATGGAATGCTATATCAGTATTTTGTGGTTCAAAAAAATGAGCCGATTTGATCATTTGATAGGCAGCTAAACTATCCCCTTGCTGTAACGACTTTAAACCATCTTGATAAATTTGACTTAATGGAGCATCAAATTTCATTAACTGACTTGAAACTTGAGTACTTAAAATCAATAGCATGCATAAAAGCAACATTTTTGTGGTCACTTTTTGGATAGTTTTTAACATAGGAACCCTTATTTGGATAGTTTTATAAAATTACACTATGATTATAAAACGCTTCGTTAAATAAGCTTATTGTGGAAAAACAGATACAATCCTTAAATTTGTCAACAAATACAATAAAGATGTACGAACACACAACAACGGTTAGGGTTAGGTATGCTGAAACAGACAGAATGGATGTAGTATATTATGGGAATTATGCCATGTATTTTGAGATTGGACGAGTGGAAGCTATAAGACATTTGGGCATTTCTTATAAAGACATTGAGGATATGGGGATTATTTTACCGGTTGTTGAATTAAATATTAAGTATTTAAGACCTGCCAAATACGATGATCTTATCTCAATTAAAAGTCAAATAAAAACACTTCCTACCGACCATGTAATAGTTTTTGATCAAGAAGTTTATAATGAATCTGGGAAGCTTTTAACTATCGGACAAGTAAAACTCTATTTTATGGATGCAGATATGGGAAAAAGAGCGGAAATGCCTGCAATTATGAAGGAAAAACTAGCGGTCTATTTTAGTTAAACCGCCATTTTTTGGTTTACTTTGCACCCAAATTGAAGCCCATTATGATGGATCAAATTCAAGCAACTATTATTACTATTGGAGACGAATTGTTGATCGGACAAGTGATAGATACAAATAGTGCTTATATCGCTCAAAAGTTAAATTCCATAGGTATAAATGTGCATCAAAGAATTGCAGTTGGAGATGATACAACATCCATCGAAGCTGCTTTAGATATAGCTATCAACAAGACACAAGTGGTAATTTTAACCGGAGGTTTAGGCCCCACTGCAGATGATATTACAAAGCCACTCTTAAACAACTATTTTGGCGGTAAAATGATTATTCATCAACCTACATTAGATCATATTAGCTATATTTTTGAGCAGATTCACAAAAGACCAATGATTGAACGCAATCGTAAACAGGCAGAAGTACCTGATGTTTGTGAAGTACTTTTTAACCAAACAGGCACTGCGCCAGGTATGCTTTTCAAAAAAAATAATTGTTTAATATTCTCTTTACCTGGTGTACCTCATGAAATGCAATGGTTGATTAATGAAAAGGTCATTCCTATCATTCAGGAGCGCTTACAATTAGGCGTAATTGCTCATAGAACACTTTTAACTTCAGGTGTAGGAGAATCATTTTTAGCAGAGTCGATCATTGATTTTGAAAATAAACTACCAAAAAATATTAAGCTAGCTTATCTACCCTCTTATGGCATGGTTAGGTTGAGATTAACAGGGAAAGGTGAAAATGCAACCATTTTAAATAACCAATTAGATAGCTTATTTGCTGAATTAATAAACTACGTTCAAGCATACCTTGTTACTGACAAAGATGAACCATTAGAAGTGGTAGTTGGTCGTCTTTTGAAAGCCCAAAACCAAACTGTAGCGACAGCTGAAAGTTGCACTGGTGGATATATTGGACACTTATTATCAAAACATGCTGGTTCCTCGTCCTTTTACACAGGAAGTGTGGTGAGTTATGATAATCGAATAAAAACTGAATTTTTAGACGTCCCTACCAGTATTTTACAGACAGTTGGTGCGGTAAGCAAGGAAGCAGTAGAACAAATGGCATTGGCTATAAGGGCTAAGATGAAGACTGATTTTGGTATTTCTGTGAGTGGGATAATGGGCCCATCTGGTCAAACTGACGAAAAGCCCCTTGGCATGGTCTGGATTGGGGTATCAAATAAGGAAAAAGTGGTATCTAAGGTCTTTTACTTAAGATTTGACCGTCAAAAAAACATTGAAGTGACTGCTAATCAAGCGATAAATTTACTTAGGTTACTCATAATCAATAAGATTTAGTCTTATTTTTGCTAAAATTATTCCCTATGTCTGTAGTTGATTTGATTTTGCCAAAATTAGGTGAGAGTATCATGGAAGCAACCATTTTAAAATGGCATAAATCTGTTGGCGATACAATTCAATTAGATGAAACTTTATTAGATATTGCAACAGATAAAGTAGATAGTGAAATTCCTTCAACAGCAGCTGGTACAATTACTGAAATTTTATTTGATGTAAATTCAGTCGTTCCAATTGGTACTGTAATCGCTAGAATACAAACAAGTGGTAGTATAACGCCAACAGAACATAGTTCAAAAACTCCTGAACCAGTTATACCTATTGCTCCTTCTCCTCAACCAACAATTATAGAAGAAGTTCCATTTGCACCTACTGCGACAACACAGGTAGTTCAAAATCAGGATTCAAATGAAATTCGTTTTTTCTCTCCACTAGTATTAAATATTGCACAAAACGAAGGAGTAAGTTTAAATGAATTGCAAAATATACCAGGAACAGGAAGTCAAGGAAGGGTCTCTAAAAAAGATATTCTTCAATATGTCACTAATAAGAAAGCTGGCCTCATTCAACAACCAATGGCTACTCAAGCCACAACTGCACAAGTTGTTACAGTGCCAGTAGCTCAAGTTCAAAATTTAACACCATCAACAATACAAACTTCAAGTTCAAATCAATTTCCACCTGTTGACTATGGGTTTAGCACTGCTAACAATACAGGAAAATTTGCTAGCCCAGACGAAGTAATAATTACTGGGAATACAGAAATTATTGAGATGGATCGAATGCGTAAGTTGATTGCAAAGCATATGGTGGAAAGCGTTCATACAAGTCCACATGTCACCTCATTTGTGGAGGCTGACGTAACGAATATGGTAACATGGAGAGATAAAGTAAAACAACTATTTGAGAAAAGAGAAGGCACTAAGTTAACTTTTACTCCTATGTTCATGGAGTGTATTGCACAAACTTTGGAAAAGTTTCCTTATATCAATTGTAGTTTACAAGGCGAAAATATTATCTTAAAGAAAGATATCAATATTGGTATGGCAACTGCCCTACCTTCTGGTAACTTAATAGTTCCAGTTATAAAAGGAGCGAACCAATTAAGTATTGTTGGTCTAAGTAAGGCAGTAAATAATTTAGCCAATGCTGCTCGCAATAATCAATTAAAACCACATGACACACAAGGTGGTACATTTACAGTCACCAATGTAGGCACATTTGGCTCCATTATGGGCACCCCAATTATTCCGCAACCTCAAGTTGCAATCCTAGCTTTAGGTGCAATTAAGAAGCGTCCTGTTGTAATTGAAACACCAGCTGGTGATGCGATTCTTGTTCGTCATATGATGTATTTATCAATGAGTTATGACCACAGAATAGTAGATGGTGCAATGGGCTCTAGTTTCTTATCTGCAGTTGCTAAAGCGTTTGAAAATTGGGATCCGAATAGACAATGGTTTCAATATGTATAATTCATTATACTTTTTATAAAAATTAAAGCCTCCAATAGGAGGCTTTAATTTTTTAGGAGACAAAATAGATTAATAGCCTAATCCTAAATCTCTACCTTTCATTATTGCAGGAACGCCTTTAGACATCCATATTGGCATGGGGGCACCTTTCAAGTAATGATCAAAGAATTGCTGTTCTCTTATTTGAATATCTTTTCTATTTCTTCTTTCTACTAAATTATGTGCTTCATTATTATACACTAACATCCAAATTGGTTTACCTAATCGACGCATTGCTGTAAACATCTCAATTCCTTGATACCAAGGTACAGCATCATCTGCATCATTACTCATAATAGCAATTGGCGTCTTTACCTTATTCAACTCAAATAACGGAGAGTTCTTTAAGTATAAATCTGTACGCTCCCATAAATTGGCTCCAATTCTACTTTGAGTCTTTTCGTATTGAAATTGTCTATTAATACCCGGCCCCCATCTAATACCACCATATGCACTTGTCATATTCACGACTGGTGCACCAGCCCAAGCTGCGGCATATAAATTGGTTTTAGTAATCAAATAAGCAATTTGGTAACCACCCCAACTTTGACCTTGCAATCCAACTCTAGTGCTATCTATGAATCCTTTTTGAATCATTGCTTTAGTTCCACTTACGATATAATCATAAGCGCCTTGCCCTGGGTACCCTTTTTTGTACCAAATATCTGGTACAAATACAACATAACCTCGGCTAACAAAAAATGGAATATTAAGTCTAGAAGGGGTTGGTGAAGGGGGTAAATAATGATGTAAGGTATGATTATTGCGTTCGTAAAAGTACACGATCATTGGATACTTCTTTTTTGCATCAAAATCTTCTGGCAAGTATAAAATACCTTCAGCTGTCTTGCCAGTGTAAGCTTTCCACTTAACCAATTGAGATTGCAACCAGTTATAATTATTTTGCTGGATATTAATTGTTGCTAAAGCAACTGGGAATTGCTTTTTTTGTAATAATGTGTAATGATATAAATTCGCTGCATTTTTTTCATCTTCTTGCATAGCGATAAAATCATTTGCATTTTTTGAACCAACAATTGTGGTAAAATGCATCGGCTTTTCTGTAATGGTGAACATTGACCTGTTTCCTAAGTCAAATAAAGATAGCCCTTCTGACTTATTTGTTTCATTGTAGAATTTTAATAAAATTTGATCTTTAAAACCAATGAATTTTTTATCCTCATTTAAATTAACAAATCGATATACATTTTTGGATGCTCGTCCTTTGGTTAATAATTGAGATGCATTTAAGCCACTTGCATCTACCAGCCATAAATCATATCGATCATATAGAATAAAACTCTTGTTATTATCCATCCACATTGCTATCCCATAGGCATTTGGATCATCTGGCACATCATTATCCTCGTCATATAATGGAAATGCAATATCATTTGCAATTTGCTTTGTTTGCATAGTAACTGTATTATAAGACTTGAACTTTTTAGCTTCTTCATCATAAAATACAATTAAACTACCATCAAAAGCAGGCGCAACTAAGCTACTTTTTAATCCTTTTTGAATTAATTTTCTTTGACCTGTATTCGTATTCAAAACATACAAATCTCTTTTACCATATCCCTGCCATTGACTTTCGATTGTATAGTTGGAATCAATATTTGCAATAGCAAATTGACCATCACCCTCTGCAGTATATTGTATTTGTTTATCATTGATTTTTCCTAAATAAGTGAATTGATTTGACGCAGGTTTAAACAACACAGGCTCGGTACTTTTCAAACTTGTTTCAAGACTCTTCAATTGCGTGGATTGTAAAAAAGGATCATTGTAGTTCCAAATATCAACACTGACTCTATCAAATTCAGGAAGGCTAGTATCTTTAATAGGTAAGATAGGTTGTATCCCAAAACTTAGACTTGCACCAGATTTACTAAAATTTAATTTTTTATCCCCACCGATCGTATATTGTTTAGGCATAACAGTATGATTTCTATCAAATACATACATTGCAGAATCTGCTTGATTATTATAATAAGCTAAACTGAAATTTTTTTGTAGCGCCTTATGCGTACTATCTTTTTCTATAAGATAAGCAAGTTGTTTGCCTTGTTCATCCCATTCAAAATTGCTTGCATTAAATACAGCAGAAGATAAAGTTTTAATTAATGTATCGGTGGTAAACGCTAATAGCACTTGTGCAGGAGACGTTTTTGTTTTAATTTGGAATAATGCAACAGATTGGCCATAAGGCTGTACTTGATACTGTGTAATACTATTTAAAGTGCGTTCTGATTTATTTTGTAAATCATATATCACTAATTCAGATCCTTCCTTACTGATATCAACTTTTTTATCCTTTAAATAAAAAAGTAACTTGCTATTGTGTTTTGCCAATTGAAAGGATTTAACAGATGCAATCTTTTTAATTTCATTAGACTGCAAATCAATGATCAATAGACTATCTTTAGGCATCTCTTCATTTTTTTTCTTGCTTATTTTTGCCTGTCTTGTTTCATTGAAAGTTGGCTTGATTTTAGCAATCAAAAAACTATTATCTTCTGTAAATTGAACTTGAGCACCTCGTTCAATAACAAATCTTTGATTATTTTTAAGATGTTGTACAATCAATAAACCATCGCCCTCTTGAGGATTTATGGTGTATGACATCCAATTTGCGTCATTGGATAAAATAACATCTTTGATTGTCTGCCATTGATCATATACGGTATGATCTAAAGGCTTTTTTTGTGCACTTACTACAAATGATAAAAGCGCTAGGAAAATGCTAAAAATACATTTCATATGAGGTTAAATTGAATAATCAATTTACGATAAGTTTTAAAAAAACTATAATCTATTTGTGGATTTGTTGGCGCATAACACGAATCATTTGAAGTAAGACAGAAATGGCAATTAATACAATGCCAATATAAAAGCCCTTCCCCATTTGTTTTTGCTCCTGGAATAGGATAATGGCTATAATAATACCATATACGGGTTCTAAATTTAGGGTTACATTCATGGTAAATGCACTAATTTTTTTTAGTGCATTTAGCATTAAATGATTTGCTAAGACAGTACAAACTAGTGCTAAAATGATCAACCAGAACCAATCTGTTTGTGTTGGTATAATAAATGTAGTATGCTGGTAGGCATTGATACTAATAATCACTAAAGTCAAAAAAAATAAACCCCCAATCATTTCAAATGTTTGAATTGTTTGTGTATTATGTTGAGCAGTTAATCTTTTATTGATAATAGTAAAAATTGATGCAAAAAAAGCCGAAATCAATCCAACAAGAATACCTGTTCTAAAATGAATGTCAAACTGAAATATAAATAAAATACCTATCAAACTAAGCAGACCTATAATGATATCATTCCAAACAAATTTTGATTTAAAAAATACAGGCTCAAGGACTGCAGTGAATAAACCAACACTTGAAATGCAAACCAATGCAATAGATACATTAGCTAATTTAATACTACCATAAAAACAAACCCAATGAATGGCTATTAAAACGCCAATCAACATCAATCTTGCTTTGTCTTTCGTTGAAACTTTAGCTGAAGTTTGATGCATTAAATAAATTGGAATTAAAGCTAAAACCGTCAGTAGCATTCTGTAAAATACTAACACGAGACCATTCAATTGAATTAGGTTACCAATTGGCGCAGTGAGTCCAGCTAAGAAAACAAATAGATGTAATTGTATTAAAGATCGCTTAAAGCTGCTCACGTTTGATATGTTTGATAAAATGTCCCGTAAAAGACTGCCATTGCATGCTAAGTACACCCATTATAGCTTCTTTGATAATACCTTTTGACATTTTACTAATACCAATTTTTCTATCGATAAAAATAATTGGCACTTCTTTTAATTTAAAACCTAGACGCCAGGAGGCAAATTTCATCTCAATTTGGAAAGCATATCCAATAAATTTAATATTGTCTAATTGAATAGCTGCAAGTACTTTGTTCTTATAACACACAAATCCAGCTGTAGGATCTTTGACTGGCATACCAGTAATGATTCTAGTGTAAAGAGACCCCCCTTTTGAATAAATCAAGCGATCTAAAGGCCAATTTTCAGTTCCACCTCCTTTAACGTATCTGCTACCTATAGCCACATCAGCTCCATTTTCACAGGCTGTTAACAATCTGTCAAGGTCTAAAGGATTATGTGAAAAATCGGCATCCATCTCGAATATATAATCATATTGATTGTCTAAAGCCCATTTGAAACCATGTATGTAAGCAGTACCTAAACCTAATTTTCCTTTTCTTTCTTGTATGAATATTTTATCAGGATGTAATAACATCAGTTCTTTAACAATAGCTGCTGTACCATCTGGAGATCCATCATCAATTACTAAAACATGGTATTGATTACCGAGAACGATGACAGCTTTTATAATTGCTGCAATATTTTCCCTTTCATTATAAGTTGGTATGATTACAATTTTTTTCACCTTTTTTTGGGGGATAAGTAAAGAAAATAGGAATTAAATGATAGTAAATATATGTTATTTATTTAATATAGTTCTATTTAATATTTCAGTAAGCTTTTGTTTAGTATGTAAGGCAAAATCACCTTTCATCATCCAATCATAATATTGAGGTTCTTCCTTTAACACTTGACTTACAGGCTTCCCTTTATGTTTACCGAAATTAAAGGTCTCCACCCCATTTTCCATTACAAATCGACGTGCAAAATCAACAATTTTGTCTTCTCCAGTAAATTTGACAATAGATTCAACTGTATTACCAATAATCGAATACCTTTCTAATTGTGCCTCTAGGACTTCCCATGTGGCTGTAGCGTCAGCTTCTGCAGTATGAGCGTCTTCCAAACTCTTATTACAATAAAATTTATATGCCGCACTTAATGTACGTTGTTCCATCATGTGAAACACTTTTTGAACATCTAGTAATTTACGTGATTCAATGTCTACAGAAATACCAGCTCTTAGAAATTCTTCGTTTAACATTGGTATATCAAATCGATTACTGTTATATCCTGCCAAGTCTGACCCTTCTATAAATTGTTTTATCTCGTTCGCCACTTGTTTAAATGTGGGTGCGTCTTTAACCATTTCATCTGTAATACCATGCACTGCAGTAGTCACAGCAGGGATAGGCATTTCTGGATTTATTAGTTTTCGCTTCACTAGTTTTGATCCATCTGGCATGATTTTGACTATGGCTATTTCAACAATTTTATCTGTACTAACATTAATGCCAGTTGTTTCTAAATCTATGAAACAGATGGGTTGGAAAAGTTGTAATCGCATAAGCTTTATTATGTGTCGAAGTTAAACAATCTACCATTGTAAATACTAGATTCTTAGTGAAATACTTTAAAAGAATTACCTAATTTTACACTTTAAATGAATAATAATGAATTGGCATCCAATAAACTCAATAGATCAATTAGAACAAATAAAAGCTGCTTCCTTCAATAGACCACAAGTGATTTTCAAGCATAGTACAACTTGCAGTATTAGCAGAATGGCTTTGGATAGATTTGAACGTGCTTCAGCGCCTGAAAATGTTGATTTTTATTATTTAGACTTACTGAAATATAGACAGATTTCAACTGCTATAGCTGATTTTTTTCAAGTGCACCACGAATCTCCTCAAGTGATCTTAATCAAGGATGGTGAATGCGTTTATGATGAAAGCCACTATGGTATAATGATGGACGAACTTATATCCTTTCTATAATCATTGCACTAGCACCACCTCCTCCATTACAAATGGCTGCTGCGCCATATTTGGCCTGATGATCTTGTAAAATGTGTGCTAATGTAACAATAATCCTAGCACCACTACATCCTAGTGGATGACCTAGGGAAACAGCACCACCTCTAACATTCACTTTAGAAGGATCAAGATGTAGTAATTTTGTATTGACTATACCTACTACAGAAAAAGCTTCATTAAATTCAAAAAAATTGATATCAGAAGTTGTTAATTTAGCTTTCTCTAAGGCTTTTGGTAATGCTAAGGCAGGAGCAGTAGTGAACCATTTTGGATCCTGTTCAGCATCTGCAAAACTGGTTATTTTAGCAATTGGTTTTAATCCAAGCGCTTTCATTTTTTCTCCACTTATCAAAACAATCGCTGCGGCACCATCATTCATCGTACTTGCGTTTGCTGCAGTTACTGTACCTGTCTTGCTAAATGCAGGATTCAGGCTTGAAATTTTATCAAACTTAACATTAAATGGCTCTTCGTCCTTTGTAATAGTAATTGGATCTCCTTTTTTTTGAGGAATCATTACAGGTACTATTTCATTCAAAAATAAACCTTGCTCAATTGCTGCTTGTGATTTAGTATAACTACTAATTGCAAATGCGTCTTGATCTGCTCTAGAAATATGATTTTCTGTTGCACATAAATCTGCAAAATTTCCCATAGCAACTTGATCGTATACATCCACTAAACCATCTTTTGCTAATCCATCTAAAAGTGTAGTATCTCCATATTTATTACCCCAGCGCTGATGCATATTGTAAAATGGGACATTACTCATACTCTCCATGCCACCAGCAACAATAATTTCAGCATCTCCTAAAAGAATATTTTGTGCTGCTAGAGCGATAGCCTTCATTCCACTTGCACAAACCTTGTTGATTGTTGTGCAGATAACTTTATCTGGCAAACCCGCTAATTTGGCTGCTTGTCGAGCAGGCGCTTGTCCAAGTCCGGCTTGGATGACTGATCCCATATACACTTCATCCACTAAATTGACATCCAGGTTGATTTTGTCCATTGCACCTTTTATTGCAAAAGCACCTAGTTGTGTTGCTGTATAATTTTTTAGTACACCACCAAAAGAACCTATTGGTGTTCTAACTGCCGCTATTATAAATACTTCTCTAGACATAAAATACAATTTTTGATAAATAAATTAATAATTTAGGATTCAGTATTTGCTGCTGTAATCAAACGAATACCTCCTTCTTCAATGGTTATTTTTTTCGCTTTATATAACATACCCACATTCATCTTGAATGCTTTTTTACTGATCCCAAAAAAAGCATAAATATCTTCTGGAGAGGACTTGTCGTGGTAGGGCAAAAAGCCTTTATGTAGTTTTAATAATTGAATCAATTTTACTTGATCGTCATCTAATTTCTCTACACCTTGTTTACCAATACCAATGTCTAATTTATTATCTTCTCTAATTTTTTTTACAAATCCATCTTCAATGATTTGACCTATATGTAAATGTGTAAACACTTCATTTTTATATACCAATCCTTGATGTACCTGATTTACTATTACTACATAACCAATATCCGTTTCACGATATACTTGTAATTTAACTTTTTCTCCTTCTTTTACGGTAAGAAGATCATTACTTATTTGATTGTCAATTTTTTCAGTAGCAGCAACCCTTCCTGTTTGTTTATCTAAATACAACTTAACTAAATATTTACCACCCAAACGCATACTTGAAAGTTGTTGAGAGACAGGGACAAACAAGTCCTTCATTAAACCCCAATCCATAAAAGCACCTTGCTTAGTGATGGCCACTACTTTTAATGCTGCAATATCACCCACCACTGCAAATGGCTCTTGTGTTGTAGCAATTAATCGATTATCAGAATCATGGTAAACAAATACACTAATAGTGTCTCCCACTTGTAAGCCAGAAGGTGCAAAACGTTTTGGCAATAATACACCTTCAGCACCATCATCCATATAAAATCCAAAATCTACCTTTCGGTCTACACGCATTAAATTAAATTGACCTACTTTGATAGTTGACATATTCACTTTATTTTATACAAAATTAGAACAATTCTGGCTGTTCGTCATTGGGATCTTTTATAACTACTTTGGTCTCCCAGTCCATTTCAATGGATTTACTAAAGTCAACTAATTTAGTACCTACAGCCTTAGATCCCATCACATCGACCATTTTACTCACCTTGAATTTAGCTTTTCTCTGCTGCGTACCTTTCCCAGATACCACAACCAGAATTGGCTCTATGTGCGAAGACACTGCAGCAACATAATTACCACTTCCTTCTTTAATGAAGGAAAACGGTGTTTTTAATGTGGTAGTTTCTATCTTGAATCTTTTGATATTGAATTGTAGTTTTTCTTTATCTAAATACACTGCTGTAATTACTTTTTCAGGATTGAACTTTTCGATGAAAATAACTTTTTCAGGATCAAATCTTTGTGTTAATTCCGTATCAGTTACTTCATAATTTCCATCTTTGGTAATGATAATTAATTTTTCATCTTCAAAAGTGCCTAAGTATTGTCCTTTTTCTTCTGCATTTAATCTGCCGAACTTATCATCGAACCACAATTTTCTACCCACTAAGGTACTTTTACCTGCTTCTTTTAATTTAACAGCTTTAATAGGATACTTGGTTACTTGATTTCCCACACTACTTCTTCCTTTTACTTCTAGTGTTTCAAAAAAGAAATCAAATTCTTTAATCCTTGCACTACAATTTGGACTTAAAATAATTTTTACAGATTCAGCTTCTCCATTGGCATTAATAGATAGATAATGTACTTTAGATTTTTCTATACTTTTAGCCAATACATATTCTTTGTCTCTGGTAACACCCGTAACATTAAAACGTTTTGCATAACTGATTCCTGAAGTGCCATCTACATATATCATATTATAGGTTGTACGCTCGTCGTTTTTCTGAAATACAGCAGCATGAATGATTTCTTTGCCAATAAATATTTTATCAGATACTTTGACCACTTTCATCGTGCCGCCTTTTGTAAAAGCAATAATGTCATCATAATCTGTACAGTCGCAAAGAAATTCATCTTTCTTTAAACTTGTACCAATGAAACCTTCAGTTCTATTAATGTATAATTTAGTATTTGCGATAGCAACTTGCTTAACTTGAATGGTGTCAAATTCTTTTAATTCTGTCTTACGCTCTTTGCCTTTACCATATTTTTTCTGCAGATTTTCATAATAACTAACTGCATAATCAACTAAGTTTTCAAGATTATGTTTTACTTCTTTTATCTCTGCTTCAATAGATTTAATTTGTGTAATTAAATCCTCAATGTCTAATTTATAAATTCTCCTAACTGGCTTATCAGTTAATTTTAATAAATCAGCTCTTTCTATTGGTTTTTTAAATTTCTTTTTAAATGGTTCAAAAGCTTTATCAATTGCATCGATTACCTTTTCCCAGTTAAGATGTTTCTTTTCTAGTTCTTGGTAAATCTTTTCTTCGAAGAATATTTTTTCTAAACTAGTAAAATGCCATTTTTCTAATAATTCTTGTAAATGAATCTCCAATTCTGCTTTTAATAAGGCTTTTGTGTGATCCACAGAATAACGTAATAAATCACTAACGCCAAGGAATTGTGGACGTTGGTTAACGATTACACAAGCATTTGGAGATAAACTAATTTCACAATCAGTAAATGCATATAATGCATCAATAGTAATGTCTGGAGAAATTCCGGCAGCTAAATCAATTTGAATCTCCACTTGTGCAGCAGTAACGTCCGTAACTTTTTTGATTTTAATTTTACCTTGGTCATTTGCCTTAGTTATACTTTCCATCAACTGCGAGGTGGTGACCCCATATGGCACATCTTTAATAACGAGTGTCTTCTTGTCCAATTCTTCTATATGAGCCCTAACTCTTATTTTACCACCTCTTTTACCGTCATTGTATGCAGAAGCGTCAATCATTCCTCCAGTTTGAAAATCTGGCAATAATTCAAATTTACGACCTCTTAAATATTTAACACTTGCCTCTAATAATTCATTGAAATTGTGCGGCAAAATTTTAGTCGATAATCCTACAGCTATACCATCAGCCCCCTGAGCTAATAATAAAGGAAACTTCATAGGCAAAGTAACAGGTTCCTGTTTTCTTCCATCATAACTCAATGCCCAGTCTGTCGTTTTATTATTAAACGCAACTTCTAAAGCAAATTTGCTTAATCTAGCTTCAATATAACGTGAGGCTGCAGCAGCATCGCCAGTTCGAACATCACCCCAATTCCCTTGAGTTTCTACTAATAAATTCTTTTGACCTATATTCACTAAAGCATCGCCTATACTTGCATCACCATGGGGATGGTATTGCATACTTTGTCCAATAATATTAGCTACTTTATTAAATCTTCCATCATCCATTTCTTTCATGGCATGTAGAATTCTTCTTTGAACGGGTTTTAAACCATCTTCTATAGCAGGTACTGCTCTTTCAAGAATCACATAGGATGCATAATCCAAAAACCAGTTTTTATATTGTCCTTGAACACCTGATTCGTTTTCTGTGACTCTACTTAAATTTTTTTCTTTTGCCATAACTATGCTGATTCGTAACTTTTAGATTCGATAGGTATCTTCACTGCCGTCACTTAAACTATTTAATTCAATAAAAATTAGGTCTGTAATTGCGATTAATTCATGCCAAACATGGGCAGAAATTTTTACTCTTGTTGGCGCAATCAATTCAATAATTTTTTCTTCTTTTGAGTTCAAATCCTTCCAATGCAAATTAGCTTTACCTTGTAATAAAAGCATGTCCTCAGGATTTTTACCAACATACAAGCCTTTATGATAATGTTGACCACTCACCGTTCCTGCTTTTCGATATACCAATAAAAATTCACCAGTTCTATCCGTACTAAAATAATGAAGCGCACCTCGCTCATCTACTGCTTTGATATCTATTGATTGAATTTGTACTGACATGATTTCACTTATTTATACTTCTGTTTCAGCTATCAATTTAGAGCCGCCAGGCATCTGAACAACCATGTCTTTCCATCCTTTACTCCAATCCCCAGCTATTACTAATTTGCCTTCTTCTTCTAATGCTTTTAAACGAAAAACTATAAAAGCATCTCCTATTTTCACTTTCATTTTACTTAAAATGTTCGTTATGGCACTTGGTAATTTTTGGGCATTTTTAGTTAACAAAGAGAGGATCTCTTTATCATAATAACTAATAGCCATACTTAATATTTTCTTACCTCCATCTAAGAAACGAACACCTTCATTCTCGTTACATATTTTTTTCCATTCGTCTGGATCCAATTCAAATTCACTTAAAGAAATAGGTCTTGCTAATTTTTTAGCTTTTAAAAATTCTTTAGGTTGTATCTGACTTAAATGTGTTGGATAAAATAATTGCCCTTTTTCATTTAAGAATGGCAGGTTATTTAAGTATAAAACATGAATACGTCCTTGATATTCTTTAAATTGACTCATTAACCAGTAATAACCACAAACATCATGCACATTCTGTCCCATCCAAATCCAAATCATTTCATTTTCATCATGATTCAATGCATTTTGTAAATGATGCACTGTTAGTTTATCATCTACAATATCCAATTGGTCTTCATAAGGGGAGTTAGCTAATACATTTTTCCACCAATCTCTTCTCAATTGATATCCTTCTGTTTCATACAAATCCAATAATGGTCCAACTGCATAGTCGTCCTTAATTTCAATAATCTTTCCAGTCAAAGATTCATCTAATTCCATAGCAGCTTCTAAAGCAGCTATATCCGCTGTGTTAAATACTATGTGTATCATTTGCTTTATCTAGTTCAACTTTTAAATTATTGATAATAAAATCTTGTCTTTCAGGTGTATTTTTGCCCATATAATATTCTAACAAATGTTGGATATGATCCCCTTGTTCTAAAATGACTGGCGCTAATTTTATGTCTGCATTGATAAATTTTCCAAACTCTTCTGGACTAATCTCACCTAACCCTTTGAATCGAGTTATTTCAGGCTTACTACCTAATTCAGCAATCGCTTTTTGCTTTTCAGCTTCATCGTAGCAATAAATTGTTTTTTGTTTATTACGAACACGGAACAAAGGTGTTTCTAAAACAAATACATGACCTCTTTTAACTAAATCAGGGAAGAACTGTAAAAAGAAAGTTAACATCAACAATCGAATGTGCATTCCGTCCACATCGGCATCAGTTGCAATCACAATATTATTATAACGTAGACCTTCTAATCCATCTTCAATATTCAATGCATGTTGTAATAAATTAAACTCCTCATTCTCATACACTACTTTTTTGGTTAGCCCAAAAGCGTTCAATGGCTTACCTCTTAAGCTGAATACTGCTTGTGTATCTACATTTCTAGATTTAGTTATGCTACCACTAGCTGAATCTCCCTCAGTAATGAACAAAGTACTGTTTTGCTGAGTGGAAATAAATATTTCTTTATTTTTATTGGGCACTTCATCATTTAAGTGCACTCTACAATCTCTTAGTTTCTTGTTGTGTAAATTAGCTTTTTTAGCACGTTCATTTGCTAATTTTTTGATGCCTGCCAGTTCCTTACGTTCACGTTCATTTTGTTCAATTCTCTTTTTAAGTGCATCAGCAACTGAAGGATTTCTATGTAAGAAATTATCCAATTCCTTAGCAAGAAATTCAGTGACAAAGTTTTTCATACTTGGGCCACCATCTGCCACATTTTGAGATCCTAATTTTGTCTTTGTTTGACTCTCAAAAACGGGCTCTTGAACACGCACAGACACAGCCGCTACAATACTTGTTCTAATATCGGAGGCCTCATAGTCTTTTTTGTAAAAGTCACGTATCACTTTTACATAAGCTTCTCTAAATGCTTGTTGGTGGGTACCTCCTTGAGTAGTGTATTGTCCATTAACAAAAGAGAAAATATCTTCTCCATAATCATTGTTATGTGACACGGCTACTTCGATATCCTCTCCTTTTAAATGTATAATCGGATACCTTAACTCATCTGGATTTGTTTTACGCTCTAATAAATCCAACAACCCATTTTTACTAATGAATTTTTTATCATTAAAGTGGATAGTTAAGCCAGCATTTAGATAACAATAATTCCAAAGTTGACTTTCTATGTATTCATAAATAAAATGATAATTTTTGAATATCGTTGCATCTGGCGTAAATACTACTAATGTCCCATTCGCTTCGGAAGTTTTAGTCTCCTTAGTTTCTTCTATTAAAACGCCTCTTTTGAAACAAGCAGATCTTTGTTTGCCCTCTCTAAATGCAGTGACCATGAAATCATCACTTAAAGCATTCACAGCCTTAGTACCTACTCCATTTAATCCAACAGATTTTTGAAAAGCTTTACTATCATATTTAGCGCCTGTATTGATCTTACTTACAACATCTACGATCTTGCCTAACGGAATACCTCGTCCATAATCTCGTATGGTGACTGTTTTATCTTGAATGGATATTTCAACCTGTTTACCATACCCCATGGTATGTTCATCAATACAGTTATCAATGACTTCTTTAATTAGAACATATATACCATCATCTGGAGCCGAACCATCTCCTAATTTCCCAATATACATACCAGGTCTTAGACGAATATGTTCTTTCCAATCTAAGGATCGGATGGAGTCTTCATTATATTCAGCTGGTATTTTTACTTCTGCCATAGTTATCAATGCTTTATGGACAAATTTATGCCCTAGTAAGTTTGCAAATCTAATGCCCAAGGGCCTGTTTTAGCCACTAAAGGGGATTATGTGGATAAAAGATTATTTTCTTATCTTTGAAATATCAAAAATCAGCCCTCATATCCAATTGTTGATTTAGACTACATAAAGTCAAAATCCATTGAATTATCTACTGAAAATGACAAATTTCAGTCTTTTTTAAGAGATTTGGACAGTTTATCATTAGATAAATCTGTTTTTGAACTTTCTGAGTTGATCTCTCCAAAAATTGAATGTACTGATTGTGGCAATTGCTGTAAAAGCCTAATGGTGAATATAGATGAAACAGAAGCAAACAATTTAGCTGCCCATTTAGGTCAAGATAGAGTTGAATTTGATGAAAAATACCTATCTAAAGGTGAATCTGGCAACATGGTGATCAATGCCATTCCATGTCACTTTTTAAAAGACAATAGTTGTACCGTATACAGTCATCGATTTGCTGGTTGTAAAGAATTTCCTGCTTTTCATGTACCAGATTTTAATAAAAGATTGTTTACAACATTTATGCATTACGATCGATGTCCAATTATTTTTAACGTCATTGAAACTTTAAAAATAGAAACTGGGTTTAAATTATAACAAAATAACGTAATATGTCTATACGTTTTGGGATAGATCAATTATTGAAGCTAAATCCAACTTGGAAAAAACTTAGAATTGGCATGTTAACCAATGATGCTGCAAAAACATGGAATGGACTACCCAGTAGAAAGGCATTGATAGATGAAGGATTCAATCTGGTTCAATTATTTTCTCCAGAACATGGTATTGATACAAATGGGAAAGACGGTGCTTTAATGAAGGATCAAATTGATCCAATTACCCATTTACCAATCATTAGTTTATATGGCAACAAATTCGCCCCTGAATCCTCTGACTTAGAAAATATTGATATACTAATTTTTGATGTACCAGATGCTGGCACTAGATTTTACACTTTTTTATGGTCAATGACCTACTTTATTGAGACTGCTGCGAAAAATAATAAAAAAATAATCATTCTTGACAGACCTAATCCATTATCTGGGAATTTTGATTTAGTAGAAGGGCCAATGCTTGACCTGAAAGTAAGCAGTTTTATTGGTAGATTTAGTATCCCAATTAAACATCAATCTACTTTTGGAGAACTTGCGCAATATTTTAATCAAAAAATGAATTGGAAAGCAGACCTTGAAATTATAAAATGTACTAAATGGAAAAGATGGCATACTTTTTCTGAATGGGGCTTGCCATGGGTGAAAACCTCTCCAGCAATTCAAAATTTTGAATCTTGTTTATTATATCCTGGTCTTTGTTTTTTTGAAGCTACCAATGTGTCTATAGGAAGAGATACAGCCTTTTCTTTTGAATGGGTTGGCGCACCATGGCTTAAAACTGATAAACTCGTTCCAATTTTAAATCAAGTATTAGGTAATGATTTAAAAATTGAACCTTTAAATAACGCAATTAGGCTAAAAGTGAAAGAACCTTCTTTATATAAAGCTGTAATGAATGGACTTATTCTTTTAAAAATAATCAAAGACATCTTCCCTAATGAATTTAAATGGGCTCCCTATCCTACTGAACACAATAAAAAAGGTGAAAATCACTTATCTAAATTACTAGGCATTCCTAATGCGGAACAATTGTTTGAATTACCATTGAAGGATTGGCTTCAACAAATTTCGAAATTATTAAGAGTAAACCATTGGCATAAAGAGATGGAACCTTTTCTTTTATACATTTAGTGTTAGTTATTCAACAACTAATTTATCTGATCTTTTTGTACCTGCATACAATTCATATTCCAGTAACCTACAATCAATTGTGGCATTATAAAATTCAATTCTTCTGCTTGGTTTTAAACGAACTTTTTTTGCTAAATCTAAGTTACCAGTAAAAATATATCCGATCATCCCTTTACATTGATTTTTCATAAAATCCCCCATTCTTGCATAGGTTACTTCTAATTCAATTTCTTCACCTAATCTCTCACCATATTCTGGATTGAACATTATTACAGCATTTTGAGTTGGCTCAGGCATTTTTGTTTTTTCAAAATCAGTGACTTGAAATTCAATCAAGTCCTCTACGCCAGCAACTTTAGCATTAATTTTAGCAATATCAATAGCCTGTTTACTAATATCAGAAGCAATAATTTTTAATCCAGGTATGGTTTTTATTTGTTCATCTAATTTTAATCTTTCATTGTAATACATACTATCATGATACCCTAATAAATGCATGAATGCATAACTCTCTCTTAATAAGCCTGGAACTCTTTTAGTAGCAATCAAGGCGGCTTCTATCGCTAATGTACCAGAACCACACATTGGATTCACAAACAACGAAGCTTGATCCCATTTGGTAGATAATATTGTTGCAGCTGCAAGTGCTTCTAACATTGGTGCTTTGCCAGGTAATTTTCTATAACCATGTTTAGCTAATGACTCCCCAGAAGTATCTAAAAAAACCTCTGCTTCATCATGCTTCCAGAACAAGTAGACTACTGCGCCCGATAATGTTGAGCCAGTGGAAGGTCTTAAATTAGTAGCATCTCTCATTCTATCTACGATCGCGTCTTTAACGCGTAAATTGGAAAATAAATTGGTAGATATACTAGGATGAAAGACATTGCTTGTGACTGAAAAATAACCCTTTGGGTCTATTAATTTTTCCCAATGAATACTGACTATACTTTTATACAATTCATCTGGATCGTTGCATATAAATGATTTAATTGAATACATCACTTGACTAGCACATCGAAGATTCAAATTTAAACGTATACAATCTTGAACTGTACCTGTTAATTCAACACCAGTTTGAAAAACTCGGTCTACTCTAAATCCTAAAGCAATTACTTCTTTATTTAATGAAGGAGCTAGCCATTTATGACAGGTAATGATAATTTTTCTGGGTGTTGTAAAAACTTGCATAAATACAAACTTACTGCAATTTAACTAACGACAATCATTCTACTTGCAAATACAGATCAATTAATTAAAATTAAAACACATCTAAATTAGCATTCATTTCCATCTACAATAAAATTATGATGTTTTCAATCAATCAAAATAAGCGAAATTTATGCTTTATAAATCTTTTCATTATTGTATGTTTTAGCTTTATTAGTATTGATTTATTAGCTACAAATTATTATGTAGATCCTTCATCAACTTTAAGTATTTCAAATGGTTCGATCAACTATCCCTGGAAAACGATAAGCCAAGTAAATGCAGGTACAACAAGTTTATTACCAGGTGATTCAGTTTTATTTAAGAGAGGCCAAACAATTTCAGGAAGACTGGTCGTACAAGCTTCTGGTTCAGCTAGTGCACCTATTGTTTATAGTGCATATGGTTCAGGTAATATGCCAGAACTCACCTATACTGCGTCTGATATCATCACTATTACAAATAAAAAATATATCGTAATTGATGGACTTAAGATTATTGATAAAACAATGCCGATAAATGACCATACAATTATTGCAAAAATTAGTTATGCAATCACTTTGCAAAATGCACCCTATTGCACCATTAAACATTGTGAAATCACACTTGTTGGTATTGCCATTGCAGCACAGGCAGGATCTAACTATACAACTATTGACTCTAATTATATACACAATTTAAGAGCAGTAAGAAACACCATTGGAGGTGATGATGATTATGGTGCTAATGCCATGGTGATAGGAAGTTCAAATAACATTATTACAAATAATAACATGATAGATTGTTGGGCTACAAGTTATGACTATGGATATGATGGTGGCGCCGTAGAATTTTTTGGGGCAAACATTAGTGATAACCTGATTTTATACAATACAGCCATTAATTGTAACGGTTTTATAGAGATTGGCAGTAATTCAAATGGTATTTCCAACAACAATTTAATTGCCTATAATAAAATCATCAACTGTGGACAAACAGGTACTTTTCATAACAAAGTAAATAGTTTCGCTATAACTATTAATAATTTAAAATTTTACAATAATGTGATCATTGAGTCAAAGAAACAATTCAATACAGTGAATGCATTGTTTTGGTACTCTGATCCTACTAACATTGATATGGTGGTCATTAAAAATAATGTAATTTGGTTAACTACTGGCGAAAATGTAATCAACAGAAATCAAGATATCCGTAAACTCATTCATACAAATAATATATATTATATAAAAAATGGTGTTGTGGGAATGACTATTGATAGTTCAGAATTTTTTTTTTCAAACACTTTCCCAATTTTTAAGGATACTACTGATAGTCCTGAATATTGGGATTACAATCTAGTACAAAATTCACCTGCTATTAATCACGGTATATATGTTGGACTAGAAAATGATTTTATAAAAAATCCAATTATAGGACCTCCAGATATTGGAATATTTGAATACCAGAATTCAGATACGACACCAGTCTTAAATGTCCAAGCAATTATAGGCGAAATAAGATGTTTTGGTGGCACTGCAAATATTCAAATTAATGCATTTGGTGGCGTCCCTCCATATATAGGAATTGGTACTTATATAAGAACTGCAGGAAATTATGTTTTTAAAGTAACTGATTCTATAGGAACTCAGAAATCAATTAGCATAACATTAACTCAACCTGATTCATTGTCTATCTCCATAGGATATGGAATTATAACTTCTTATAACCCAACTACCACTATTTATGTTTCAACGGATGGTGGAACTGCCCCATTTACATATCAATTAGATGATGCCCCATTCCAAGCTTCAAATAATTTTCCGAATCTGTTTCCTGGTACTTATAAAGTTACAGTTAAAGATGCCAATGGCTGTTTAGCAACTAAAACAATAAGTCTATCTATTACATCAATTACAAGTAATCCAGATAAAAAACTTAAATTAAATGTATACCCAAATCCCTCAAATACAAGTTTTAATGTAAGCAGTATTAAATACCGTGGCAGCTTTGTGACGATGAATTTAAATGTATATAATGCTTTTGGTCAGATTGTATATTCAGCTCAAGGTCGATCCAATGTAACTTACACATTTGGCGCAAATTTTATCCCAGGTAATTATGTATTGATAGCAGTAGTGGATGGAACTGTACAAGCCGTTAAATTATTAAAACTATAAACATTAAGTCCTAAAATAAAAATTCCTCAACAAATGTTGAGGAATTTTCTCTGTGGGAGCACACGGGCTCGAACCGCGGACCCTCTCGGTGTAAACGAGATGCTCTGAACCAACTGAGCTATGCTCCCTAAAGGAGGGCAAAAATAAGGGGGGATTTTCAATTTCCCAAATTTTTTTAAAAAAATAATAAAAGATCAATTAACCTGTTGAACTGTCAAAATGATAGATGGAATTAGAGGACGAACAGGATCTGTTCTTGCTTGAATAGTTTGAATTTGAATATTAGCAAGGGTTGAACTCCACATAATTTCGATATAATCATTGGCATTCAGATTTCTAAAGAAATTCCATGCTGCAACGGTAGCAGCAACAGCTGTACCCCCTTGAATTGTGATATCGGTACAAGTGGCTGGCACATCTACCCCATTTTTTCTTAACCAAATGGAAACATATGCAGTAGCAGTTCCTAATGCTCTATCTAATTGTGCAGAAAATTGAATATTGTATCTACCTGTTTTTTCTACAGTAATTTTAGAATTATCAACAACACTGACCCCTTGAGCAAAATCTAGGGTATTGTATAACATTGTATAAGCCGTATTCGGCATAGTAGCAACCTGTGTTGTATTATCGTGCCATGCTCCATAAGCCGCAGTTGTGATATTATTTACACCTGAACCATTAGTGCCCAATAAAATACCTGATAGTTGATTGGTGCCTGTTCCACCATGAGCAATATCAATTACTGAAGCACTCCAAGTTCCAGCCGCAATGGTTCCAACCGTAGATAAATTTGGTAATGTATTGATGGTTGAATTAGTGGTAGCCGTAATATTACCAGCTAAAACAGCATTACTTGCAGAGGTTGCATTTCCTCTAAGTTCTCCAATAAATTCATTAGCACTCAACGAATTAATACCTGATATATTAGTTGTGGTTGAACCTAAGACTAATGCTGTAGAACCTATTGTAATTTGTTTGTTTTCTAATTGATTATTTGAAATAGCAGTACCACTCCATGTACCAGCCGTAATGGTACCTACAGTACTTAAATTTGGTAGAGCTGTAAGGGATGAATTACTAGTTGCTGAAATATTCCCAGCAATTGTAGCAGTTGAAGCATTGCCAGTAGTATTTTGATTTAGAATTGGAAAATTAATTAGTTCAGCTGCACTACCATTCCTTTTTAAAAAATCTTGACTAAATTCTTTTCTTTGATACCCAGCTAACATGGCAACAGTATCAGCTATATTAATTTTATTATTAATTATAGAATCTAAACCTACCACACCTGACCAATCAATTTTTTTAGCAACGATTGCGTAAGGCACATCATTCATTTGTTGTAAACCTAGATTTAAGAAATTGATGCCCCCTTCTGGATCAATTTCAACACCAATATATAAAGGTTTATTCAGCCAATTAATTTTATCATATGTACCAGAAGTAACAATAATTGAATGTTCAACAGTACCTATGACAAGACTAAACATACCAACTACGTTGGTTTTAACTCGCTTAATTTCTTGGTAGCTTATTTTACCATCACTTGATCCCTCTATGATACTTAGTCGTATTGTAATATTTTTTTCGGGTATGATAGAACCATCTGTATTTCTTGCAATTGCTTGAAAATGAATGCCACTATTATTTTTTATTTGAGCAAAAACAAAAAAATGGCAACCAAGAAATATGATTAAGAAAAACAGTTTCATGTTTATTAAATTTTAATAATTCTTAAATACTTTGTTCTGTAATATCGGTTATCAATAATATAATTCAACATCAACACATAAGTACCCGTAACTAAATTTGATAAAGCAATTTTTTTCTTAAAAGATGGAGTGCTAAAAGGAGGATAAAAAACGTTTACCAATTCACCTTTCATATTTAACAAACTCATTTCTACAATTTTTATCCTTTCTTGAGCATTAAAAATGTATACATGACTATTTGTAGGATTAGGATATACAGAGATTAAATTATATTTTAAGTCTAAATTAGAAAGGCTATCTAAACTTGGGTTCATGATCTTTTCGAAATCTTTAGGTTGTAAAAAACCACTGGTTAACAGTAAAGACATTTGATCAGTAAATGATTTTGCAAAAACCTGCCCTATATTCCAATCAATAATCATGGATCCAATATTGAAAGAATTTCCTGTCGTATTTGTCTCAATTGAACTTGAAGGAGCTTTAGATTGAGCAAATCCAATTGTTATTGGTAAAATAAAAAACGAAACAGAAAGATAGAAAACAACAAGTAGTTTATACACTGGACTTAGTTTATAGTAAGATAGTTCAAATTTTTTAAATATGATAAAATCTTAAAAACAGTCATGTAAATGTAAAAACCTAATTTAATTGAACAGCTGGAAGCCTATTAGATTGGCTGTCAAAAAGAAATAATTCTACTATTTCAAAGCTCCAATATTTAAACAATGGAGATTTTTGTAAGATATCCTTTACCTCATTTTTTGTGTAGGCATTGATCGTGATCCAAGATTGTTGAGATTCCATGCTTACTGAATAGGTCTCAATGATACCTTTATTTAAAAGGTAATTAATATATGTTCTGTGTGGTGGGACTAAGGTCATAAACTCCTCGTCCATATCAAATGATATAATTGCTTGAAATTTTTTCATTCTAACTCTAAGTTAGTAAAGATCATTAAATATCATACAGTACGAATGTTAAAAATTTCGCATTATGTAATTTCTGTCTAATTTATTTGAATTGAACATAGCTAATTCTTCCACCAGAACCGGCTAAAAATGCAGCTTTTTTAGTAGGATGTTTCTTTACCACATGATATGGGTCTGAAGTTAAAGAAATCCAATTTGTTCCTTTATTATTAGACATATCCACTCCAGAGGTACCACAGGTAATAATCGTTTCATTATTTATAAACTCGACACTTGATTTGTATCCATTAGGAGAAGCTATTTTGGTAGGCTGCCAAACCATTTTCCTTTCTGTTAAATGTTTTCTGTCAGATTTAGATTCCAAGAATAATCGAAAGGCAACAATATTACTGTCTATTTTTTTTTGATTCATAAAATCGCCCCCAACAATTATAACACGATTTCTATTGGGAGATACCGCAATACTATTTGCGCCAGTTGAATTAGACCCTTGAATAATTGGTAGCGCAAAAGCTTTACCATGCTTCCATAACCTACTACTAGACCCACCTGTTACTAAAATAAGTTCTTTTCCAATTTGTACTAGATTGGAATTACTTGAAGCAAAAAATGCTTCTCCTTTTTTTAATTTAGAAGTAAAATATGTAGTAGATTTTTTTCTCCAATTTTCTCCTTTGTCAAAAGTCTCAATTAAAAAAATTGATGAATCAATTGGGTCGCCAATTACGATACCATGCCTGTCATCACTAAAATGAATAGCATCTAAAAACATCGCTGAATCTAGTTGTTCGAAAACTTTATACCAATTTAGTCCTCCATCTTTTGTTTTTAAAATAACTGCTGGTGAAGCAATTGCTACAATAATAGCTTCTTGATCATTCCATGCATGCATAGCCCTAAAATCTCTATTTTCAAACCCTTTTACTTGCATCCATTCAAATGTCTTTCCTTCATTGACAGATTTAGCGACCATTCCTTTTGAACCACTAGCCCACACCACATTCCAAGCAGGCACTGACAGAGCTCTTAAACTCACGCCTTCTTTTGCCGTCAATTGTTGAACAGGAAATTGAGCGGACAAATTAGTCCAACTCAATAGCACTAACATAAAAAAGATTTTAGAAATAGACATGGTTTTATGATTTTTGCAACCTAAAGATACAATATGATACCTTATTGGATGAGCAGAACAGAACTGATGTTGGGAGAAGAAAATATTAAAACCTTAATGGGGAAAAATGTGCTCGTCATTGGTCTTGGAGGTGTGGGTGGAATTTGTGCCGAAATGATTGTTAGAGCAGGTGTTGGCAAAATGACCATTGTTGATAATGATACCATTGACCTGAGTAATATTAATAGACAAATACCTGCATTACATTCTACTTCGGGTATGCCAAAAGCTCAAGTACTTGGTGCTAGACTTAAAGACATTAATCCAGCATTAGAGCTAACTGTTTTAGAGATTTTTATCAAAGAAGATTTAACTAAGAACTTATTAGATAGCACAAAATGGGACTATGTAGTAGATTGTATTGATACTTTATCTGCAAAAACATTTTTAATTAAGGGGTGCATAGATCGAAATTTACCTATTGTGAGTTCTATGGGTGCAGGTGGGAAAGTAGATCCAAGTCAGATTAAAGTAACAGATATATCCAAAACATCTATTTGTAATTTAGCACGTTATGTCCGTAAACGTTTACAAGCACTTGGTATAAAAAAAGGTTTAAAAGTAGTTTTTAGTCCGGAAAAAGCAGATCAAGATAAGATCATAGTAACCGAAAAAGCATTTCCAAAAAAGTCAATAATTGGCACCTTAAGCTATATGCCGGCAATTTTTGGCTGTACAGTTGCAAGTGTGGTAATAAGGGATTTAATAGCAACAGATTGATTTAGTTCAAATTGAACTAAAATTTCTTTGAAAAACGCTCAAAATATCTTTATTTTGCAACCCCAAGGTGAGTAAATAAATTGGGTAATGATGGTTCGGTAGCTCAGCTGGATAGAGCGTCATCCTTCTAAGATGAGGGCCATTGGTTCGAATCCAATCCGAATCACAAAGCTTGTCACAAAAGTGACAAGCTTTTTTTTGCATCTGAGGTATACTATATTAACTGCGCACCACAACCCTTTAGAACGTCTAATTTTATAACTAAAAGCTGTAATTTAGTGTTTATGGAGGTTAAAATAGAAGACAGTTGGAAGAGAGCATTGGCGCCATTATTTGAGCGTCCCTATTTTAAACAAATAATAGCACATCTTAAAACCGAAAAAGCACTTAACAGAACAATTTATCCAAGGGGAAGTTTAATATTCAATGCTTTTAACAATACACCATTTGATAAGGTAAAAGTAGTCCTACTAGGACAAGACCCCTACCATCAGCCAGGTCAAGCAATGGGACTAAGTTTTTCAGTGCCTACTGGATGTAAGATACCTCCATCATTAATGAACATCTATAAAGAATTAAATAAAGACATTGGGATGCCAATTCCTCAATCTGGAGATTTAACACATTGGGCAAAACAAGGTGTGTTATTATTAAACTCAGTACTCACCGTTAAGGCTGATGAACCAGGGAGTCATAGCAAAATTGGATGGACGCAATTCACAGATGATGTAATAAAAATGTTGTCTAATGAAAAATCAGCATTAGTCTTTATTTTATGGGGGAATTATGCCAGTCAAAAACAAGTTTTGATAGATGCAACGAAACATAAAATTTTAAAAGCGGCACATCCCTCCCCGTTAAGTGCCTACAATGGTTTTTTTGGGTGTAAGCATTTTAGTATGACCAACCAATATTTAATTCAAGTAAAGAAGGATCCAATAGATTGGACAATTTAATATGATAAAAAAAATTCCCTTATTGATTGGACGGTTAATGTCATTTTGGGCATTACTCGTGTTTACATCCACTATGTTTATTTTTATATGGTTTTATCTACCTTGTTTCTTGTTAACAGAACCTAATAAAACAAGATGGCACAGATTCATTTCTCAAATATGGATGGGTTTGTTTTTAACTTTGATAGGTTGCCGATTTAAAGTTTCAGGGAAACATCATTATGAAGGTATTGGTCCAGCAGTAGTTATTTGTAATCACAACAGTTTAATAGATGTGCCAATTAGTACACCATTTTTACCTAGAGCAAATAAAACTATTGCTAAAAAAAGCTTTGTCTATGTGCCAATTTTTGGTTGGGTTTACCAGTTTGGATCCGTAATTGTGGATAGAAAAAGTGATCAAAGTAGAAGAGCTAGTTACGAAGCAATGAAAAATGTTTTAACGCAGGGATTAGACATGTTGATCTATCCAGAAGGCACTCGAAACAAAACCTCCGAACCATTAAAATCATTTTATGATGGAGCATTTAAATTGGCCATAGATACTAATAAGCCAATTATACCTGTTGTTATATTAAATACAAAAAATATTCTTCCAGTTTATCCAGTTGCCTATTTTAAACCAGGCAAAATTCAAATGGATATATTAGCTCCTATTTACCCTGAAGGTCATACTGTTCAAACCTTGAAACAATTGGCCTTTGAAACAATGACTGCACACTATTTAAAAAATACTTCAACTAATAAGTGGAATTAGAAAAAGTCCTACTTCTGTTAATCTTCAAATCACGAAGAATTCCAGATTTAGGATTCACAGTAATACTAAAAGATCTATAGATACCTATTGGCATCACATTGATAGCCAATTGCCAACAATGCATTTCTCTAGTTATAAACATACTTAATTGCTGAACAGAGAATTTAGATAAATCCACAAAACTACTTCCACCTACTTTCCATTTTGGAGAAACACTAAAATCTCCTGTTAAATTTAAAGTTGAAAATGTTTGTAATTTAAAGCCTGAATAATCAGGTTTTATGGTTTTTGAAAATTGAAATGAGTAGGATAAACTCAAAGACCAAGGTGTGTTGAAATCAGTAAACTCAGCAGGATTTGACCTAACATATGAAAGTTGTCTTTGTTGTTCATCTGGCGTCATGAATGGATCAATAGGAATATTCTTTTTAGTATCTTTATTTTTATCCTTTGGTTTACTAGCAAATGTAGTGGAGAAAGATACCGCTCCATTTGTAACTGATCCAAACTTTAATTTTGCAGGATCGATAGCTAATTTATTAACTCTAAAGCCTTTTGAATCAGATTGATATGGATCAATATTAAAAGAGGTTGTGATATTTAATTTTTCAAATAAAGTGGTTCTTGCATAAAAATTAAAAGCGCCTAATGCAAAACTGTCAGCTAAAAAATTATAACTTGAATTGAATCCAAATCCTTCAATTAATTTGAATTTCTTGAAAGCATCAGCACTAGTATCTTGTTTGTCTTTTACTTTCATTTCTAAAAAATTGTCTACCCCAAACCCCATACCACCGAACTGGCCTTCACTAAATGCTCCTCCTAAACCATTGCCATCAAATTTAGAAAATCGATAGGTCCTACCAGTAGAGTCAACTTGTGTTGCATAATGATATTTTTTTGCCATATCAGGCTTATAATTCATTGATAAAGTGGGTCTAATTTCATGTCTAATTGCTTTAATATTTCCTTTCTTTAATTTATAAGTACCGAATATTCTAGTCGCAGTGCCTAATCCAAAACTCATTTGAGAAGCTCTGTAAAATCCTCTATTGATTGTTGTATCAACTTTCTGTAATTGACTATTCCAAGATTTAATATTTTGTTGCCCAAACCATTTTTCATCTAAAGAAATACTAGGTGTGATTGTAACAGGTCCCAAAGAAGGTAAAGAAAGCGAAATAGGGATACTATGATTGGCTCCCCATTGCATAGTGTCTAAAATCCTTCGTATACTAAATGCTGAATCATAAAATGATAATTGATTTTGCATGCTACCATTATAGCCTATACCAATTTTTTCGTACCACTTTCCTGCACCAATTTGATCTTTTTGTTGAAACGGATAAACAGTAATAGCATTAAAATTAATATTTGGTAAACTCATATTCACTAACCCTAAATTATTATTTTGATTATGGGTTAGGTTCATCGATAGGTTGTATTTATTATTCCAAGACTTACTATAAGAAACGGATGAACTAATTTGATTCTGGAAATTCTGAGTGACGTTATTTAATAAATTTCGATTATACTTTGTACTTCCAAAATTTACATTGGCCGAAAAACTTGTCCCTGGTCTTGCCTTCGCATCCATTGTATGTGACCAGTTTAACATATATGTTCTTCCACCAGTAAACTCGTCTGACGATTTAGTACTCCTATTCAACGCACGGGTATTTTGTAAGCTTAAATTGAAGTTGCCCAAGTATTTATATCGCTGAATATACTTGCTGTTCATATTTATATTCCAACCACCATAGGAATATATATTAGCCCTTACAGTGGCATCCACATGCTGGTTGATCACTTTGTAATAACCAATACCTTCGAAACCCAATCCAAAGTCTTCACTTGAAGTAAATGCAGGGGCCATTAAACCAGATTGACCTCCAGTTTTATTCAGTGGGAAGATACCAAAAGGAATACCAACAGGCATTGGCACACCCTCAAATTCTGGAAAAGCAGGGCCAGATACTCCAATTTTATTGGTGACAATTTTAAGTTTGTTGGTTCTAAATGCAAAATGAGGCTCATCTAAATTACAAGTTGTAAATCTTGCTTTCCAAGCAAATGCATCAGTTGGATTTACTTTTTTCATTGCATTTGCATTCACATAAATCTCCCCTTGTTGAAAGTTACTATTCTTAGTTAAACCCTTGCCTGATTGTAAGTTATAGAAAATGGAATCATTTGTAGAGTTTAAGTCTCCCTCTTTAAATTTAGGTTTACTTTTTAAATTACCTGTAGTATCTTTTGCACCAAATGCAGTGATATTTTGTGTTTCCTGATCAAAGATGATTTTTCCGGCTTCAAGTGCTGCAGTTTTATAGGTTGTTTTAGCATTGCCATATAAAAAAAAGGTTTTTGACTTAAGCATCATTACTCCAGAATCAGTCGCTGCATAACTAATTGGCGCATCCACACTGTCTTTTGAAAGTGCTATCTTTTTTTTACCTGAACTATCAACTTGAGCATACAGGTTCGTATGTAAAGTAGAAATTAATATCGTTAAAATCAGCATTTTAACAATAGAAAAGGTCGTTTTTGCGTTATTTTTGTATCCTGCTAGGTTCACTCCTGCAAAAATAAAGTAAAACAATGTTAAGGAACTGATTATGAAGCAAAATAGAATGATTTTAGCATTGGGTTTTAGCCTAATAGCCCTTTTTACTAGTTTTGGATTCAATCTTCACGCCCAAAATGTCCCAAAATCATTAAAACGAATCGTTATTGACCCCGGACATGGTGGTACGGATCCAGGTTCGAAAGGTCAATACTCCACAGAGGCGGCTGTTTCATTGGCAATTTCATTAAAATTGGAGGCTTTCATAAAACAGGCTATGCCAGATGTAGAAGTAGTAATGACTAGAACTACTGATATTTACCATTCAGTGGTTGAAAAAGCTAAAATAGCGAATGCTGCCAAAGGCGATCTATTTGTTTGTATTCATACCAATTCTGCAAGAGGTAAAGCTGTCAAAGAAGTGGTAGGCTACACAAAAAAGACTTATACTGTAAAGAAAAAAGGAAAGAAGAGAAAGGTGACACGTGAAGTGCCCATTTATAAAACGACCTATATTCCAAGTACAGCCATGGGAACAGAGACTTACATATACAATGTAGGGAAATCAGACCTTAGAAAGGAAGTAGCAAGTGAGATGGTAGATGAGGTAGTAGAGCAATTAGACTCTGTTTCTTTAAAGCAAATTAAAGAATATGAATCTGAGCAAGACCCAACAAAAAAGATGATGGCTAGTATCTTAGCACAGCAATATTTCCAAAGAGCAGCAAGTTTGGCCTTAACGATTGAAGAAGAATTTAAGGCCGCCGGAAGGGTCAGTAGAGAAGCAAAACAGCGTCCAACAGGTATTTGGGTGTTACAAGCAGTCGCCATGCCCGCTGTATTGATCGAAACGGGATTTATATCAAACCCAGAGGAAGAAGCATATTTAAATAGTGAAAATGGCCAAAATGAGCTTTGTGAAGCCATTACAAAAGCATTACAACGCTACAAGAACTCTTTAGATAATCAACAAAAGGCAAATGCCAATTAGGCTAATTTTTAGCTAAATTTGCAATAATTCAAGTAACCGACTACTATGCGTGTATCCAATGAAACCAAAGTGGGCGCTTTAACTGTTATTGCAGTTACGCTAATAATTTTAGGATTCAATTTTCTTAAAGGCAAAACATTCTTTAAATCAGGGACGTTTATATACGCTAAATATACTGACACAAAGGGTTTAATTGTTTCCAATCCAGTATTTGTAAATGGCTTTCAAGTAGGAACAGTATTTGAGATTGAAAATATGAATGACAATTTATCTGAATTAATTGTCTGTATTAAGTTGAATCAATTATATAAGATTCCTGTAAACTCAATTGCAACGATTCAAGAAAATCCTCTAGGCACCAATGCAATTAATATTGTTCCTGGGAAAAGCACAACAATGATTCATTCAGGAGATACAATTAAAACAGCACCTGCAGCAAGTTTATTGGGTGATTTTATGAATACACTTTCGCCACTTGGTGAACAAATAAAAAACACAATTACATCTTTAGAGAAAGTTTTAGGAAATGTAAATAAAACATTAGATGACGAAAACCGTCAACACTTCAAAGTAATTCTTGAAAATCTTTCAACAACAACAATTAATTTAAACAGATCTATTTTGTCGGTTGAAGGCATGCTGAATAAACAAAATGGGTCTATCGCTAAAACAGCAGATAACCTAAATTCATTTACAAACAATTTGAATCAAAACAATCAAAAGATCACGAATATCCTTAGCAATTTAGACAGCACAACCAAATCAATTAAAGATGCAGATTTAAATAAAACAATCAAAGACATTCAAATTGCTTTAACTGCTTTAAATACTACAATTAACAAATTAAATTATGGCAATGGCACAGCAGCCAAGTTAATAAACGATCCAAATATTTACACTCAGTTACAAAGCACAATTAAAAGCGTCAATACTTTAGTAGATGATATTAAAGTGCACCCAAAACGCTATGTAAGTATTTCAGTTTTTGGCAAGAAGGATAAAAGCGCCCCTTTAGCTAAACCATTATCGGACACTGTGGCTCATGATTAAAACCTTTACTAATATTGTTTTAGGCACAATCTTATTGATTACTTTACATGCCCAAGGTCAAGACACCACTACTGTTGCCAATAATACTGGTAAATTGATTGAATTTCTTTCAGCCGAATCTTACAACATAAAAAAACAGGACAGCATGGATTTTCTAATCCTTGTAGGTCATGTGAAAATTAAACAAGGCAATACATTCTTATATGGAGATAGTATTATTGTTAATTCAACAAATAATACGCTAGAAGGGTTTGGGAAAGTGCATATCAATGATGCTGACTCAGTGCACACTTATGCCGACTATTTAAAATATGATGGAAATACTAGAAAAGCGCAACTCAGAAAACATGTTAAATTAACAGATGGACGAGGTACATTAACCACTGATTCTTTAGATTATGATGTGGCAGTAAAAATTGGCGTCTATAAAAAAGGGGGTAAATTAGTTCGCAATAAAACTGTTTTAAAAAGTAATGAGGGCGTGTATTATGGTATCACAAGAGATGTGATGTTTAGAAACAAAGTCTCTTTGATAGATCCTGATAATAGTATCCTAACAGATACTTTAGAGTACAATACCTATTCGCAATTAGCAAATTTCATTAGTCCTACTAAAATTATTAGTGGCTCAAGAATCATCAAAACAAAGAATGGCAATTATAATATTGGCAGCAGAAAAGGGTATTTATATGAACGTTCTTCTATTGATGATAGTAGTTATTTTTTTATAGCTGACGAGATGGCTATTGATGATTCATTAGGTCTTGGAGAATTTAGAGGAAACGCTTTGTATAAATCTAAAGACAGTTTAAGTTTTGATCTATTAGCTAATAATATAAAAACCAATCGAAAAAAAGATATTTTATTAGCTACTGAGTTACCTACCTTGATGATTAAACAGCCAAAAGATACTTTATATATTAGTGCAGACACCTTATATAGTGGCAAATTATCAGACTTAAAAAGACCTAATCCTAAAGTTAGGCTTAAAGAAGCCCTAATACAAGACTCCAGTTTAAATAAATATATTGAAGCTTTCCATCATGTAAAAATTTATTCCGACTCCATACAAGGTATTGCGGATAGTTTATTTTATGGACTTGCAGATTCAACTATTCGCTTACACAATCAGCCAATTCTATGGGTAAATAAAAATCAACTTACCGGTGATACGATTTACATGCATTTAAATAATAAAAAAGCAGAACAACTCAGGGTACTTAATAATGCCATGGCCATAAGCCCAGTAGATAGCACTGATTATTTTAACCAACTTAAAGGCAATACAATTATAGTTGATTTTGTAGAGAGCAAAGTACACAAAATGCAAACAAAGGGCAGTGCTGAAAATATTTATTTTGCAACAGATAATGAAGGAAAATTCATTGGTGTAAACCATTCAAATGCTCAAATAATTACCATAGATTTTAATAATGATGAACCAGTAAAAATTGTATTCATCAATCAATTGACAGGCAAAATGACACCTCTATATGAAACCCCAAAAGAAGCATTAAGAATCAATCATTTCAAATGGTGGATTGACCTTAAACCAAGAACAAAATTTGATATCCTATCACCTAAAGTAAACTAATCATTTGATTTCTTCCTCCGATTTTTCAAGCATTAAATAAGCTTTAATAAACCCGTCAATTTCACCGTCCATCACTGGTCCAACATTACCCACTTCAAAATCTGTCCGGTGGTCTTTGATCATTTTATAGGGATGGAATACATAAGAACGTATCTGACTACCCCATTCTATTTTTTTCTTGTTTGCATTGGACGCATTGAGGGCCTCTTGTTTTTTACGCATTTCTTCCTCATACAATCTACTTTTTAGCATTTTCATAGCTAACTCCCTATTCTCCCCTTGTGTTCTTGATTGTTGACATTCTACGATAATGCCAGAAGCGTGTTTTAAACGTACAGCGGTTTCAACTTTATTTACGTTCTGTCCACCCTTACCACCACTTCTATAAAACTCCCATTCAATATCTGCTGGATTCACAATAATTTCAATGGTGTCGTCAATTAGAGGATATACATATACAGAGGCAAAGCTAGTATGACGTCTTGCATTACTATCAAATGGAGAAATTCGTACTAAGCGATGCACACCAGATTCGGCCTTTAAAAAACCATAAGCAAAGGGTCCATCAAATTGGATTGTTGCAGATTTAATTCCAGCCCCATCCCCTTCTTGATAATCTAAGGAACTCACAGTCCATCCTTGCTTTTCACCATACATAGTGTACATTCTTAACAACATTTCGGCCCAATCCTGACTCTCAGTTCCACCTGCACCTGGATTAATTTGAAGTATTGCAGGTAATTCATCTTCAGGTTTATTTAATGTACTCTTAAATTCAGCCTCTTCGATAGCTAGAATCGCTTTATCATAAGCCTCTTTCGTTTCTAATTCGGTCGCATCACCTGCTTTCCAGAATTCGAATAATACCACAAAATCTTCTACACTCGTTTCAACATCCAGAAACAATCGCGTCCAATATTCATTTAATTTAATTTCCTTCATCGTGGCTGTAGCACGCTTGTTGTCATCCCAAAAACCTGGTGACAAGGAAAGTTGTTTGTCTAAATCAATTTTATGTAAACGGTTATCAACGTCAAAGAAACCTCCTCAGGACACTCACTTGGTCCTTCATACGCTTAATCTGTTCAATCGTCATATGAATTCAAATTTAAGTTCAATTAAAAAAAGTAACTACAAACCTCATAAGCCGGATTCTGTTTCTAAGCTATCATTTATCTAGCCTTAACATTACTGCTAAAGTCTTGCTGCCTACCCTGGAACTCGAACGAGTCGCCCTCAAACGTTCCTTTACATGGCATTACAGCACCCAAGGTTTACCCGATAAAACAATTACTTATTTTATCCGTGAGCTTTTACCTCACGTTTTCACCTTTTCCTCTTTCGAGGTAGTTATTTTCTGTGGCACTTTCTCTATCTCATTGCTGAGATGCCGGCTATTGACCGGTGGGTTACCCTATGCTGTCCGGACTTTCCTTGGTAATTGCTTACCACGATAGCTCGGGATTGTAGTCAGGCCAAAGGTAGTAAAATAAAATGGATGTACTTAATACTGGAAAAAGACTTCAGTAGCACCATAACCATAAAAATCGGAGTATTGATTGATAAAGCTTTTAACCCCTTTCTTTACTTTCAATAGATCGTGGATCTCATTTTTTAATTTGCCAGTCCCTACTCCATGAATGATAATCATTGAGGGCAAATGGTTTAGCTGTGCCAACTCGAACCACTTTTCAAATGTTTCCAATTGAAAATGGATAATCTCAGCATTGGTCAAATGACTATGACGATCCATTAATTTTTCAATATGTAAGTCCACCACAGATCTAGCTGCAGGAATATGTTCTTTTATTTTTGAAGCGTCATACACTTTATAACCAGCATTTCTTAAAACATCAATTGGAATATGGTTATCCTCTTCTTGATCAGGATAAGTATTAAATAAAAGGTAATCTAGTGTAACCTTATTATCTTCTTTTAAGGCTTCAATTTTCTGAAAAATTTGCTTTGGTTTGATTTTGACGAGCGCTTCAAAATGAGCTGCTTTTTTTTTATGCTGTTCTGTCAAGGAAAAATCAAACGCAAACTGAGGACTATCATTCACTTCCGCAAAGGGTATATCATGAATATAAAAATCAGTAAAAGGTGCAATGGTAGAAGTAATTGAAAAATCTACTTCACCTTGCGTAATTTTTTCGTAGAGAAAATTATATGCGATACGCGTTTTATTAGATAAGTAAATTTTGAGCGTTTCTACCACTTCATCATTAAAATCATCTAACGTAAATTTAGGGATAAGATACAACCAAACTCCAGCGTCCTCTTTGCTATCATTTTTCTTGATCTTCTCTTTTGGTAGCTGATCTACAAAAATTTTCTGAGGTGCTTTTTTTTCAGGAAATAATTTTTTTTCAGAAAATCTTTTGAAATAAGGAAAGTCAATTTGATCCATATAGGCTGGAAATTTCACACCTCGAACTTCAATCATCACCATCTTGTCATTCATGATTTCAATGATACGACCTTCTTCATTGCTATGCAACACTAATATTTCATCCCCTACCTGGTATTTCATCCGTTATTTTTTTGCTAAAAGACTATGCTTTTTTGAATACAAATTGTAGATCACTAATCCTATAAACATCCAAATAAAGAACCACAACCAACTCACTGGGGGAATCTCTATCATTAAGTACAAACAAGACATGGCGCCAATAATTGGTATCACAGAATATTTTCTGAGAAAACTTAAAAAAGCCACAATCGATAATATAAACACAAATACTAAATACAAAATCTCTTGATATCCTTCATTACCTGCTTCCATCAATGCATTCATAATTCTGTGCTGACCAAAATAAATAAAGATTAATGCTAGAGCTGGAATAATATACTGGCCATTTATATATGGCAATCTAAAAGCCTGACGTTTTACTGTTGGCGATAGCCTAGGTAAAACTAACACTCCAAAACAGACTAACACAAAAGCAAATAAGGTACCTATACTTGTTAAGTCTGTCATTCTAGAGATAGACATAAATAATGAAGGAACGCCTACAAAAATCCCAGTGATAATAGTGGCAAATGCTGGAGTCCCAAATTTAGGATGTACTTGAGAGAATTTCTTAGGCAAGAGTCCATCTCGACTCATACTCATCCAAATTCTTGGTTGTCCTAATTGAAAAACCAATAACACACTGGTGGTAGCTACCACTGCACTTATTGAAATGATATAGCCAATTTTATGCAAGCCAATTCTTTCAAAAACAAAAGCTAAAGGATCATCCACTTTAAGTTGCGAAAAATTGACCATGCCAGTTAATACTAGGGCAATTAAAATATACAATACAGTACAAATCAGTAAAGAGTAAATCATACCTCTTGGCATATCTCTTTGAGGATTTTTACATTCTTCAGCGGTAGTTGAAATAGCATCAAACCCTATATAAGCATAAAACACAGCCGACACGCCAGCTAAAACGCCTTTAAATCCATTAGGCATAAATGGTGCCCAATTAGCTGTATCCACATAAAAAAATCCTAATACAATGACCAATAATATAATGGCAATCTTAAAAATAACCATTAGGTTAGTGCTCTTTTTACTTTCTTTAATACCTCTATAGACCAACATTGTAATTAATACAACTATAACAAAGGCGGGAATATTTAAAATAATTCTTGTTTGACCAATCCTAGGTGCATTGGTAATTGCATCATATCCAATTCTAGCTAACTTACTAAAGGTTTCTTTTGTGCCACCTGCTGCCAAATGTTTTACTGCTTCATCATAACCTAGTTGCGCCGTTTCGAAATTGGTAGACAACCAACCCGGAAGATGAATATGAAATCCTTCTAACAAATTAATAAAATAACCACTCCAACTAATTGCTACAACAATATTTCCGATAGCATATTCTAATATCAGGGCCCAACCAATAATCCATGCAATTAACTCACCAAATGTAACATAAGCATACGTATACGCGCTTCCAGCAATAGGTACTCTACTTGCAAATTCAGCATAACAAAGTGCGCTAAATCCACAAGTGATGGCAGTGATGACAAATAGAATAGAAATTCCAGGGCCACCATGAAAAGCAGCGGTACCAATGGTAGAGAAAATACCTGCACCTACCACTGCGGCGATACCCATTAACGTAAGATCTCGAACGCCTAATTCTTTTTTTAATCCACTAGCACTATGTCCTTCCACTAAACCTGTTTCCGCATCTTGTACAATTTTTTCAATTGACTTTTTTCTGAATAAAGACATATTATAATTATTGGATTCTGTTCATTAAAAAATTAGCCAAATCAATCAATGGCTTTTTCCTAGCAGAAACGACTGCAATGGCTTCTAAATGTGCAAATGCTTCCTGCATGTATTTTTGTTTCAAATTTTCTGCCCAAGCGTCAACTTTACATGCCCTAAAAATAGCTAATACCTGATCTACTTTATCTACTGGATCAGAAGTTAATAATACATTTAATTGTTCCAATTGTGCTGGGTTAGATATTTCTAAAGCACGAATCAACAAAAAGGTTTTTTTATTTTGTTTAATATCACCTCCAGCGTCTTTACCAAAAACTTTAGCATCACCAAATGCATCTAAATAGTCATCTTGAATTTGAAATGCGATACCTAGTTTTTTACCAAACTCATATAAATGTTTACAATTATTTTCTCCTGCGCCACCAATGATAGCACCCATCTGTAAGCTAGCTGCTAATAAAACAGACGTTTTTAAGGTAATCATATGAATGTATTCCTCTATACTTACTGTAGCTCTTTTTGCATAGTCCATATCTAGTTGCTGCCCCTCGCAAACTTCTCTCGCTGTTTGATTAAACAGTGCTAATATTTTAGACAAATGACTAGAATGGATAGATTGCAAATATTCATATGCTCTGATGACCATAATATCACCCACTAGTAAAGCTGTATTCGAATCATACTTTGTATGCACTGTTGGCTGTCCTCTTCTTAAACTTGCCTCGTCCATCATGTCATCATGTACCAACGAAAAATTATGAAACAACTCTACTGCTTTGGCTGCTAAATAGGCATCAGGATGTAAGTCGCTAAATAGTTCATTACCCAATAAACATAATACAGGACGGATACGCTTACCCCCAATTTTTAAAAAATATTCACTAGGCTCATACAATGTAGCCGGATGTGAAGGGAAATGCTGTGTATCGAAATCTTGGTTAAATTTTTCGATGAGTTCTTGAAAAGGATGCATGTTACAAACTTACCCAAATTTTATCATTTTTTAAACAGTTGTTTGAGCCCTTAATACTAAATTTGCGCAACCCCCAAAATCTAATTTTATGCGAATAATCCCCTACTTACTTATTCCAATTTTAGGGCTCATCTCTTCTCAAGCACATGCACAAGCCTATAGTTTAGAACCAATAAAGAAAACTGGCCCTTATACATCTGGATATAAAAAAGCAATTGGTGTAAAAATGTATCCTAGCGCTATTACTTATAAATCTTTCATGACAGATAGTAAAGCAATAGAAGTACTGGGCTACTTAACTTTAGATGGGTTTAGAACCACCGTTTTAATTGAAAAATACAGCCCATTTGCCAACACTGACAATTTCAGTTGGTATATTGGTTATGGAGGACATATGGGTGTTTGGAGCGAAGAATGGAAAAAGAATAATCCTACACATGATGCTGGCATTGCTCTTGGAGTTGATGGCGTTCTTGGTCTTGATTATAAAATTAAAAATGCACCACTTAACCTTAGTTTAGACTGGCAGCCTTCCTTTAATTTTGTTGGATCAAGCTATTTTGAAAGTGGATGGGCAGGTTTAGGCATTCGCTACACCATTAAATAAAGTCTTCACAAAAGCCACTTTATCAAATAAGATGAGGTCATCTAATTGCTCACCTACACCAATATATTTTACTGGTATTTTACATTGATGCGCAATTGCCAACAAAACACCTCCTTTAGCTGTGCCATCTAATTTAGTGATGGCTAAAGCTGTAACATTAGTAACTGCCATGAATTGTTTGGCTTGTTCTAAAGCATTTTGTCCTGTAGAACCATCTAAAACTAATAATACTTCATGGGGTGCATCTGGCATCTGCTTTTGAATCACTCTTTTGATTTTGTTCAACTCGTCCATTAGGTGCGCTTTATTGTGTAAACGTCCCGCTGTATCAATAAAAACAATATCAGCTTTTCTTGCTAAAGCAGACTGTACGGTATCAAAAGCAACGGAACTTGGATCAGCTCCCATATTTTGTTTTACAATCGGCACACCCACGCGTTCACTCCAAATAGTCAACTGGTCTACTGCGGCAGCTCTAAAGGTGTCAGCTGCGCCTAATAACACTTCATTTCCTGCAGCTTTAAAATGATGCGCAAGTTTGCCAATGGTTGTTGTTTTACCTACACCATTTACCCCAACAACTAGTGTAATGAAAGGTTTTTTATCTGCAGGAACTTGAAAACCAGCAAGATCTTGTGGTGTATCTATTAATAAATTTGCAATCTCGTCGTATAGGAGCTGATTCAGTTCAGCTATAGAGATATATTTATCTTTCTTAACCCTTTCTTGTATTTTTTCAATAATTGCAAGTGTGGTATCTACCCCTACATCAGCCCCAATTAAAGCCTCTTCCAATTGGTCAAGCACTTCATCATCTACTGTGGTTTTACCTACAATCACCTTAGAGATACGCTCAAAAAAGCCTTGTTTGGTCTTTTCCAGACCTTGATCTAATGATTCCTGTTCCTTTTTCCCAAATAATTTTCCTAAAAAACTCATAGTATTCAAAATTAGTTATTTACAACCTCCTAGAAAAGAAAATTCTGGTGTAACTACATGTTATCTATCCAATAAAATTTAGGTACAAAAAAACCTTCTCTAGCAATTGAGAAGGTTTTGAATAATATTGATTACGAAAATCAATAGCGGTAATTATTTACCAGCTAAGAATTCTTTAACGTTGTCTTTGTAAACGATAGACTCTTTAAAAGTGTACGCACCAGTTTTTGGGCTACGTACTGCTTTAATAACTTTAGTCCAGTTTTTTGCTTCAGCAGAAGCCTTAAGATCCTTGATTTTCGCGTTTTTAGAAGCTGCTTTTGCCATGATTATTTAATTTCTTTGTGTACAGTTACTTTTTTCAAAATTGGATTATACTTTTTGAACTCCATAC
>JACCDN010247311.1_pt1 | contig 102429 bp, 77 predicted proteins | sample 7441691 | NCBI WGS metagenome assembly JACCDN01 (sample SAMN15323439, study PRJNA562643) | freshwater metagenome | isolation source: river surface water | place: USA:Blue River Watershed | collected 2017-08-16 | reverse complement strand
CACATTCAACTTAGAAACCCAAGGGCCTTCGAACTCCAATGTAGCCGGATACAACATTCTTTGCGGAGGGCTTACCGGCACCTCCGTAAGTGGTGGAATTGCCATATTAACCGGAGGGCAAACCATCGCTGTTCCTATAGCGGGTTGTGCTGGAACGGTTACACCAACCGTTACCTGGAGCCCAGGCGCAACTTTATCAAGCACTAACACCCTCAGCACAACCGCAACACCGACCACAACCACCACATACACGCTAAGTGCTTCTGCAAATGGCTGTACGAACCAAGATCAAGTTACCGTCACAATAGGTACACCTCCAAGTGTAAGTGTAAATAACCAAAGCATTTGTTCAGGGCAAACAGCAACGTTAACCGCCACCCCAACTACTGCCGGAGGAACTTACCTATGGAGCCCTGGAGGGCAAACCACAAGCAGCATCAATGTGAGTCCAACTAGTACTAGCACCTACAATGTGGTTTATACGCTCAATGGCTGCGCATCTTTGAGTACAGCTGGTACTGTCACAGTTGCGCCTAGCCCTACGGTGAGTATTGCGCCGGTCACTTTTTGCCCTGGTGCGGCTGTTACCTTAACGGCTACCGCAAACCCAACAGGTGGAACCTATAATTGGGCTCCAGGTGGGCAAACGGCAAACAACATCACGGTTAGTCCGTCCGGGACTACAAATTACACCGTCAATTACAGCCTTTCAGGTTGCCCTACAGTTACAGCAACAGGTACGGCCACCATGGCAAATGTCGTAGATTGGGCAAATATCCAATGGCCCGGTACAGCCAATATTTGCGAAGGACAATCCTTGAATATTTATGGGCAAGTGTATGAAGCTGGCCTAACTAACCCTGTAGGGCAAGCGGCAGGAATCACTGTTTCTTATGCGGTTTCGGCCACAAATACAAATCCGGCAACCTGGCCAAGTAGCTCCTGGACAACCGCAAATTATAACCCCTTATCGAGTACCAACCCAAATAACGACGAATATTCAGGAACACTCTCTGGCCTTACAGCTGGTACTTACTACTATGCTTTCAGCTATACATACAATGGCTGTACTGTCTATGGCGGATACAACGCTAATGGCGGAGGCTTTTGGGATGGGACTACCAATGTCAATGGAGTTGTAACAGTTTCTGCCAATACAACCCCAACTTTTAACCCAGTTGCAGCCATTTGTTCGGGTGCAGCCCTTAACCCCCTTCCAACAACTTCCAACAACGGAATCAGTGGAACCTGGACGCCCGCACTCAACAATACCCAAACAACAAGCTACACTTTTACACCTTCAACAGGATTTTGTGGCACTACTACAAACCTTAGCATCACTGTCAATGCGCTGCCAACGGCTGCTATTACCAACAACACGAACACAACAGAACTCAATTGTACAACCACAAGTATTTCTCTTACAGGAACCGGTGGAGGTACTTACAGTTGGAATGACGGAACGACTACCATTAGCTCCAATTCAGGTTTAAGCATCACAAATCCAGGTGTTTACGAACTTATTGTTACCAATGCAGCAGGTTGTCAGGATGCGCTCTCAATCCAAATTACACAAGATACCATCTCGCCTGTAGTATCCATCTCAACCGGAACAACCGAACTCAACTGCACTACTACCAGTATTACTCTAAATGCCAATGGCGCCACCACTTATACCTGGTATAATGGTGCAACGGCAATTGGAACCGGTGCAACGCTGATTGTTAACGCCCCAGGATCATACTCTGTTGTTGGTTCCGAGCCAAACGGTTGTACAGCTACAGCAAGTGAAATAATTACTCAAAATATTGTTTCCCCAACTTTAGCCATTACCAATCTTAGCGGAACCACAACATTGAATTGCACTACCACAACTATTAACCTGAGCGCAAGCGGAGGCTTAAGCTATTCATGGAGCAATGGTTCTGCCATAGTGAGCACAAGCGCAACCTACAGCACCACGACACCAGGCACCTATACGGTCACAACCATAGGCGCCAATGGCTGCAGTGCGAGCGCAAGTATCACTATTAGCCAGGATATCAGCACGCCAAGCATTGCACTCAATAACACAAATGGTACACTTTTAAATTGTAGCATCACTTCGACTACGCTAACAGCATCTGGTGCAAATAGCTATTCGTGGAGCAACGGAAGCAGCATCGTGGGTACCACTGCTTCAATAAATGTAACAACACCCGGTACTTACACCGTAACCGGAACAGGCACCAATGGATGTACCAGCACCGCAACCCAAGTCATTACCCAAGATCTATCCGCACCAACCGCAAGCATTAGCAGTTCTGTTGCCAACAACACCCTTACTTGTACCACAACAAGTATTTTACTCACTGCAAGTGGAAACGGATCCTACAACTGGGGGCAAGCAGGAACAAGCCTTGGTACCGGAGGCACTTTGAACATCACTACACCAGGCACCTATACACTTACTGTTACAGCTACAAATGGTTGTACGGCTACAAGTAGTGTTGTGATTACTCAAAATATTCAAAATCCGACGGCAACCATTAGCAATAATCCAAACACCAATACACTTACTTGCAGCACCACAAGCATCGCATTAACTGCTAATGGTGGCGGCACTTATTCTTGGAGTAATGGAACAAGCGTTGTGGGCACGAGTGCCATTTTAAATGTGAGTGCAACGGGTACTTATACCGTTACTGTTACGAGCGCAAACGGTTGTACAAATACTGCTGCAACCACTATCCTTCAAGATATCGTGGCGCCAATTGCTGGCATCACTAATAACGCGAATACCACAGTGCTTACCTGTAGCCAAACAAGTATTTCTCTTACAGCTACCGGAGGTGTGTCTTATTCATGGAGCAACGGCACAAGCGTAGTGGGCAGCAGCGCCAATTTAAGCGTGACTACACCTGGTATTTATACCGTTACCGTTACTGGCGCAAACGGTTGTACGGCCACTCAAAGCAGCACCATTACCCAGACTGTTGCAGCACCTGTTGTTGCCATTTCAAATGTGCCCAATTCAAGCGAACTCACCTGTACCCTTACCACTATCGCTTTAACAGCTTCAGGTGGCGGAACATATTCGTGGTCTAACGGATCCACCATCCTCGGGACTTCCGCTACTTTAAACGTCACCACCCCTGGTACATATACCGTAACCGTAACTGGTGCTAATGGGTGTAGTTCAACGGGATCCACTACCATCACTCAAAATATCACGGCGCCAAATGCGGCCATTACTGCAAACCCGAACACAACTATGTTGTCTTGTACCAACAGTGCCATTTCACTTGCAGCAACAGGCGGCATTAGTTATGCTTGGAGCAGCGGAGGAACCTCACTGGGAACAAACCCTACCATCAGCATCTCGACACCGGGCACCTACACCGTTACAGCCACTGGCGCAAACGGTTGTACGGCCACAGCTTCTACGACGATCACTCAAAACAACCAAGCGCCAACGGTAAGTATCGCAGCAAGCGCCAACGGCGTCCTGACCTGCAGTGCTACAAGCATTACTCTCACAGGAAATTCATCTACAGGTACAGGAACAGCAACTTGGCTCAACGGATCTACTGTATTGAGCACCGGGCCAATCTCTGGTGCTGGAAACGTTGCCAACTTTAGCGTAAGTGCTCCTGGTACGTATACATTAAATATCCTAGAAGCAAATGGCTGTCTGGGCACCAATAATTATACAGTTACACAAAACACAACTGTTCCCGTTGCGGCAATTACTAATAATTCCAATACCACTATCCTAACCTGTACTCAAACGACCATCTCACTAACTGGAACAGGAGGAGCAAGTTATGCTTGGAGCAACGGAACCGGAACAGTTGGCAACATTGCAGCTTATAGCCCTAGTTCACCTGGCACTTATACCCTCACCGCAACAGGTGCTAACGGTTGTATTGACACCGAGCAAATCATCATCACCCAAAACACTACCTCACCAACTGCCTCTATAACCAACAACACCAGTGCAACGCAACTGACCTGCTCACTTACAAGCATCTCACTTACCGCAACCGGAGGTGGCACTTATTCTTGGTCTAACGGTACAACGGTTGTCAGCACTACTGCAAACTTAACAGTCACTACACCTGGCACCTATACCGTAACCGTCACATCTGCTACGAATGGCTGTACGGCTACAAGCGCTGTAGTTATTACACAAAATATTACTGCTCCAACAGCGGCTATTTTAAGTGTGCCAAGTCCAGCTGTACTCACTTGTACGACAACAAGTATTGCACTAACTGCATCAGGAGGAGGTTCGTATTCCTGGATTTCTGCAGGAACCAACTTAGGTACCCAAGCCAATATTTCCGTCACTACTCCTGGCACCTATACCGTGACAGTTACTGGTGTCAATGGCTGTTCGAGTACGGTAAGCTCAATTGTTACTCAAAACATTACTGCGCCAACGGCTACTATAACCAGTTCGCCAGCTACTAGCATACTTACTTGTAGCACTGCAACAATTAACCTCACGGCCAGTGGCGGAACTAGTTATTCATGGTCTAACGGAACAACCGTAGTGGGCACTGCTGCAACATTAGCGGTTACGCTGCCGGGCATTTACACCGTAACTGTAACCGCTGCCAATGGATGTACGTCTACGGCCAACAGTACTATTACCCAGAACATCTCTACACCTGTGGCAGGTATTTTCAATTCTTCTAACACAACTGTTTTAACCTGTTCCCAAACGAGCATTTCTTTGACTGCAAATGGAGGAGCTACTTATTCTTGGTCCAACGGAACAAGTGTGGTTGGAACTGCCGCTGCGCTATCAATTACAAGCCCAGGAACCTATACCGTTACAGCTACTGCAGCCAACGGATGTACAGACACTGAAGTCATCACGATTACACAAAATATCGCTGCGCCTACAGCTGCTATTGCAAACGGAGGCACCACAACGATATTAGATTGCAACACCACAAGCATTGCTCTTACAGCAAGTGGCGGCGTTTCCTATTCATGGTCGAACGGATCAAGCGTTGTGGGTACAGCTGCGCAATTGCAAGTAAGCACTGCTGGAACTTACACCGTTACTGTTACAGCAGCTAATGGTTGTACAGATACGGAGCCTATCGTCATCACCTACCAAGCGAATACCAATCCTTCTTTTACGCAAATAGCGCCGATTTGTACGGGTGGCGTCATCAACTTAGCTACGACTTCAAACAATGGAGTGAACGGAAGCTGGAGTCCGGCACCTAACGTGAATGCGACCACCACTTATACCTTTACTCCAAACACAGGGCTCTGCGCAAATACCGCAACCATGACAATTGTGGTCAATCCGTATCCAACTATTTCTGCACAGAACGATACCATTTGTGCCGGATCCAATGGCACTATTACTACACAAATCAATTTAATTGGCGGAACTTACGCTTGGAACAACAGCACAAATACCCAAGCCAATTTGATCGCAGCTCCTAACGTCACGAGTACATATACCGTAATCTATAACTTGGCGGGCTGTACCGACACAGCAAGTGCGCAAATTGTGGTCAATCCAGTGCCTGTTGTACAGGTTCAAAATGCGACTATTTGTGATGGACAAACAGGTGCTCTTGTTGCAAGTGCTAACTTAGCAAACGGAACTTATTTATGGGCTAACGGCAGTACCAACGATACGCTCCTCTTGAGTCCAAATTCTACATCAAGCCAAAACGTTACCTATACCTTAAATGGTTGTACATCCGCTCCAGTGACTGCAACCCTAACAGTTAATCCGGTGCCAACAATCACCATGAACAACCAAACAATTTGTGCCGGTGACCCCGTTACCATGCAAGCAAATGCAAACCCTGCAGGCACTTACTATTGGGGGCCAAATGGCGTACAAGGCATTGCGACGAACACATTTACCCCAATTCAAGATTCAACCATTGAAGTATTTAATGTGCTCAATGGCTGTTCGTCTGATACCATTCAAGCGACCATAACCGTGCTGCCTTTACCCATCAGCACCTTTAGCGCAAATGTCCTACAGGGCTGTGTGCCACTCAGTGTAGATTTCAGTGCAGACGTACTCAATAACACCTCATACACTTGGCAAACCAGTAACCAACTAAATGCAAGTGGTGCTCAGACTACCTTAGATTTCCAGATAAATGGTTCGTTTTCTGTTACCTTAACAGCCACATTAAATGGTTGTAGTAGCAGCACTACCATTGCAAATATGATTGAAGTAGATAACTACCCCGTCGCAGCTTTTGAACCTTCCTCACAAGTGTTCACCGAACCCAACCAAGCGCTCTCATTCTGGAACAGTTCAGTAGGAGCAACAACTTACCAATGGAACTTTGGAGAAGGAGGGTCGTCTAGTGAAGAAGCCCCAACGCATATCTTTGACATAGAAAACGAAGGCACAACCGTTTTGCTTTATGCTTATTCGAACCTTGGTTGTTCAGATACAGCAAGTTACTATATTGGCTTTGACCCAGGTCTAGTGTATTATATCCCCAACTCATTTACACCTGATGCCGATCAATTCAATCAAACCTTTCTGCCTATCTTTACATCCGGAATTGATCCTTACAATTACCAATTGCTCATCTACAACCGCTGGGGAGAAGTGATCTTTGAATCATTAAACCCAGAATTTGGTTGGGACGGAACTTTTGGACAGCAAGGCAACCCGTGCCCTGTTGGGACGTATACATACATGATTACTGTTAAACTGCCTTCAGTTGATAAACGTCAGACCATTAAAGGTCATGTTAATTTAATTCGATAAATGAAAAAACTTTTACTCCTAAGCATCTTACTTTTTTCTGTCTTTGGTGTCTCTTTTGCCCAAGGAACACCGATAAGTGTAGGTACACAAACCAATACTTTCACTAGTATGATCCGAGGTTACCACTTCACTGCGCCTACGAGTTTCACCATTTGCGGTTTATATATTCCGCCAGATGCAGCCCCAACCGGTACCCAAACCATTCGCGTGGTTCGTTTTACAGCAGGGCCACCACCAGCTTTTGCAGCAACAACCAATAGTTTTGTTCAGTTATTCACTGTGTCTAACGCGCCAGCCACCCAAGTTATCGCATGTAACATTCCTGTTGCGGCCGGTGAAATTATCGGTGTATACGGTGCAAGAGGCGCCAATTGCGTCAATAGTTATGGGCCTGCCAATTTTGTAACGAGTATCAACGGATTCAATACTACCCTACAACGCAGTGGGATGCAATCTTGCCCAGCAGGAACAGGTGCTGCAATGGCCAATATTTGGTCAGAGGTCAATTACAATATCGGACGTATCTCCATGTATATCAACTGCTGCCAAACACCTACGCTTACGGCTTCTAATACCAGCCCAATCTGTGCAGGGCAGCCATTTTCTCTTGACGCTACTCCAAACCCTACCGGAACCAACTATTCTTGGGCGTGGGCTGGGCCAAATGGCTACACCTCTACCCAACAAAACCCAACCATTGCTAGCCCTACTTTATTAGCAGCTGGTACCTACACCGTAACACTTACGGTTCCAAACTGTGGAACGGTAAACGCAACAACCAGTGTAACAATAAACCCTGGCCCAACTGTTACTGCAGCTCCACTCACAATTTGTGCAGGGGCTAGCGGCAACCTAACAGCAAGTTCTACAACCCCCGGCGGAACATACACTTGGTTTCTAAATGGCGTGCAGGTAGGAACGGGGCCGAGCATCTCAGTCTCTCCATCAACTACCACCACCTACTCCGTAGATTATTCAGCGGCTGGTTGTACTGGTACAACAAACGTTACCGTAACAGTAGAACCCACTCCACAACCAACTGTAACCATAGACTCTGTCTGTATAGGCTCAGCAGGTTCCCTTTTTGTCAATAATGTCAGTGCTGGCGGCACCTACCTTTGGAGTACTGGCGCAACAACAGCAAGCCTCACAGCAAGCCCAACGGCAACTACCAACTACAGTGTTGTATTCACAAGTTCAAATGGCTGTGTTGCGCCAAGTGTGAGCGGCACAATCGTTGTGAAACCTTACCCTGTAATCAGCACCGCAAACGATACCATTTGTTTTGGCGGCTCCACAACACTCAACACAAACGTTGACCTTCCTGGCGGCACCTATACCTGGTCTCCGCTTGCAGCCAATAGTTCAAGCATCACCGTAAGCCCTGCAGCAACTACAACTTATACTGTAATTTATGATTTATTAGCTTGTCAAGACACCGCTACGGCAACAGTTTTAGTAAACCCAATTCCGGTTGCGCAAACTTCAAACGCGGTCATTTGTTTTGGGGACGTCATCAACCTCATCGCTACAGCAAACCTACCAGGCGGTACTTATCTTTGGTCTACCAACGACACCAATGACACCATTTCTGTTAGCCCTACAAGCGGCACCAACTATACAGTAACCTATACGTTAAACAACTGTACAAGCCCGGCAGCTACATCGCAAGTAACTGTTAACCCTATCCCGGTTGTAACACTAACTAGCGCAACAATTTGTGAAGCTGACCCAGTTACCCTGACCGCAACACCCGACTTAATTGGAGGAAGTTATGCTTGGGGGCCAAATAGCGTTATTGGCGGAGCCAATCAAACATTTACACCCTTACAAGACAGCACACTCACAGTTGTATATACCCTCAACAATTGCCCTAGCTTGCCTGCAACGGGCACTGTAACCGTTCACCCACTCCCAATTGTAACGTTTAGCGCTACACCAATAGAAGGTTGTGCTCCACTTGCCGTAAACTTTACTGCTGACGACGCCACAAACACCACCTACAGTTGGTCTACGAGTAATGGGCTTTCTGCATCGGGCACCACCCCAACAATAGTGTTTGGAAACGGCGGCACATTCGATGTAAGTTTGGCAGCAACCACCTCTTTTGGTTGCTACGACACACACACCGAACTGGCCTATATCTACGTAGAAGACCTCCCTGTAGCTGATTTTGAATCGCCTATCAGTGTCTTTACGCAAGAAGCGCAATACGTAATGTTTACCAACTTGTCTATGGGCGCCACCAACTACGTTTGGGATTTTGGAGACGGGCAATTTGCATACGACTTCGAGCCGTCACATGTGTTCCAAAACACTACAGAGGGCTACACCATTACACTCACTGCACTTACAGACCTACAGTGTGCCGATGTCACCTCAATTAGCATTGGTTATCAGTACAACGAAATACTCTACATCCCGAATAGCTTTACACCCGACGGCGACCAAAACAACCAAGTATTTTGCCCTGTTTTCTATTCAGGCTATGACCCACAGAACTATGAGTTTACGGTCTATAACCGTTGGGGCGAAGTGATTTTTGAAAGCCGCAACGCATTAGTGGGTTGGGATGGCACTTACGGCCCTGATGCATTTGAAGCGCCAGCCGGAATGTATACTTACCGTATTCTATACAAAAACCCTGATTTAGACGAACGCAAAGTCATTACAGGTCACGTAAATTTACTGCGCTAGTTTAGAGAAAATCCTATCTTTGGGCCTGACCATTCAGGCGCATGAAGGAACGCAGTTTTTATTCCAACCTATTCTTTTCATTGGGGCTCAACCTCTTGGTGAAGCCCGTCTCGATTTTTGCAATCGACGCCGCAGTGCAAAACATTGTGGGGCAACAATATGGGATTTACTTTGCCTTTTTCAATCTTAGCCTCATCATTTCAATCGTTTTTGACTTTGGGGTCAATAACTTCAGTACGCGTCTAAGCGCACAAAACTTACCAGAAGCCAAAAAGTTATTTTCGACAATCCTCGGCCTGCGTTTTTTATTAATGCTCAGTTATCTAGCCGGAATTGGCTTGCTCAAAGTTTTTATTACACTTTCCTGGACCGAATATAGACTGATTCTCTTGCTGGGTCTTAACCAATTTTTAATCGCCAACATCTCCTTTTTTCGGAGCTATTTTGCAGGTCTCCAGCGCTTTCGAATCGATGCGTTTTTGAGTATCCTTGATCGGCTTTTGCTTATTCTATCTATGGGTTACATCATTTATGTTTATCCTGATGGTTTCAAGCTAGTCGATATTGAATCTTATAGTATTTTTCAATTCATGTGTTACGCACTGAGCTTTATCGCTGCCGGTAGTTTAGCGATCTACTACATTAGACCAAAGTTGGAATGGCCGCGCTTGAGCAGCATTCTTCCGGTATTAAAAAAAGCATTTCCTTTTGCTCTGCTCATCGTGCTGATGACGCTTTATACCCGTGTAGATGCTCTTTTACTCCTGCACTTCTCCCGATATAATGGTCAACAAGAAGCGGCTTATTATGCGCAAGCCTATCGATTAATTGATGCGCTTTATATGTTTGCAATGGTATTTGCAGGGCTGCTTTTTCCGATGTTTTCAAAACTAATCAAGGAGCGGCCTTCAGCAATAGAACCATTGGTCAAGCAGGCCAGTAGGCTTCTGCTCGGTTCGAGTATCGCATTTATTGTTTTTAGCCTGTTGCGCGGTGGGTTATTGATGGATCAAATTTATACCAATACATATGTGGATAGCGGGAGCATTTTGTTTCTATTGAGCATCGCTTTTTTTGGAATGGCATCAAACCTTATATATGGGTCTTTGCTCACAGCCAATGGCTCTTTAGGGGTTTTGAATCGCATCTCCTTTATAGGGGTTATTGTGAATATCTGCTTGAATTTAATTTTGTTTCCAAAAGTACACAGTATTGGTGCTGCGCTTATTGCAGCGGGGGTAGCGGCACTCACTCAAATTCTTGTTGCCCTGACACAAGCCATTTACTGTAAACGCTTGTTTGGTTTGCCACTTATAGATCGCCATTTTTATAGATATCCCTTGCTCGCTTTTGCTTTGGTATTTTGGTTTGTTATAGTTGATTGGACTCCCATAGGTTATGTATATGGTGACTGGATCCTGTTGGTTGATGTTTCAGTATCTATTTTCTTGCTTTTCGCTTTTAAATTCATAGATATAAAGGAGCTGATTTCACTTGTTCAAACACGCAGTAAAACGCAATAAATATGGATTTTTGGAGTTATTGTCATAGCTTTGAAAAAAAATTGGCCGCAAGTAAGCACTATGGAAAACAATAACCTCTCAGACCAACGCAACGCATTATTAATTTTTCTCTGGAACCAACGCAAATCATTGCTCCTATTTACTGGTGTGGCAGCGGTGCTTTCGGTTATCGTCGCTTTTATCATTACCCCACTATATTTGTCTACTGCTATTGTCTTTGCGGCAGCTTCTAGCAATGTATCTTTCTCTGAACAGCGCAACGTAAAAGCTGCAGCCATGGACTTCGGTGAAGAAGAACAGGCTGAGCAATTGGTTCAAATTTTATCGTCTTCGCGCATTAGAGACCGTATTGTCCAGAAATACGACCTCATGAAAGATTACGAGATTTCAAAAACAGATCCCAACAAATATTACAAACTCAACAAGGCCTACAACGAGCATTTTACTTTTAGCCGCACGCGCTACGGTTCTATTCAAATCGATGTGCTCGACGAAAACCCTAAGCAAGCAGCTGCCATGGCCAATGACATCGTAGACCTCATCGATACCATCAAGAACGAAATGATCCGCGAGCGCACCATTCCGGCGTTTCAAATCAATTTGCGCAAAAAACAGCAAATGGAAAAAGAACGCGACTCGATCTTAAAGCGCTTAGAAGACCTCGCTGAATTAGGCGTTTTGCCCAATGATACACGCGCCACGCTTTATCAAGCTTTGGTTGATGCGAAAAATCCACAAGAAAAAGAAGAGCTCCGCAAGAAAATTGAAGCCAATAGCAAATACGGTTCCGTTTATGATGGGCTCGAATACCAACGCAACGAGAAAATCGTAAAAATTGAAGACTTTAAAGTGTCTTATGAACAAGCAGAGTCTGATGCCAATGCCAACTTTAACCACAAATTCGTGGTAGAAAGAGCAGTGGTCGCCGACCGCAAAGAAAAACCAAAGCGCATGATCATTGTGCTTGTGTCTACGATAGGCGGTTTTCTATTCGGACTGTTCTTCTTATTGATCCGCCAACGCATCAAAGAACTCCAACAGACCGCTGCATAAAGTTCAAATGAACGACCCAATTCTTTATTCGCTCATTCCCGTTGGCCTGCTCGCCATCTATTTTGCTATTTTTGAGACGGAGAAACTCTTTTTGAGTTTGGCATTCCTCACTCCGCTCTCCTTCAATATTGAAGAATACACGAGCAGTTTTGGTTTGTTTGTCCCGACAGAACCGCTTTTGTTTGGCCTGATGATTTTATTGAGTGCCTTCCAAATCAAAAAAGGTTTCCTGCCTGTGGAGGTTTGGCGCAGCCCACTCGTCTGGACCATCCTTATTTATTTACTTTGGCTTTTATTGTCTGCTATCACGAGTAGCCATCCTATTGTATCGCTCAAATTTATCTTGGCCAGGCTCTGGTTTATTGTGCCTATTTTATTTTTTGGCACTTACTTTTTTCAAAACCGCAATTCGCGCATCGCTTTCCTTTGGCTATTTATAATCGCTACGGTTGTTGTGATCATCTATACACTCATTCATCACTCCTTTTATGGATTTGGCGAAAAAGAGGGGCATTGGGTCATGTCTCCATTCTTTAAAGACCATACTATTTATGGTGCTATTGTTGCACTCGTTCTGCCGCTAGCTGTTGGGCTTTACCTCTACAAGAAACACAATCCGTTGGTACAAATGACCCTTCTTACACTCATCGCAATTATTTTAGTGGGCTTGGTGCTGTCCTATACGCGTGCGGCTTGGCTGAGTGTGGTAGGAAGTATTGGCGTAGCCGTTGTGCTCTATTATAAAGTTTCTTGGAAACCTATTGCCGTTTTGGCAAGTATTGGCGTTATAGTGGTTTTGAGCCAATGGGACCGCATTCAAATGGAGCTCGAACGCAATAAATACGAGCATACCACTGAAGCCTTTGACGAACGCCTACAGAGTGCTGCAAATATTTCCACAGATGCCTCGAATTTGGAGCGCATCAATCGGTGGAGCTGTGCCATTGAAATGTTCAAGCAACGTCCTATAATGGGTTATGGGCCCGGAACCTATGCCTTTGAATATGCGCCTTTTCAGCGACCAGAAAACCTCACCATTATCTCTACCAATTTTGGCGATATGGGCAATGCACATAGCGAATACTTGGGTGCACTCGCCGAAACGGGCCTCATTGGCATGCTGAGTTTAATTGCACTCATCTTTGCGATATTTTACACGGGAATTACGCTCTATCACCGCTTGCCTAAAACGAATAAAGAAGACAGAATTATTGTGTTAAGCACCATCATGGCGCTCAGTACTTATTTCATCCATGCGTTTCTGAATAATTACATGGACACCGATAAGGCAGCAGTACCTATCTGGGGAATTTGCGCGATGTGGTTGGTTTACGAACGCGAACTCAGTACTAACGACCAATCCAAAGTGACGGATTGAGAGTCACGGGGCTCGCGCCTACCACCTGATGCACTTCAAAATGGCACACAGACACCCCGCCATCATTAAGTAAGGTTCCTATTGCTTGTTTGGTAGATACCTTAGATCCAACACCAACAAATGTTTCCGACAAATTGCCGTAAACTGTACGATACGCGCCGTGCTTGATGATCACTACCTTTCCTGCACCGGGTACGGAAAAGACCGTCGTGACTTCGCCTTCAAATACAGCACGCACTTTTGATCCTCTGTTACAAGTGATATCAATACCGTTATTGTTCCATTCCACGCCACTGAGCGTTGGATGATAGTTGCGGCCAAATCTTTCGGTTACGCTGCCGTTGTCTACTGGCCATGGTAAACGACCCCGATTGGTCTCAAAACTTTTGCCAATAGCTGCTCCTTCAGTAGAAATTGGAGTTGCAACCACTTTAGGCGCGGCGCTAGGCGTTGTTGCTTTCGGACTTGATGTGGTGGTAGTGGTTCCTTGTGATTTGGGAGGAGATTTAGTTGTCGTCTTGGCTATTTCAGCCTGACGAGCTGCTTCACGGGCTTGTTCTTTAGCGATATCGGCCCGAATTGCCGCATCGATTTGCTTTTTGAGCTGAATTTTCTTGCGCTCATCTTCTTTGAGTTGCGCAATGAGTGCTTGCTCTTCTTTTTTGAATTTTTGATAAGACTTTTCCTTTTTGGACTTGTCGTTTTCAATGAGTTGACGTTCTTGTTTTTTCTCTTCTAAGGCCTGTTGCTTGATGAGCTTTTCGGAATCGATTTGATTGATTTCCTTGAAAATGAGTTGTTGGTGTTGCTTGATGAGCGCCGCTTGTTTTTGCTGTACAGCAGCTACTTTTTTTAGGTAGCGGTTGCGTCTGAGCGCTTCATTGTAATCGGAAGCAGCCAATAAATACATGACTTTGTTATAGTTGCCGCGGTGTTTGTAGGCATACAAAAACATTTTGCGATACTGCTGCTTGAGTTGAGTGAGTTTGGCACGCAAGCGCTTGATCTCCATCTTTTTTTGAACGATTTTCATTTCGGCGCTGCGGACTTGGTTGTCAAAAAGGTTGACCAAAGCTTCGCGGCTCTTGATTTGGTTTTCAATCAAACGGATTTCATTGAGCGAAGCCTGGCTGTTGTTCTTCACTTTATTCAATAGCTTTTTGGTATTAGAGATGCGTTTCTCTAATTTTTGCTGTTCGCGCTTGAGTTGGTTTTGATCTTGCTGGGCGTAGGCCTGTTGAGCCATACACAATAGCAAGACGATGCTAATCACATTTTTCATAGCTTTCTGGTATGACGATGATTAATTCTTGTGGTTCATTGACCTCGATGCGCTCGTAAATCAAAGTAAGCAACAGCGATTTTTTAGGTGTGCGGATATTGATTTCAACTTTCAAAGGCAAATCGTAGCCATTGAGTTGCTGTCTTTCGAGATACACAACAGTCACCTCAGTTGAATCTTCCAAACTCCAGATGCGAGTCTGCTTAAGGGCCTTGGCGTCGTCGGTGAGGCGGTATTGGATCATGAGGTCGTCGCGTTGTTTGCGGTCTGGTTTCTTGCGGTCGTGCTTTTTGTGGGTCGAGATACTGTACTGAAAAGGGTCGTTATCCACAAAATACTTTTGCGTAATTTGGTAATCTAGAGGCTTGCCATAAATGATTTCTTCTATGTTTTCATACGAGAAATCAACGCCAAATAAATCTTTTAAGTAATCTAAAGAAGCGACAGTGTAGCAGCGGTCTCGCTTATTGACAACGCTGAGGGTATCTTGGGTTACAAGTGCGGTAACTACCGGAATGCGGGCATAGGTAATGATGGCCGAAACAGCGCTATCACTCACAATTTTGATAGACGTTTTTACAGAGATTTCGCCTTCGTCTGCTGGTTTGCTCAAATCTAGGTAAGACAGCGCAAGCTTGCTGTAAAAAGTCTTGGGCTCAATATGTGAAAGGCTATCGATGCGGTCTATTAGCTCTTTGTCTTTGATTTTCGGGAGTTTGTCTGTGGTGCTTTGCTCAGCGACAAGCTCTTGGGTTTTACAGGCGCTGAGGCCCAAAAACAAAAAGCAGATGAAAAATAAATTATGGAACTTGAACATAGGTTTTTTTAGAGATTTTCTCGGAAAGCACAACACTGCCCTCTCCAAAAGTAAGCGCCTTCTGCCAGCAATTGTTGGCTTCTTGAACTTGGCCTAAATGGAAATAGATATCGCCGAGGAGTTCTTGATAAGCAGCAGTTTGAAGCAGCTTGGTATCTGTTATTTTTTGAATTTCTTGCCAGGCCATTTGGTGAGTACCTGACTGAAAAGCAGCAAAGGCTAATTCAAAAATCACTTGTGCATTGGAAGCGTCTTTTGCCAGGCTTTCTTGAAGGCGCTCCATCGTTTTTGTCAGCTTCACTTTATGGATGCTCAAAACGTGTAGGTATTCCAATTCGAGGTCGTTTGAAGAAATACTGAGCGCCTCCTCAAACGCTGCAAAAGCTTTTTCTTGTTGTTGCAAACCTAAATAGGCACTGCCTTCTTGTAAATTGATTTCACCTAAGAGCGCGTTGTCGTTTAGCAAAACGCTTTTGGCAAGTGAAAGATTTTCTAGGGCTTCTGAATACAAGCCTTTTCTATTGAGCATCATGGCTTTGAAAAAGAAAGGCAGCGGCTGACTTGGAAACAGTTCGGCACAACTTGAGGCGTCTTTAAGCAAGTTGGTCCAGGATGCTTGTTCAAATTCTAAAATCATGACCTGACTCCAAACTGGAAACAAGTTGGGGTCGCAGCGGAGTGTTTGCTGATAACTGGCAATGGCGGCTTTGATTTGGCCAGAAACATAGTAGTAATCGCCGGAAATGGAATGCGCTTTGGCCTCGTTGGGGTAAGTTTGGGTCATGTACGTCACTAGGGGCTCCAATTTGGGGTCAGGTGCCGTTTGTGGCTTTTCATTGACCAACATGATCAAAATATTCATTTTTTGATCGAGGCTTGGGCCCTGCGCAAGGATACCTGCATGCAAGTATTTCTTTCCTTCATCCGCTTTTCCAGAACGGTAAAGCATTTCGCCGTACATCAAAAGTGCAACGCCATTTTGAGGATCAGCTTCTACGAGGTCTTTGAGCAGACCAAAACCTGCTTGGTAATTTTGGGACCTGAAATAATGGTCGACTAAATTGGCGAGGATACTAGGTTCTAACGGGAAGCGCAGTCGGGCAGCTTCGAGTAAGGCAACTCCTTCTTTGGTCTTGCCCATTTGTTGCAGGAGTCGGAATTTTTCGAGAACCGTATTTGGGTTTTCACCGAGCTGCTGTTCCATTTGTCCGATGAGCGCATAAGCCTTGCTCGGTTTATTGAGCTCTTGGTAGCTCTTGAGTGCACCGCTGTAATAATCTATGTTTTTTGGATCTGCTTTTAACAAAGCTTCAAAAACTTGAGCCGCATCTTGATAACGACCAAGTTGCTGGTACATAAATGCCAACTCGCGCTTGTAGTGCAGGTTTTTGGGATCGAGTTGGGCTGCTTGCTCGGTATGAAAAGCTGCGTCTTGGTAGTTTTCTTGCTTGAGGTAGATCTGAAAAAGCGCGTAATGCACAGCGGCATCTTTGGGCTGTTTTTGCAAACAGGCCTTGAACGCTTGGATAGCCTCTTCGTTTTGCGAGTTGAGCATGTTGCGCACACCGCTGTGAAACTGCCGAATGTAGGCAGGATCTTGCAGCGCAGCAGTTGGTTCTTGCACTTTGCAAGCTGCCAATGCAACGAGTGCTAGGGCGTAGATCAATTTATTCATTGACCGTACTGAAATCGCCGAGGCTGAGGTCTTTTGAGCGGCCATTGTATTGCGCATTAGAGCCAATCATGGCGCCACTTAGGTTGATTGCCGATAACCTAGTTTGGTTGCCAACGATGCAATTCGAAATATTGACATTGGTCAGAATGGTGCCTTCGCCCAAGGAAACATGAGGCCCAACAACTGATCTTTCGATTTGTACGTTGGGGCCAATATAACAAGGCTGAATAATGACACTATCGGTAAAATTGCTAGATAAGTTCTGCAGACGGCCGGCCTCGGCATCGTGTTCAAGGACGCGTTGGTTGGTTTCTACAGTAACTTCTTTATTGCCGCAGTCGAGCCATTCATCTACAGTACCTGGTTTAAAAGCCACACCTGCCTCAGTGAGGCGGCGAAGGGCGTCTGGCAATTGGTACTCGCCGCTTTTGACCACATTGTTATCAATGAGGTATTGGAGTTCTTGCTTGAGGCGGGCACCATCTTTGAAATAATAGATGCCAATCATGGCTAAATCCGAAACGAAGGTTTGTGGTTTCTCGACAAAATCGATGATGTGCCCATTGGCATCTAGCTTGACAACGCCAAACGCACTTGGGTCCTCGATTTGCTTGACCCACAAGATGCCTTCATCTTCATGAGAAATTTTAAAATCAGCTTTGAAAAGGGTGTCGGCAAAAGCCACTACTACAGGGCCATCTAGGGCTTCGGCTGCACACAAAACAGCATGGGCGGTACCGAGTGCTTGTAATTGGTAATGAATGCTGCCTTTGGCTCCCAAACTTGCCGCTACGGCCAATAATTCTTTTTCAACTGCCTCGCCGAATTCACCGACAACAAATGCAATTTCTTCGATAGGTTCTGCACAAACGCGCGCGATATCGGCAACCAAGCGGTGCACTATAGGCGTGCCCCCAACCGGAACTAATGGTTTTGGAATCGTGAGGGTATGGGGTCTGAGTCTGCTTCCGCGACCCGCCATCGGGACAATTACTTTCATGTATTCAATTATTTGGTGCCGGTACTGCCGAATCCGCCTTCGCCGCGCTCTGAGGAGCTCAGTTCTTGAACTTGAATCAGGTTTACCTTTTCTACTTTACAAAAAACGAGTTGTGCGATGCGTTCGCCATCGCTGAGCGTTACGGTGTCGGCCGATAGGTTTACAAGAATAATACCAACTTCTCCGCGGTAATCGGCATCGATGGTGCCTGGCGTATTCAAGACCGTGAGGCCTTTTTTGAGTGCCAAACCGCTGCGCGGCCGCACTTGACATTCAAGACTTTGGTCCATTTCAAGAAACAGGCCTGTCGGGACCAAGGCGCGTTGCATAGGCGCCAAAGTGAGTGGGGCTTCTAGCATTGCGCGCACATCCATGCCTGATGAACCCGCCGTTTGATAGGCCGGTACTTCGTGGTGGCTCTTATTGACAATTTTAACTTCGTGCAAATCCATCTTCCAAAATTAGCGCAATTCTACACTCAAAAGCGCTATCATTCAAGGAATAATCAACAGCTTAGTATGGACAACATCGGTCATTTTAAGCGTATTTGCTTACTTTTGTGTCACAACCGAGTAGTTATGTTAGAAATACAACGCATCCGTCAAGAAAAAGAAGCCATCCTTGCAGGCTTGGCCAAAAGAAATATCGATGCAAGTCAGACCATTGAAGCCATCCTTGAAACAGACCAAAACTGGAGAATGGCCAAAACTCAACTCGATCAAGTTGCCGCCGAAATGAACCAACTTGCGCGCGCTATTGGTGAGCTCTTCAAGTCTGGTCAGCAGGCCGAAGCAACGGCACTGAAAGAAAAAACCGGTGCTTTAAAAATCCAAGAAGCAGCACTTAAAGAACAAGTCAGTGCCTTGGAAGACACCCTCCAAAAACACCTCTATACATTACCCAACGTTCCAAACGAAGCAGTTGTTCAGGGCCGCGACGCCGAAGACAACCAAAATGTATTTGAAGCAGGGCAAATTCCTCAATTTAGTTTTGACGCCCAGCCACACTGGGATCTCGCCAAAAAATTCAAGCTCATCGATTTTGAACTCGGCGTTAAAGTCACCGGGGCAGGCTTTCCATTTTACCGCGGTAAAGGCGCAAGACTGCAGCGTGCACTCATTCAATTTTTCCTAGACGAAGCCATTGCGGCTGGTTATGAAGAATTCATTTCTCCGCATATGGTCAATGAGGCAAGTGGGTATGGTACCGGACAACTCCCCGACAAAGAAGGCCAAATGTATTACGTCAAAGAAGACGACTTCTACCTCATCCCGACAGCAGAAGTTCCACTGACCAATATCTACCGCGATGTCATTTTGCCCGACGCCAATTTCTCCATCAAAATGTGTGGTTATACCCCATGTTTCAGACGAGAAGCCGGCTCTTACGGCAAAGATGTGCGCGGCCTCAACCGTTTGCACCAGTTTGACAAAGTAGAAATTGTCCGCGTAGAGCACCCAGACAACAGTGCCAAAGCGCTCGACGAAATGATCGAGCACGTCAAAAACTTACTCGAGAAACTAGAATTGCCTTATCGCATCTTGCGTTTGTGCGGCGGAGACATGGGCTTTGCCTCTGCCATGACCTACGATTTTGAGGTATACTCTGCTGCCCAAGAAAAATGGCTAGAAGTGAGCTCTGTATCCAGATTCGATACCTTCCAGTCTAACCGCTTGAAATTGCGCTTCAAAGACGACAAAAAAACCACACTTTGCCATACGCTAAATGGTTCCGCATTGGCCTTGCCGCGCATACTCGCCTCTTTACTCGAAAATCACCAAACTGAAAACGGGATTCAAATTCCAAAGGCCTTACAAGCTTACACTGGTTTTTCGGTCATCGAATAAGGCAATGTCTGGGCAATTTCGACGTTAATATGCAGTCTCTGCCCATGAACCGCATTTTGAGCTCGCGTCTTCTCTTATTCGTTCTATTCAACCTACTTGGGTTGAGTGCCTTTGCGCAGCAAAACCGCAAGGTGCTAACGATCGCTCCCGACACACTGGTTCACTTTCTAGACAGCAACGCTATTTACACACCGTCTTTGTTCTTTTCACATTTCAAGGATGGGTCTGACACGATAAGCGTACCTGAGCAGACCTACACCTTCGACCCAAAGCGCAATACATTTCAATGGAAAAACCAGCCCAAAGACAGCATATACATGCACTTTTTGGTCTTTTCGTTTGCACAGAACCAAACCATATTCCACTACCAACTAACGCCTACTGCTCCAGCAAATCTACTTGAAAAGGAACGCGATAAATTTCAGATCAGCACCCAGGGCCCACAAGATCTTTTTGGTGGCAATGCCATTCACAAAAGTGGCAGTTTGGCGCGCGGCATTGGCTTTGGCAACAACCAAAGTCTTGGCCTCAATTCTGCCCTCAACCTACAACTCAACGGACAAATTTCACCGGGCCTAATGCTCACTGCCTCGCTTTCAGATGCCAATATCCCTTTTCAAGCATCCGGCACGACCAATCAGCTCAGAGAATTTGACCAAGTTTTTATCCAAATACACAACGAAAAACTCAAAGTTACGGCTGGCGATTTCTGGCTAGACAAACCCGACGGACAATTCCTAACTTACCGCAAACGCGCACAGGGTATCACTGGGCAATACAGTTGGCAAACTGCCAATGGCGCCAAACTCTACACGCAAAGCAGTCTAGGTTTGTCAAAAGGAAAGTTCCAAAGACAAATCATTCAGGGGCTCGAAGCCGTGCAGGGGCCGTACAGACTCGTGGGCAGCAACAATGAACCGTACATTCTCATCTTGGCAGGTACTGAGCGCATCTACATCGATGGGCAACTATTGCAACGCGGACAAGAATTCGATTACATCATCGACTACGCCAGTGCTGAACTCACCTTTACCTCTAGACACCTCATCACCAAAGACAGTCGAATTGTAGCTGAGTTTCAATATGCCGATCAAAATTTTGCCCGCAGTTTGCTGCAACACACCACGCGCATCGAAACCAAAAAACTCAAAACCTGGCTAGCTGTTTACCAAGAACAAGACCTTAAAAACCAAGCGCTACAGCAAGTGCTCAGCACCGAACAACTCCAGCAACTTAGTCAGATCGGCGACAACCTCAACGCAGCGAATGTACAAGGTTATGATTCGAGTGCCTTTCTAGAAAATGCAAATATGTACCGACTGATAGATACGCTCGGCTACCAAAATATATTGGTCTTTAGTGTAGATGCCCAATTGGCGCAGTACCGCAGCACGTTTACCGAAGTTGGAATTGGGCAAGGAGATTATATTTTGGCCGGCGTCAGTGCTTCGGGTAATTATTACAAATGGGTAGCTCCACTGAACGGCAGCCCACAAGGTAATTTTGCACCCATTAGACGGGTGCAAACGCCCAAGCGCAAACAAATGGCGAGCACTGGTCTCAGCTATGACTTGCATCCAAATTGGTCCCTATTTACAGAAAATGCCCTCAGCGAAAACGACCTCAATTTATACTCCTCACAAGACGACCAAAACAATCTAGGTTATGCCTCCAAAGGAGGGCTGCGCTTTCATAAAAGTAACATCGTAGACAGCAGCAAACGCGTACTTGAAACATCGCTAGAATACCTTTATCTGAACGCGCGTTTTGAACCGATAGAACAATTTCGGGCAGTAGAGTTTGACCGAGATTGGAATATCCGCAATCAAAATTACACGGGTACACAGCGCCAACTAGAGTTAAAGCAACGCCTCACCCACAGCCAATTTGGGCAAATCAACTTTGCCGCTCAGCACCTCGACATCGACAGCTTGTTTGCAGGGCAACGCTTTTTTAGTGACGGCAATTGGAAACAAAAAGGTTGGTCTGCCAAATGGGACGCCTCCGCATTACGCGCCCAAACTAACGTTTCTCAAAATTATTTTGTGCGACATCGCTTGAAACTCGACAAACAACTTGGACGCTATAAAATCGGTTACATAGACGACCACGAATGGAATCAATTTGGCGGCAGCTTGTTGGCCAACTCTTATCAATTTTACGATGCACAGGCCTTTATTCAGTTGCAAACCACAAATAAACTTGACCTTAAATTATTCTACCGCGAACGCTATGACTGGCGGCCAGACAGCACACTACAACTCGCGGCCAAAGCCAAAACAACAGGTTTAGAACTCAAATGGGATCCGAATTCGAGCCAAAACTTGCAGGTACTTTTAGGCGCAAGGCAATTGGCTATCCTCGATTCTACGCTCATTGACCAAAAAGCAGAAAAGAGTTTAGTGGCTCGTTTTGATTACAGTGCGCGCTTTTTTAAAAATGCACTGACGCTGACAACTTTTTATGAAATTGGTTCTGGTCTAGAGCAAAAACGACGCTTTCAGTACATCCGCGTCAACGACGGACAAGGCATTTACACTTGGATAGACTACAATGCTGATGGCATCAAAGACCTCAATGAATTCGAACAAGCGATCTATGCCGATCAAGCCAATTACATCCGCGTATTTGTACCTAGTGCGAGTTATGCAGCTGTATTTTCCAATGAATGGAACCAAAGTATGCTCTGGAGGCCAGAATTACTCTGGCGTCAGCGTGCGGGTGTTTTGGGTGTTTTGGCAAAATTCTCCAACCAAACACGCATTCGAGTCCAGCGCAAATTACAAGACGGCACCACTTTGCAATGGCTCAACCCTTTGGCCTCAGACATCGGCGAATTGGCCCTGCAATCTGCCAATGCGCAATTCTCAAATTCCTTGTTCTTCAACCGAAACGCCAAAGTATTTAGCGCAGAATATAGCTGGTTGCAACAAGAAAACAAAATGCTCCTCGCCAGCGGTTACGATGCGCGCAGCCAAACCAAACACCAACTCAACTTACGCCTCAACATCAATTCTAAATTTGCGTTCGAAACAACCTTTTTACAAGGTCAAAATGCGGCCCTTGCGGACTACACCAGCGGACGCAATTTTCAGATTGCGCAGCAAGAACTCAAGCCACAACTCATTTACCAAGAAGGATCTTTAGTGCGCCTGAGTTTTGCCGGTAGTTTGAGTCAGAAAAATAATAGTTCATTGTATGGCGGGCAAAGTGCAAAGTCAAAGTCACTCGAAACAACCTGGAAAATCAATAGGAGTGAAAAAGGCAGCCTCAATGGCTCACTCAAGTACGTCTATTTTGATTTCAACGGCACTGCGCTTTCTGCTGTCGGTTATGAAATGCTCGAGGGCTTACGACCAGGTACCAACTGGACCTGGAACTTAAGCTATCAGAAAATTCTTGGCAAAAATTTACAACTCAGCCTCAATTATGGTGGACGGCTCATGCAGGGGCAAACCGCTGTACATACGGGCGGAATGGAGTTGAGGGCCTATTTTTAAGTGCGTGGTTTATTGCTTGAATTGCGCTTGTACGAATGCTCTAGCCTTTGCGTCTGTTGCCACATAATCCTCATATTGAGGGTCCAAGATGTTGGCAACGTTTTGCATACAATACTCGTTGAGTTGGCCAATTTCCAAGAAGGAGATTTTGCGATCTAAATAAGCTGCTACAGCCTCTTCATTGGCCGCATTGAGCGCACATGCTGCGGTCCCTTGTGCAGCCATGGCTTGATACGCTAAATCTAAGTTCTTGAATACTTTGCGATCGGGCTGTTCAAAGGTGAGCTGCGGATAATCCATGAAATTGAATCTCAGGAAATCGGTTTTGAAGCGCGCTGGGTAAGTGAGTGCAAACTGAATGGGTAGCTTCATGTCGGGCAGGCCCATTTGTGCTTTCATGCTGCCGTCTTCAAACTGCACCAAACTATGCACAATTGATTGCGGATGCACAATCACATCTATTTGCTCAGGCTGCAAACCAAAAAGCCACTTAGCTTCTATGACTTCTAAGCCTTTGTTCATGAGGCTAGCTGAGTCAATGGTAATTTTGGCACCCATGCTCCAGTTCGGATGCTTGAGCGCTTGCTCGAGGCTCACATTTTGAAGTTGTTCGAGCGTAAAACCTCTAAACGGGCCGCCCGATGCAGTGAGGTAAATCTTTTCGATTGGATTGTGGAACTCGCCCACCAAACACTGAAAAATAGCTGAATGCTCAGAATCTACCGGGTAAATATTGACTGCTTTTTCACGCGCTAATTTAGTGATGAGCTCTCCAGCAACAACCAAAGTTTCTTTGTTGGCAAGTGCAATTGTTTTGCCCGCTTCAATGGCGTGAATTGTTGGTTTAAGCCCCGCATAGCCCACTAATGCCGTAAGCACAGTATGCACTTCATTGGACTCCACTACCTGACACAAGGCTTCTTGACCAGCATAAACGTGAATATCTTCAGACCAAAGGGCATCTTTCACCTTTTGATATTGGCTTTCATCGGTAATCACAACAGCATTGGGCTGAAACTTCAGCGCTTGCTCTATGAGCAAATCGGCATTTTTACCTGCGGTTAAAACCTGTAAATCAAAGTAGTCTGGGTAAGCCGCCAACACCTCGAGTGCTTGCGTACCGATAGAACCCGTAGAACCTAGTATGGCAATGCCTTTCTTTTCTTGCATGAACAAAGGTAACAAAAGAGCCTTGAAATAGTTCCCAAATGCTAAGAATTGGTGACTTCAGCTTTCATTAGTTTTAGAACATATTCTAATAAGTAAATACCTGATTTTACCTAATTTAGCTGTACTCTTAATTATTCGTAAAATCCCCTTATGAAAGCAATATTTATTCTCTCTTTTCTTTTAGCAACTACCATTGTTTTCGGTCAACAACTCAAAACCACCGAAAAACGCGTCGAGATAGACCTCAAGGATGGTCGCTACAACGAACAAGTTTACACAATGGGTAAATACGGAGTGGTCTTGAAGAGTTTCAGCAAAGATGATGGCTTGAAAACAAATATATACTTACATCATGACGTTTATAACACCGATTTGGAATTGTATGAAACAGACCCATTAGCATATGATCCTTACCTCCCTATTATGTCTACTTATGAGACTGAAGATCATATTTTTCACCTCGCATATAGACGTAAAAAAAGACCGATAACTGTTTATGAATTCGATGTCAAGAATAAAACAAGTAAGCGCCTCGACATTGAATATAGCGGCAGTGAAAAATTCCGTGGCATCGAATATTTTCAAGTTCTCGGTCAGAAAGCAGCAGCAATCGGATTCAGTAAATCTGGCGTCCATTTTTTATCGTTTGATTTAGAGGCGCAAACAGTAACATCAACGCCAATTTATATAGAAGATTTTAAGCCAGGACGTATTATTGCCACGAACATGCAATATCTAGAAGATGCGAAAAAGTACTACGTATCGCTTAGAGTCTATAAAACGAGTAAATTAACCTATGCCTATTTGCTAGATGTCGATACTGACGGTTTTTTTAATACCCCAATGAAAATTGATGAAAGTGCCGGAAGATTCATCAAATCTATTACGGTTGGAGCTGTTGGCGAGTCAGATGTTGTCATTGCCGGAACTTATGGAAATGCTTCTTTTGGGCCTAATAACGGCATCTATTTTGGCGCTTCCAGCGAAGGAGAAATTACAGACATTACATCTTATAACTTTTTAGAAATTCCAAACTATTTGGACTACTTACCTGAACGGGACCAAAATCGTTTAGAAAACAAAATAGAACGCAAAGCCAGCAAAGGAAAAGAATTAGAAACATCTGAGTACCTTGTGATGCACAATCTTATTCCTGTTGACAACGATTTTCTTTTGATAACAGAAGCGTATTATCCGACCTACAGAACTGAATATCGAACAACAACGGTTAAGGGCAAAACTACCACTACACCAGTTCAAGTCTTTGATGGTTATCAGTATACACATGCCATGATCGCCAAATTCAATAAAGAAGGTGAAATGCTCTGGAGCCAAGTATTTAAAATGTATTTGTGGTACAAACCATTCGTAGCCAGAACCTTTATCCGCATTGCAGCTCAAGAACAAAATAGCATTCAATTGGTCTATGCCGACGGTAAAAATATCTATTCTAAATCCTTTTCTTTTGACGGTGAAATCCTCTATGATAAAACCTCAAACCCAATCAATACCGATAACGAAAACGATAAGGTAAAGCAATCATACAGCAACATTTCCTACTGGTACGACAAATACTTCTTGTCTTACGGTGTTCAGTCGATAAAAAACAAGGTAGATGACGACGTGAAGCGCAAGCGCACCGTTCTTTTCTTGAATAAAGTTTCTTTCGAGTAGCTTACTCCACCGTCACACTCTTCGCCAAGTTGCGAGGTTGGTCTACGTTGCAGCCACGCATGACAGCGATGTGGTAAGAGAGCAATTGGAGCGGAATGGTGGCTAGAAGTGGCACCAAGAATTCGTCTACCTCTGGTATTTCGATCACGTGATCTGCCATACTGCGGACTTGCTCGTCGCCTTCTGTTACAATTGCAATGACTTTTCCTTTGCGGGCCTTGACCTCTTGGATGTTTGAAACAACCTTTTCATAGGAGTTGCCTTGGGTGGCAATCACGATAATCGGCATGTTTTCGTCGATCAGGGCGATAGGGCCATGCTTCATTTCTGCAGCAGGATAACCTTCGGCGTGGATGTAAGAAATTTCTTTGAGCTTGAGTGCGCCTTCTAGGGCAACAGGGAATGAGCTTCCGCGGCCAAGGTAAAGTGCGTTGGGTGAATCTTTATAAATTGTTGCAATTTTTTCGATATCAGCATCTGTTTGGAGAACGCGTTTTACTTTTTCTGGTATGGCTTCGAGTTCTGCCAATAACTGGCGGAATTTTGATTCTGAGATGGTGCCTTTTTTATGTGCTAAGGAAAGTGCCATAAGGGTAAGCACCGTAACCTGAGCTGTAAAGGCTTTGGTAGATGCTACACCGATTTCTGGGCCAGCGTGTGTATAAGAACCTGCGTCAGTAATGCGGGCAATAGAAGAGCCCACAACGTTGCAAATACCCAAAATAGTAGCACCTTTTGATTTGGCTAATTCGAGCGCAGCTAGCGTATCGGCAGTTTCGCCAGATTGCGAAATGGCAATCACGACATCGTTTTCATTGAGAATTGGATTGCGGTAGCGGAATTCACTCGCGTATTCTACCTCAACGTTGATGCGTGCGAGGTCTTCGATGAGGTATTCACCCACCAAACCTGCATGCCAAGAAGTACCACAAGCCACAATAATGAGGCGATTTGCAGAAATCATTTTTTGCTCGTACTCACGAATACCACCCAGGGCAACCCAAGCTTCTTCAGAGTTCAGACGGCCTCGGAAGCAGTCGTGGATAGAGCGCGGTTGTTCGTGGATTTCTTTGAGCATGAAGTGCTCGTATCCGCCTTTCTCTAAGGCCTCGAGTTCTAGCTCGAGTTCTTGAAAGAATGGTGTTTTTTGTTGGTCGGCGATGTCGTAGAGTTTGAGGCCTTCTTCGAGGTCAATAACAGCAACTTCTTCGTCGTTGAGATAAACTACTTTTTTGGTGTACTCTACAATCGGGGTAGCGTCAGAGGCACAATAATAGGCGCCATCGCTGCCAATACCAACCACAAGTGGGCTGCTCTTGCGGGCGGCTACCAAACGGTTTGGATAGTCAGAAGACATGGCCACAATAGCATATGCACCTACAACGTGGTTAAGTGCCAAACGCAAAGCCTCACCGAACCAAACGTTTTCTTTCTTTTGAATGTAATCTACTAAATGTACAACAACTTCTGTATCGGTAGCACTTTTGAAGACGTAGCCATTTTTGATTAATTCTTGCTTGAGTACGTCGTAGTTTTCGATGATACCGTTGTGGATGAGGGCAATTTTGCCATCCATTGAGGTATGCGGATGGGAATTCACATCGGAAGGTTCACCGTGGGTAGCCCAACGCGTGTGACCAATTGCCGCGTGTCCGCTGCGGTCTTGGTTGGCAGCAAAATCTTCGAGGTTGCTAACCTTACCAACGCGCTTGTATACTTGAAGTACTCCATTTTGATTGATGGCAACACCAGAGCTGTCATAGCCGCGGTATTCTAATCTTTTAAGTCCTTTGATAACGACTGGGTAGGCTTCATTTTTGCCTATGTAAGCAACGATTCCACACATAATTAATATGTTGTATAGGTAACGACGAGTTTGGGTTTTTTCTTGTTGTTGGTTTCTACGCCATTGAAGACAATTCGCTCGGCAGAATTCCTGAAAAAGAGCGGCGAAACAACAATACCGTTGTTTTCTAATTTGCCATTGACCAAAGATTGGAGGTAAGCACGGATATCTAAATCGTATTGTTTTTTGGCATCAGAATAGAGCCCCGCAATACCGAGAGAGGTATAGAATACATCGGTAGACGCTAATTTGCTGGCAGCAGTAATGCGCGAACCTGGCTTATAACGGTATCCGGTTTGGAATTGAACTGGCAAAGTGAGGTCGGCACGGTGAATGATGATGTTGTCTGGGAGTTGGTCTAGGCCAGGAATCTTAATCATGGCGCGCACTTTATTGGCTTGCGCGTAAAAGGCTTTTTGACCAATGGTAGAGTCGGCGAGTAAAGCAGCAACTGGCGTATTGGTTTGCTCGTGATCTATGTGCGTGAAATCGGCACAATTGGAATTGATGGTGAAATCGTAGGTTTTCTTGACGCCATCTAATCTGAAATAGATGGTCATTTTGGATGCTGGATTGTTGTTGAGGTCTAAGTATAGAATAGCGCCCTGACCAGTATTTTGATTCGGGTTGTTGACTGCAATTTTGAGGCCTTTGAAATAATCTTGGAAGGCAGCATTGGTAGCAAAAGTAGCAGGATTTGCGGTGGACTGATTGATGAAATCCCAGGCGCGGTTGGTGTCGAGGTGAATGCGCAATTGTGGATCTACTTCAGCGCCAGCAACAACTGCATCGTTGATCGGATCTGGGGTAATGGTGCCTTGGCCAGCTGCTACCCAGTTGGTGCTGCCCGTATTTAGGGTAGAAAATTGGTAATACTTGACTGTTGACGCATTTTGCAAGGAGTCTGTAAGTTGATACACTTCAAAAGTTTGTGGGCTGAGGTCACCGTAGTAACCTACATATTCCATAGCCAAAACAAAGGAGTCGACAACAATAAGAGAGGCATCGCCAAAATTAGGATTGAGGCCTGGCAAACGCAATTCGGTGTATACTGACGCTTCTACCTTACCAAACTTAGGATCTACGTAAGAGCCCAACAACACGTTAGACGCATTTTTTGTTTCGGTGGAGTCTTCTAGGATAGAATAGGTAATGAGTTCAAAAGTATCGGTTGTGATGCCGTTGAGAAGGGCATCTGGGTCAATGATTTCTTTACCTAAACCGGAGTCTTTTTTGGTGCATGCCGCGGCTACCAACAGCATGAGCAGAAGTGCGCTTATGATTTTCATGAGCTTAGGCTAGGACGTTAGCGTCGATTACTTTGTCAAAGAAAGCAGCCAATTCTTTACCCTGATGCTCTTCGGCAAAATAAGGCAGTTTGAGAATATTTGCTTCGTCGTAGAGCGCTTGCAAGTTGGCGTCTAGCACTTCGCTAGCGATGTTGACACCGTCGCAGTGTGCTAAAATAACTTTGGTGAGGTTTTCACAGCTGGTGTCTTTGAGCGCGTCGGTGAGGTCTTGCGGGAAGCCATCAAAAGCGAGCTTTTCGGCAAAACGCGGGTCCCAAGGTTGGTCAAAGGTTTCGTTATAGAGACTATAGACAACCTTCGTTTCTTTGAAGTGTGGGTCTTTGCTGAAGATGTATTTGATGTACAAAGCCATAATGCCGGTGAGCCAGCCATGGCAATGAATGACATCTGGCTGCCAACCTAATTTTTTGACAGTTTCTAAAACACCGCGACAGAAGAACATAGCACGCTCGTCGTTGTCTGGGTGAAATTTGCCGTCTTCTTCTTGAAGGCAGGTTTTGCGTCGGAAGTAGTCGTCGTTGTCTATGAAATACACCTGCATTCTGGCTGCCGAAATAGAGGCAACTTTAATGATGAGCGGGTGGTCGTGGTCATCGATAGAGATATTGAGACCCGACAGGCGAATGACTTCGTGGAGTTGGTGGCGTCTTTCATTGATCGCACCAAAACGGGGCGTAAAAACGCGGATTTCTTTACCAGCATCTTGAACTGCTTGAGAAATGCGACGTGCGCTTCCAGAAATTTCAGATTTGGGTAAAAAAGGAAAGATTTCTTGAGAAATAAATAGTATTTTCTTCTTTTCCATTTATATAAATATGCTAGCAAAATTACGAAATAAACATGAACTATCCTAAAAAGCAATAGCTTTGTCCGCTTGAAACTGTAGAAAAGACGAAGCCATGCAGACCTTTGTTACCAGAGAAGAAATATTCATTTGGCGCGAGCAACAACAAGCAGAGCAAAAACAAATTGGGTTTGTGCCAACCATGGGGGCTTTACACCAAGGTCATTTGTCTTTAGTTGAGCAAGCCTGTCAGGAGAATGACGTCGTGGTTGTTTCCATTTTCGTAAACCCGAAACAATTCAATCAAAGTGCTGATTTACAAGCCTATCCAAGAATGCTATCGGCAGATCTTGCCTTGTTGGAGCACTTGCCCAATCTGGTTATTTTTGCACCCAACGAAAGTGAAATGTACCCCGCAGATTTGCCCTTTGAGCCCATGCCACTTGGCAAAATTGGGCAACTTTTAGAGGGCGCGCACAGGCCCGGGCATTTTGAAGGCGTGGTGCATGTCGTGCATCATTTATTTGCTTTGGTTCAGCCACATACAGCTTATTTTGGCCAAAAAGATTTCCAACAGCTCGCTATTATCCGTTTACTGAATCAGTATTATGGCTTCGGAATTGATATTATAGGCTGTGAAACCATCCGCGAAAGCGACGGTTTGGCGATGAGCAGCCGAAACCTCAGACTAACCCACGAACAACGCCAAAGTGCTGTTTCCATTTCAAAAGCCCTTGCGTTGGTCAAAAATAACATCGGGCAAGATCCAATAGAAAACGTGAAACAAGCCGCACGAAACATCATTGAACAAGCCGGTTTGGAGATAGACTACCTCGAAATTGTAGACCCGATTACCTTAGAAAACTGCACAGAATGGCAGCAAATTCAAGTTTGTTGCGTAGCTGCTTTTTGCGGCGAGGTGCGGCTGATCGATAATGTGTTGTGTGAATCGGTTCTTTGATGTAATTTTGCCGCGCTACAACGCGCTATAAGTTATGTACATCAACGTCCTCAAATCAAAAATTCATCGGGTCCGCGTTACACAAGCAGACCTCAACTATATTGGTAGCATCACCATAGATGAAGACCTCATGGATGCCGCAAACCTCATCGAAGGTGAGCGCGTTCAGATTGTCAATATCAACAACGGTGAGCGTTTCGAGACTTACGTCATCAAAGGTGAGCGCCAAACTGGCATGATTTGCCTTAATGGCCCTGCAGCTCGCAAGGTAGCCATCAACGACATCATCATTATTATTGGCTATGCCATGCTAGACTTTGAAGAAGCCAAAACATTTAAGCCTTCTTTGGTTTTTCCGAACGAACAAACTAACTTGCTCTCGTAAATTTACATGAGCAAGCGACTTCACAACATTCAACACAAAATTCTAAGCTGGGAAGACGCCCTCAAAATCAGAGGTATATGGGCGCTTCAAGGACAAAAAGTTGCCTTTACCAACGGCTGTTTTGATATTTTGCATTTGGGTCATGTGAGTTATTTAGCTCAAGCTGCAGATACGGCAAACAGACTTATTGTTGGGATGAATACCGATGCTTCTGTGCGCATGCTCGATAAAGCACCCAACCGCCCCATCAATCCAGAAATTGCCCGTGCAACGGTACTTGCCGCGCTGGGTTGTATCGATGCGGTTGTCCTCTTCGATGAACAAACACCCCTTGAATTGATCGAATGGCTTCGGCCCGATGTCTTGCTCAAAGGTGCAGACTACAGCGCCGAGCAAACCAATCCTGAAGCCAAAGACTACATTGTCGGTTCTGGATTCGTGCAAACCTATGGCGGCAGCGTGCAAACTATTCCCTTTGTGGAGGGTTATTCCACTACAGGCATTCTAGCGAAAGGCCATTAAGGCTATCCTTTGATTTTGATCTCAACGCCTGTTTGCTCCTGCTCTTGCTTCCACTTATCTAATTTTTGCTGCAATTTGCTGTTTCTTGGTGAAGTAGGGGGCGGAGGTTCTGAACTTTTAACTGGTTTTTTATCCTTATCAAACTTGACTTGAATGGTTTCGTGCGGACTTGTTTTTTCTTGATAACTCCCCACATTTGGGTCGTTTTTATAAAGCCCAAAAGTCGCTTTGAGGATTTCTTTCGACTCTTGCTGACTGCGTTCAAACTGTTCTTGAGCAGCTTCTTTTTTTCCTTTTTTGTCCCAACTCACTTTGGGGTCGTCGAGCGGGCCACTGATGCGGACAAACAAGCGAAGCCCTGTGCCGTCGTCTAAAATTTCACCGAATTCTGTTTGTGTTTCTTGAACTAAGAGATCGCGCAGGCGCAGGCCAACAGCATAATCAATTTGGTGCTCAAAACTATGGCTTCCTACCAAATCGAGGTCGAGTGCTGAAGATGCAATGTGCATTTTTTCAAACTTCAATTGTCGGTTCGCGATGGTAAAGGTGTTATTGAGCTGTTCAAAGCGAACATCCTTGAGCTTTTGCTGCAATACCTGCTGATTTTTAGCGCCAAGAATTGGCCTGCCTTTGCCAACCGTAAGGGTATTTGCCAAATCTTGTAAAATAGGGGCGTGCAACAAACGGCCATGGTCTATTTGACAATTAATTTGAGCGCGCAAGCTCTGTTCGTCAAGACCTTTGAAGTAATCGTATTTAGTCTGAACGATAAAATCAAAATTACCTTTACCAGAAAGGTGTTGATCAGTTAAAATTGACTGATCAAAATTCTCCCACTCCTTGAATAAAGTACCGAGATCTACTTTTTTGGCACTCCCATTGGTTTCAATTTCAAAAGTAGACGGCGCCCGTTCGCTTAATTTGAGTTGACCATTCCAATAGCCTTGCGTATGGTTGAACTTCAACTGCTCAAGCAAAAGCTCATGAGCGCTTAATTTCAATGATCCTTTGAGCTGATGAATTTCTTTATTTTCGTATTTCAATTGTTGAATATCAAACGGAAGAGACAAATTGATCTGCTCAGGTAGCATCCAATCCCGTTTTTGATTTGTTGACTCCGTATCAAAATCTGCGACATCGAAATGTTGAGCACGCAAGGATCCGCTGAGTTGGAGCGGCAAATCACGACTGAATTGTTGAAGGTATTCAGGAATTTGAAGTTGCAGGTTGAGGTCACTATTGCCTACCTTGGCCTTCAAGTCGCGGATATCGAGATGGTGTTCATCAAAAGTCACACTGGTGCTGAGCTCACGAAAAACATTTTTATAATCGGCGAAGCGTACTTGGGCAGACTTGATCCCTACGCGCCCTTTTATCTCTTGTGTTTGCCACTTATTTTGTTGATCCTGAACAACTTTAGCACGAACATTAAGCTGGGCAACGCCGCCAAGTTCATTCACGTCGTCCAAAGGATAAATTGCCTGAATCAAGCTGAGCGGCACAGTTCCTTTTGCTGAAAAAGCGAGTTTCGGGCGCAAAAAATTGCTCAATTGGAATTGACCAAAAAAATGAGCGCCGCCAGTGTTAAATTGAAGTTGTTCAATGACGAGGTTATCGGTATCTATATTTAAGTACGTGCCATAACACTGCAGGTTTTCAATTTTTGCACCAAATTTTGGCTCGGTGAGTTCTCCTTTTTCAATGTTAAAATAAGCATGTACCAATGGGTTTTCTCGGTCAAGAGCGTCCTCGTAATGCAGATGAAAATCTACTTTTCCTTTTGCCTTAACCCGCTTGAGCTCAGCCATTGAAGCGGGCTGTACCGTTCGAACGAGCTGTATCAAAGACAAGTTTTCAGAACGGATATCTAGGCTGCTTTTGACAGGGTAAAATTCGGCATCGATCAAAAAAGGCAAGTTGGCAATTTTGATCTGTGCTTGTGGCAGCTTGATCAAATTTTGGGTTTGATCTACTAAAAGAGCGAGGTCAAAAACCAATGGTTCATTCTTGAGCAAAACAACCCGGCCTTTTTGAATGCGGTTCAGCCAGACATCGCCGGCGGCCTTCAAAGTGGTTTGTTGCGCAGAAAATTTCCCAGATAATGAGGCTGTATGTATAGTAGATGTGTAAGACTGCGCACTTTTTTGATCGCGATACGATACCTTGAACTGCTCTAACAAAATCGTTTCTAATTCTAAATTGAAAGTTGAGCTGCCCGAGGAAGTGTCTTTAAATATGTCGTAATTGGTTTGGCCTTTTGCATTTGTTTTCAAATTGAGCTGTCCATTGAAGCTTGTGATTTGTTCGATTTGGTACTGGCCGTTCCATATATCAAAAGGATTGAAGCGCAAACTGATTTGCTCGGCTTGCAAAAGCGTGTCTTTGGATGAAAGTGGGTCTGCGATCAGTACTTGGTCAAAAGCAACGCTCAATTGAGGGAAAGTTCGCCAAAAATGAACGTTGATTTGCTCAACCTGAACGGGCGCTTTCAGATAAGTATTGACTTGTGCGACTACTTTTTTGATGATGCGGTCTTCGAAAATATAAAGTGCCAAAGAGATAGTGGCCATGAAGACCAATAAAATTAAAACCGTACGTTTTAAAAAGCGCCACCAAAACTTCATAATCCTCTAACGAAAAAACTACCTATACGTTGCAAACAAAGTCTAGAATTTTTTTTAGCGCTATCTTTGTAGCCTCAATTGTATACTCATGAGTCATCCAGAACTTTCCGAACAAGAAATCTTACGTCGCGAATCCTTGCAAAAATTGCGCGATCTCGGCATTGATCCTTATCCAGCGGCACTCTATCCAGTAGATGCCTTTGCTGCCGATATCAAGCAAAATTTTGAAGACGGAAAACAGGTTTGTTTAGCTGGGCGCATGCTCTCACAGCGCATCATGGGAAAAGCTTCTTTTGCAGAAATTCAAGATGCTTCGGGCCGGATACAAGTCTATTTTAACCGAGACGAACTCTGCCCTGGCGAAGACAAAACACTTTACAACGAAGTATTCAAAAAACTCCTCGACCTCGGCGATTTCATCGGCATCAAAGGCCACGTTTTCAAGACCCAAGTAGGTGAAATTTCTGTTCACGTCACAGAATTTATGCTCCTCAGCAAGTCTCTACGCCCACTGCCTTTGCCAAAAACAGACGCGGCAGGAGTTGTACACGACGCTTTCACAGATCCTGAGTTGCGCTACCGCCAACGCTATGTCGACCTCGTGGTAAACCGTCAAGTGAAAGAAGTCTTTATCAAGAGAACCAAATTATTCAATGCCATGCGCGATTTCTTTAACCGCGCTGGCTATATGGAAGTCGAAACACCTGTTTTGCAAGCCATTCCAGGCGGTGCATCTGCAAGACCCTTCATTACGCACCACAACGCGCTCGACATTCCACTTTACATGCGGATTGCCAATGAGCTCTATTTGAAAAGACTCATCGTGGGTGGTTTCGACGGCGTATATGAATTCTCCAAAAACTTCCGCAACGAAGGCATGGACCGCACCCACAACCCTGAGTTTACAGCAATGGAAATCTATGTAGCCTACAAAGACTACAACTGGATGATGGACTTCACCGAACAATTATTAGAACACTGCGCTTTAGCGGTGAATGGTTCTACAATTGCTCAATTTGGCGAGCACACCATCGATTTCAAAGCACCATACAAGCGCATTACCATGCGTCAAGCTATCATCGACTTCACTGGATTTGATATTGCCGGCAAAACCGAAGATGAACTCCGCAGCGCCGCACGCGGCATGGGTATCGAAGTAGATGAAACCATGGGCAAAGGCAAACTCATCGATGAAATGTTTGGCGCAAAATGTGAAGGAAATTACATCCAACCGACATTCATCACTGACTACCCTAAAGAGATGTCGCCACTTTGCAAAGTACACCGCGACGACCCAAGCCTGACCGAGCGTTTTGAACTCATGGTTTGCGGCAAAGAAGTTGCCAATGCTTACTCTGAGCTCAACGACCCTATTGACCAACGCGAGCGCTTTGAGGAGCAACTCAAGCTACAAGAACGCGGAGACGACGAAGCCATGTTCATAGACCAAGACTTTTTGCGCGCACTCGAATATGGCATGCCGCCAACCAGTGGCTTGGGCATTGGCATGGACCGCCTCATCATGTACCTCACAAATAATGCCTCCATTCAAGAAGTACTTTTCTTCCCACAAATGCGACCTGAAGTGCAGGCACCAAAAGTCACGCTCAACGAGACCGAAACAGCAATTTTCGAAAAAATGCAACAAGAAAAACAACTTTTATTGAGCGAACTCCGTGGGCACTTTGATATCTCAAACAAACTTTGGGATACCTCGCTCAAAACACTAACTAAAAATCAGTTGTTGGCAGTAAGTAAGGAGAACGATTTGTTATTGGTTCGCTTGGCTTAAATTACTCCGCAATAATTTTGCGGAATAAATTTTGAATCTAAATATACTTCTTGGTAAATTCCCAAAGCACAATGCCAGCGCAAACACTCACGTTGAGGCTGTGCTTGGTGCCAAACTGCGGAATTTCTATGATGTGGTCTGCCGTATCTAGTGCGGCCTGATCTACGCCATCCACTTCATTGCCAAAAACCAAAGCAAAGCCAGGCGCACTCAGTTGATCAATATTTTGCAATAAAGTTGTCTGAACCGCTTGTTCTACCACGCAAATGGCATACCCCTTCGCTTTGAGTTCAGACAGCGCCTCAGCTAAACTTGTGCGGTGCTGCCAACGAACGGTGTCCGTAGCGCCTAAAGCGGTTTTGTGGATGTCGCGGTGCGGCGGTTGGGCAGTGATGCCACATAGATAAATTTCTTCTGCGTTAAATGCATCGGCAGTTCTAAAAAAGGAGCCGATGTTGTTGAGCGAGCGAATGCTGTCGAGCACCAAAACCAACGGAAACTTCTTTTGCTGGGCAAAAGCGGCTTCGCTGAGCCGATTGAGCTCCCATAACTTTAATTTTTTAGTGTGGCTTGCTGACATCTATGGCTCAAAAATACTGCAAAATTGTGGAAAAATAGCCCGAAGTTCAGGGCTAAAAAGGGCTATCTTTACTCATCTAAAAAGAAACAGTGTCTAAGCCAATCGTAGAAAAAACATCCGAAACGCCTTTGATGAAGCAATACAATCAGATCAAAGCGCGACATCCTGATGCCATGTTGTTATTTAGGGTCGGCGATTTCTACGAAACCTTTGGCGAAGATGCCGTCAAAGCGAGCCGCATTTTAGGCATTATCCTCACCAAAAGAAAGAATGGCGCAGCCGCCGACATGGAACTCGCAGGCTTTCCGCACCACTCTTTGGAAACCTACTTACCTAAGCTCGTGCGGGCGGGGCAACGCGTGGCTATTTGCGACCAGCTCGAAGATCCAAAAATGACCAAAACGATCGTGAAGCGCGGTGTTACCGAACTCGTGACGCCCGGTTTGGCCTTCAACGACCAAGTTTTGGACCAGCGCAGCAACAACTTTTTGTGCGCGCTCCACCTCGACAAAACAGAAATTGGAGCGGCATTTCTCGATATTTCTACAGGCGAATTTCTGGTGGCACAAGGCAGCGCAAACTACATAGACAAGCTCATTAGTGGTTTTAGACCGACAGAAATCATTTATCAGAAAAGCAAAACAAGCGCGGTTCACGAGTTGTTTGGAAATGAAGCATTTCACTTCAAATTAGAAGAATGGGTCTTTGGCGCTGATTTTGCCAACGAACAACTCAACAAGCATTTTGGCACCAAATCACTCAAAGGATTTGGACTCGAAAACCAAGGCTTAGCGATTATTGCGGCAGGTGCTGTATTTCATTATCTCTCCGAGAACCAACAACAACAACTCGGCCACATTACCGGCATCTCGCGCATTGCGCCCGATCGCTACATGTGGCTAGACCGCTTTACTGTTCGCAACCTCGAACTCATACATTCTGCTCACGACAACGCCATTACGCTTTCGCAAGTCCTGGACAAAACCAAAACACCTATGGGCGGACGCTTGCTCAAGCGCTGGTTGGTTTTGCCGCTCAAAGACCGCCAGCCCATAGAAGAAAGGCATCAGGTAGTTGCTGCACTCAAACAGGAGCAAGCGCTCCACAACGAACTCGACGACCGCTTGCGCGAAATTGGCGACCTCGAGCGCCTCATTTCAAAAGTTGCAGTCGGGAAAATCAATCCTAGAGAAGTACAGCACCTCAAGCGCACACTCCAACAAATCGAGCCCATTAATGATTTGCTGCGCCCCATTCAGAACAAAAGTTTACAAGCACTTCTCGCCAAGCTCGACGCGTGTCAGGCGCTCATTACCCTCATTGAAACTAGCCTCAGCGCTGAACCAGCCGTGCAGATTGGCAAAGGCCCAGTGATCAAAGAAGGGCGAGATGCACAACTCGACGAACTGCGCGCGATCTCTACAAACGGCAAAGATTTCCTAGAGCAAATTCAACAAAGAGAAAGCCAAGCAACCGGCATCTCTAGCTTGAAAATTGCATTTAATAATGTCTTTGGTTATTATATTGAGGTGCGCAACACCCACAAAGACAAAGTTCCAGAGACCTGGATCCGCAAACAAACATTGGTGTCGGCCGAACGCTACATCACCGAAGAGCTCAAAGAATACGAACAAAAAATACTTGGGGCAGAAGAGAAAATACAAAAAATAGAACAACAAATTTACCAAGAGCTCATTTTTGCCATGGCCGACTTCATTGGTCCGATTCAAAAGAATGCGCAGCTCCTCGCACAACTCGATTGCCTTTTCTCCTTTGCAAAAGTTGCATGTGCTCAAAATTACTGTTTACCTATCCTCACAGATGGCTTTGAACTCGATATCAAAGAAGGCAGGCATCCGGTCATCGAGCAACGCTTACCAATAGGCGACAGCTATATTGCAAACGATATTCTCTTGGACAACAACAGCCAGCAAATCATCATGATCACAGGGCCCAACATGAGCGGTAAAAGTGCTATTTTGCGGCAAACTGCGCTCATTGTGCTCATGGCGCAGATCGGTTCTTTTGTACCGGCGCGCGCGGCCAACATCGGTTTGGTAGACAAAATCTTTACCCGCGTTGGCGCTTCAGACAACATCTCTTCAGGAGAGTCTACTTTTATGGTAGAAATGAACGAAACGGCAAGCATTCTCAATAATATTTCTGAACGCAGCCTCATATTACTCGACGAAATTGGCCGAGGCACCAGCACTTATGATGGCATCTCTATTGCCTGGGCTATTGCCGAATTCTTACACGAAAACCCGAAAGCCAGAGCCAAAACACTCTTTGCTACGCACTACCACGAACTCAATGAAATGGCCAATCGCTTTGAGCGCATCCATAATTTCAATGTCAGCGTCAAAGAATTGGGTGCGCAAGTGCTATTTCTGCGCAAATTAGTAGCTGGCGGCTCCGCACACTCTTTCGGAATACACGTAGCTAAGCTTGCAGGCATGCCTGCACAAGTAGTAAAGCGTGCAGAAAACGTACTCAAGGACCTCGAAGCAAGTCATGCCAACGTGGGTAGTGGCGCAAAAACCAAGGCTAGTAAGCCCGCGGTGCAAGCAATTGCGCAAGACGTGCAACTCAGTTTCTTTGCACTCAACGACCCTGTTTTGCAACAAATTCACGACGAACTCGTCTCTACGGACATCAATTCACTCACACCCGTAGAAGCCCTACTCAAACTCAACGACATCAAAAAACTGACTGGTGCGTAGCTATTTATCCCTCCTACTGATTTTGCTTTTCGCTGGCTGTGCGCTTGAAAATGCACAACCCGATACCCATAAAGAATTGGTTATTGCTCAGAACTTCATGAATGCTGCGCAAAAACAAATCTTTCAGAAAATAGCCAAGCGCAAGCACCTCAAGCTCACCATCCTGGACCTTAGTGCCGGCGCTATTCGCAAAGCGATTCAATCCAATCCCTGGGACCCCGGATTTGACCTCATTTTTATCGATGGCTTGTCTGAACAGCGCCATTTGAAAAAATTGCAGTTTGCTCACCACGAACCCTATTTTGCAAGTATTCCAATCGGGATTTCATATGTGCCAGACTCGGTCGTAAAGGTGCGGGCATTTGAAGATTTGTCTCAACTTTATCTTTGGGCAGCTGCCGACAAAAAAGCTGAGCCAATTTTAAAAGCGCACCTTGCCTATGCTTACCGCAAACGCGATGAAAACAGCGCAATGCAGCAAAGCTACAGACAACTTTTGCAGGGCTACAAAGACTACGAGCTTGCTTTAGAGACTGACTTTGAACGCAAAAAAACGCTTTACCTTTGCCGCTACGACACCCATTTACAGCACTTAAAGCCGGTTTTCAAAAACAGACAATTTACTTATGCGCGCAAAGCCAATCAAGCATTTTTTGCAGACTACCTGTGCTTAGCTATCGTCCAACAAAGTTCACAGCACGCGCTCGCCATGAATTTTGTCAGGCTACTTCAACAAAAAAGAGACCAAAACAAAGCTTTTCAAAAAGCATTTGGCATCGTTGCACAACGAAATACTAAAAATGTATGTAAGCCTAAGGTTTTGCAAGACTATCTAGAGAAATGACACCTAAATGACACAGCGTCTGACAGACTTCGCTAATTTTGTAAAAAACTATTGATATGTATCCAGCAGAACTCGTTCAACCCATGAAAGAAGACCTTACCAAAGTAGGGTTTGAAGAATTACTCGATGCAGCAGCTGTAGATGCTGCCATCGCCAACAGCACCGACACCATGTTGGTTGTTGTCAACTCTGTATGCGGCTGTGCTGCAGGCAACATGCGCCCTGGTGTCAAGCTCTCCATACAACATGACAAAACACCGGCTAAATTAACGACTGTTTTTGCAGGTGTAGATCAAGACGCGGTTGCACAAGCCAGAAAATACTTCTTGCCTTATCCGCCGTCATCACCATCAATTGCTTTGTTCAAAGAGGGTAAATTGGTACACTTTCTCGAAAGACACCACATTGAAGGCGGAAGTGCCCAAATGATTGCGGCCAACCTTCAAGCAGCCTACGACGAATTCTGTTAGTCTACCCGAAAAAGAGCTGCTGCTATGCCATCTGCATGCAGTTTGCCTTGTTCTGTAAGTACTATTTTTTCATTTGAAATAGTCAGCCAATTCAAGCGTGCAAATTCAGTAATTTGCGCGCTTTCTTTTGGGGTCCAGTCTGTAGCAAGTGTGCTTAAATCTAGGCCCCAAATCGTGCGCAAACCCAATAATATTTGTTCATTGCGACGCTCATTAGCACTCAAGTGCTCAGTTTCAAACCATTTGTCATTTTTACCCACCTGATTGGTATATAGGGTATTGTTGCGCACATTCCAGCGCCTGACTTTGCCATCAAATGAATGGGCCGAAGGGCCAATACCCAAATAAGGCTGAAACTTCCAATAAGAACTATTATGTCTTGAATGAAAACCAGCCAAGCCAAAATTAGAAATCTCGTACTGCTCAAAACCATGTGTTCTGGCTTTTTGTACCAACCACAAAAACTGTTCGCTCTGCAAGACCTCGTCGGCGGGCTGAAGCTTTTTTTGACGCACCAAATGATTCAGTGCTGTTTTGGGTTCAATAGTCAGGCAATAGGCTGATAAGTGCTGGACGCCAAGCTTGAAAACTGCTTGTAAACTTGCATCCCAAGCAGTTAAAGATTGTCCGGGGAGGCCATAGATGAGGTCAACACTAATGTTATCAAAACCACATTGCTGGGCAAGTTGGATTCCTGCTAATCCGTCATTGACGTGGTGTGCCCTGTTCATCCAAAGTAAATCTTCGTCAGAAAAAGTCTGTAAGCCAATGCTCAGTCTATTGATACCAAGACCTTTCCAGTACAATAAATTGGCCTCATTGATGTCTTCGGGGTTCACCTCAAAAGTGATTTCACAATCCGAAACCTTTGGGTAATGCGCATGGATTGTATTGAAAATAAGATCCAGCTCTGAAAAATTCAGGATACTAGGAGTGCCGCCCCCAAAATAGATGGTCTGTATGGGCACGTGGAGCTCTTTAGCCCGCAAAGCCAATTCCTTTGCGATGGCTTGAACTAAACTCGTACGGTAATTTTCAAATGTCGTAGAAAAATGAAAATCGCAATAAGTGCAGCGCTTGCGACAAAACGGGATGTGCAAGTAAAGCCCACTCATCTATTGATTGCTTACTGCTTAACGAATTTCTTCTTCACAACCCGACCGCTTGCATCAGTGAGTTGCAACAAATAAGTACCGGCACATAGCCCTTGGATATCGAGTGTTGTGGCACTGGCCTCTTGCTTGAGCGAAAGGAGTTGTTTGCCACATACATCAAATAACTGAATATGCATTTGTGCATCGTTGTACCAATTGATGAAAAGCTCAGCACTTGCAGGGTTAGGTGCAATTGTCAGATTGAATGCTAACTCGTCAATGCTTGCGTCGTCGATATGGCGAACTACAGTTGCAGAACTATCGCCAAAATCAGCAGCTGGCAACGTATAAATTGTAACGGCACTGTTGTCCGCTAAAGTTAAAGTGCCATCCGTGCCACCCCATTGAGATGCACCCATACCATCACCGTAAAAGTCATAAATCACGAAAGTATAACACTCAAATGCCGTGAGTGGAATGTCATAATTGTAGGTAGTGTTGTTTTGTAGTGGAGCCGTTGGGTCTGTTGGTGCAGGGAAAGCACCTGTTCCGAAGTTGCCCGAAACAGCCTCATTGCCTTCTGACCAAATAATGGCGCCCGCTGCATTGCGCACCTCTAAATAAGTTTCATCGGCGTAGTCGTCTGTGGTGAGGCTTACCTTCAAGATATCGATAGTTTCTGGAACGGCTGTTACAGCAAGATTTGCAACTGATTGGTTGTTGCTGGCATTTTCATCGAGTGCTTGGTTAGGATTACTTACTGTAGCGGTAAAGGTGTGGTTGCCAGCAGTAAGTTGAAGAACCGGCAACGAGATGGATTGTGCTTGCCATTGATTGAGAGAACCCGACCAATTATATTGTTGGACAGCACCGTTGTCTATTTGGTAATTGATTTGAGCACTTGTGAGTACTGTTGTGCCAACGTTCATGAGCGATACCGATGGCAAGTAATTAGCACCACACAAAGCCTGAGCAGTGAGTTGGGCTGCAGAAAGTGCTGCGTCTAGTGCCACAACGGTTGTATTGTTTGGATCAAAGCCGTCGATGAAAGCTGCACCTGAACTAGAAGGGTCTAGCCAAAACTTAAGTTGGTTTGTGCTGTTGCTTCCAGCAGGCTCCCAAGAATTGGCCACACGACCATAATAATCAGGTGCACTCAAATTCTGACAAGATGCGCCTCCGCCCCATAACTGGCCAATGATGCGGTGGTTTTGATCAAATAATGGTGAGCCAGAAGAGCCTCCTTCAGTGGTGGTGTTGCGGTCCCATTCGATTGTCCAGGTAGAATTTGCTTCTGAAGAACCCATGCCTTGAGAGATAGATGGTGCAGCATCATCAAAAGAAATTTTCTTGATGTCGCCAGAAGGATGGTGGATACTCACTGTAGCTGTTGGGATATTTCCGGAGTTGTCCCAGCCTGAAAAATACGGATTGTAGTCTAGGGGAACTGTACCGTTTACCAAACCGCCGGTAATTTCTACCAAACAGAAGTCTGAAGGAGTGCGGCGCGCGCGCAATACAGCACCGCTCAAAGATTGAAAGGTTGGTGAAGCACCTGGATTCGGACAATCTATAGCTTGCCAATTGAAACGAAATACCCAGGTAGCTGGATTGCTATAGCAATGGTTGGCAGTGAGCACGTATGGCTTACCATCGTTTAGGGTGTTGTTAATGAGCGCGCCAGAACAAAAGCCACTGCTACCCGACACAAGCATTACAGCGCTATTGCGTTGTGGCGTCCAAGGTAATCCATCGGGGCAATTGACGTTCATGTTGCAAGAACCAGAGCTGCCAAAAGCTTTTTCTAGGAATTCATTTGCTGTGCGGTAACCATGCGTAACTGTTGCCAACTGAATATGACCGTAATTGTTTTTTGGCGCAACATAATATTCAATAATTGCTTCTTCTCCAGGAATCAGTTCAGTACCGAGCTGGCCGTCGTAGATGTGTTCTTGAGTGAAAGCACCGAGGATAAAATCTTTGGCTGCATTGTAAACAAATAATTTATTGCCTTCTGGAATAGTAGTTTGCTCAAATGTAAGATTGACAGTAAGCGCACCTTCACACTTGACCTTTACCAACCATAAGCGCGCACCATTTGGTAAATCAAACCAAGACCCAGCATTGGTGGTGTTCAAATTGGTGTAGTTATTGAAACCAAAGCGCCATGGAGCGGTACCTTGTTCATCGAGGACTGCATCTTCGGCAGCCAGCGCTTGAATATCGGGCTGTGCATATACCCATTGTTGGATTACTTTGTCGTTTAAAACCAGTTTGGTTGAGGTGGGAACACCACCTTTGCCCTGAATTTGAGCAAACAAAGTGCTGCTTAAGAGCAGAAAAGAAAGCGTGTAAAGTGTTTTCATGGAGAGGACGTTACAAGGTTTAGTATGCCGAAAATAGTGATTTTTGCGCCAAGTCAGGCATGCTCAAGACGAAAAACATAGCCAACAAGTTGTATCTTTGCTTTATGTCGAAGCCATTTGTTGTGGGTATTTGTGGAGGAAGCGGAGCGGGTAAAACCACCTTGCTCAAACGTTTATCCGAAACTTTTCAGAATGCGAGCATCGCTGTATTCTCCATGGACAACTATTATTTGCCCATTGAACAACAAACCAAAGACACCAATGGCATTGTCAATTTTGACCTCCCTACGGCGCTAGATCACCAGAAATTAAGCGCCGATCTTCAATCATTGATCTCAGGGCAAGCCATTGAAGTACGCGAGTATTTTTTCAATGTGCAAGGGAGCAAGAGCGTGCTTTTAACCATCCAGCCAAGCGATCTCATTATTGTGGAAGGCTTGTTTACGCTGCACTACCCTAACGTGTACTCACAACTCGACTTCAGTATTTTTGTCGATGTAGACCATGCCACCCAACTAGACCGCCGCATCTACCGCGACCAAGAAACTCGCGGGTACAAGCGCTCCGAAATCATCTATCAATGGGAAAACCACGTTTTACCTTGCTATCAGCAATTTATTGAGCCCTACAGAAATAATGCGCACTTTGTCTTTTGCAATGATCACCGCGCCGATAGTGATTTCTTGCGTTTAAGCGAACAACTGCGTACCTTGGTACCAGATCGCTTTTTGTAATGCAGACTATTCTTCCCTTCTTGCGAACCTGGAAATACAGCCTTTTAGGCTTGGTTTTTCTTATTTTGGGGCTGGCCTTTTATTTCTCTAATCAAGAGAGACAGTTCTCTGTTGCAGACATCCAAGCACAATTTACCGAACTAGAAAAAGAAAGTAAAAGCTATGCTCAATTGCTTTTAAAAAATTTGGAAGCCGAGAAAGACTTACCAAAATCAAAGGCCCTCACTTACCATTTATACAATAAAGACGTACTTTTTGGCTGGAGCAGCAACCAATTGCCGGTGGGCCGCTACAAAACCGATTTATTTCCTGCGAGCGGTATTATCAAACTCAATAACGGCTACTATTACTGCCAGACCTACCAACAAAAAGAAGTCACTTGCTGTGTGAGCTTTTGCTTGCTTAAATCATACGAATTCAGCAACGCATATTTAAATGCTGCCAACCCCAGTTTTTGGAAACAGCAGTTTGCCATTAGCCTTAATGGAAACGGCAAAAATGCGATCAAAGATCGGGCACAAAACACCATTTTCTACGCCAACACCTTGCCTGTAGAAACGCTTCCGGCTAGCAGCAATTGGGGACCGTTTTTCTTGCTAATTGCCCTGTTTTTGTTTTGTTATCAGCTTCAATCCTTTCTAGAAAAAAGTTGGTGGGGAAGCTTGTTGTTATTATTAGGTCTTCTGGTGCTGCGCGTAGTGATGTACGAGCTTAACTGGCCTGCAGAGTGGCAGGAAAGCGATTGGTTTTCTGCCGGATTTTTTGCTTATAACGAATGGTACCCAGACTTTTTTGCCTACACCATTAATGGCCTTTTCTTGATGTTTGGCTTTCGAATTGTGCTGTCTTTACTTCGTTCCGCTAAACGCTGGTGGGCAAATGTACTCGCCCTTTTCTTGCCTTTATTGCTCTGGCTTTTGATCCTGCATTTACTCGAAATCGTTATTGCCCACTCCAATATTCCCTTGAGTTTTGAGCACCTTTTTGACTTGCGCTTGAGCTCCTATTTCTTTTTCGCTCTTCTGGGGTTTTTCCTATACAGCTTTCAAAAAACAGTATTTATCTCCCTTCATCTCAATAAAGAAGAACGTTGGTTCAAGAACCCCATTCGTAAAATAGGCCTTGTTTTGCTCCCATTTGTATTGTTGCTTTTGCAGCACCAAGACTGGATCAATATTTTACCGCTATTGGTAATCCTGATTCACCTTGTTTTTGAACGCAAGGCAAAAACTTCTTGGCAGCAATTGAGCAGTCAGCTCTTGATCCTGACCATTAACGCGGCCATTATAACCTTTTACTTACAGTCTCTTCAAGTACAAAAAGACCTTGAAAACCGTAAGCTTTTTGGCCAACAACTCGCCATTGAACGCAACATCAATTTAGAATTGGCCTACGCGCAAGTAGCGCCAAATTTGAGCGAAGAAAACTGGCTACAGACTTCTTTTGATTCACTCCGAAAGCAATTTTCCAAAGTCGGTTTTGAGCACACCCTCACACAGAAATTTTTCACGGGGGTTTGGGATGGCTTCGATATCCAAGCAGATTTATATGATACTACCGGCAAGCCTTGCTTTGGCACTGATACCCTCAAACTCAAAAGACTCAAGACACTTGTAAAGCAACACGGCGAAGCCTCTGATATTCAAGACGGCTTGTTTTTTATGCCCCATGAAGAAGAAGGGCTTAGTTATGTCATTCTGCTGCAACTTCAGGCAGAAAAATCATTGGCAATTACCTTGGTTTCCAAAAGAATTCCAGAAGAAATTGGCTTTCCGAGGTTACTCATTTCTGACCAAGCCGGTATTTCAAATAGCCTTGAAGGCTATGCCATCGGAAAATATGCCGAAGGAAGACTGATCCATCAAACGGGCGCTTTCAATTACCCGAATTTACTTTCCTCATTTCACAGCCGAGAAGCCCAACAAAACCATTTTGAATTGGCCGGCTATACGCATGTCATGGTTCAAAAGTACGCCGGCTCTGCTATTATCATTTCGTCTCCTACAAATAGTAGGTTTACGAATGTCACAAGTTTTGCTTTTATGTTTGTTTTTTGGGGAATCTTGCTGCTCTCTAATCAGCTGTTCAAGACCTTTTTTCATAATAAGACAGCACAATGGTCCTTGTCTTTTAAAGTACAACTTGCCTTTTTACTGATCCTAGCGCTTTCCTTATTCTTATATGGTTTGGGGAGCTCCATTTTTATTGGCCGACAATTTGACAATTATGCCCAAGAAGCGCTGCGCGAAAAACTCGCCGCTGTTCAAGCCGAATTGAAGTCGCAAACAGCCATGTTAGACACATTAGATATCAATGCTGTTGGCAAGCCGCTAGAAAGCAAGTTGGCCAAGCTCTCTGCTGTCTTCAAAACAGACCTTTTTATATTTGACAGCGATGGTTTTCTCATCGCCTCCTCACGACCCAAACTTTTTGCTTATGGCCTAATTGGCGAACACATGAACGCCCAAGCTATGGATGCACTGCTCGGTAAAAACCTAAGTTATTTTTCGCATCAAGACCAAATCGGCAAACTCAACTACCGAAGTGCTTATTTGCCCATTACCAATGAAGCACTCAAACAAATCGGATTCATCAACCTGCAGCTTTTTGGTCAGCAAGAAGCCTATGAACAACAAATCGAGAGTTTTTTCAAGGCGGCGATAAATGTCTTTGTGTTACTGCTCGCTATTTCTGTATTCATTGCATTAGTTGTCAGCAATTGGCTCATTGGTCCGTTACAAGTGGTGGCGCGATCTGTGCGCAATTTAGAGCTTGGCAAAAACAACCAAAAAATCAGCTACCAAAATGACGACGAAATTGGTGCGCTCGTGAAAGCTTACAATGAAAAATTAGCAGAGCTCGAACAGGCGGCCCAACAAATTGCGCGCAGTGAACGGGAGAGCGCCTGGCGCGACCTCGCTCAACAAATTGCACATGAGATCAAGAATCCCTTGACGCCCATGAAGCTCAATATCCAGCATTTATTGCACAAAATGGAAACCGAAGACGCCAACGCCAAAGACCTTGCTCAAAAATCCTTGCCTTCGCTCATCGAACAAATCGATGCTTTGGCTAGAATGGCCAACGAATTTGCACGCTTCGCCAAGCTCCCCGAACCAAATTTCGAAAGGCTTGAACTCAATGGGTTTTTAGACCAAGCTACCAACCTTTTTGACGAAGACCAAGCCAAAATTGATTTTGAGCCCAACAATACACTACTTTGGGTCAATGCCGACAAAGACATGCTCAATCAGGTCTTCCATAATTTGCTGCTCAATGCCAAACAAGCCACCGAGAATACAGCTGAAGCCCTAATTAAAGTAAAAACAAGTATCAAAGAAGACAGCGTAGAAATTGCTATTCAAGACAACGGAATTGGCATCGACGCCGAACAACAAGAGCGTATATTTACCCCCTATTTTACCACCAAATCTTCGGGATCGGGTATTGGCTTGAGTGTGGTGCGCCAAATCATAGAAAAACACAACGGCAGCATTCGCTTTGAAAGCATTCCAACGAAGGGCACTACTTTTTACATCCGTTTGAAACTACTTTCTAAACGGTCGTAAGTCGTAAACAAACACTTTATTTTGATGATACAGCTGATGCTTTAGGTAAGGCTTAATCACAGGATTAGCCGTATCTGCTTGTAGCAACAACAGTTTAGAAGCGCCCATGCCAATCCAGCGTCGGATCATCGCAGAGTTACTGATATAACTCCTATAACCATATCCACTAAAGCCAACACGATCTATAGTGCTAAGGTGCACATTTGGATATGGATCTGAAAAACAAAAAACGGTGTCGGTGGGCGCAATGAGGCGCTGAAGCGCGGGTGTTTGTTCTTGAAGCTGCTGAAGTCCCTCTTGGTGATTGAAATAAAACCAACCCCAAATATCTTTGATTTTTTTTGAAGAAAAAGAAGTTTTCTCCACGATGATATTTTGATTTCCTGCGGCCACTTGGGTAAACGAAACTGTATTTAAAAAGATGAATGTGAGCCCGGTAGCCAAAATCCACTTGCCAAAGCTTTGATTTTGTAAATAGGCCCTGGCATTCTGAAAAATCAGTGCAACAATTGTCAACGGAAAAAAGAGGACCTCAATAAAATAGTAATCGTGCACCTCAAAAACCCAAAACCAAAGAATAAAATAAGCCGATAAACCAACTAACGCCACAGGAATCCAATAGCGAAAAAAGAGTGAGATTTTCCCTTTGATGGCTAATGCGCCTAAAGCCAATAAGAGACTTACCAATAAGATTGGGTGCATTATTTCTTTGAGGTGTTCTTCCCAAATCAATCGAATGATCCGCCAGCGAGTGGCTGTGTCTACTTCCCAAATGGGGCGTATAGTAGTAGAAAAAATGTGAGAGTGGTGCTTTGTGTTGTAGGCAATGGCGTAGCGGTACCACCAAATGGTCAAAACGAGCACAAGAAATAGCGCCAAATACCCAAACCACATGCGGCGATCTTGCCAGTATGCACGATTTGCTTGATGCAAACTATAAAAGAAAAATGCACCCACAAAGGAGAGCAAGGCAACTAATGCTGTGATTTTGATGAGTACTGCAATGGCCAAAAAGATGGTAAAAACCAGCCAATGTATTAACTTATTGGTTTGAACGTAGCGATAAAAATAACTTGCACTCAGCAAAAGACTGGCGAATGAAAATACGTCTGGCAAAAGGGTGTCTGCATAATAGATAAGTACAGGAGAGCTGAATATGATGCCGCTAAAAATAAGTGTCAGCTTTTCAGAATTGAAATAAGACAACAAGACCTGTCTAAACGCAATAATGGCAAGCAATAGATAACTGATGCTGAATAATTTAGCGATCCAGAGGTGGTAACCAAGCAAGCGCCAAATTTGCCCGATTACATAATAAATGATAGGGAATTCCGCAGCTGCTTCTTGCTGCCCAAAGTTGGAAATCGCATGCGTTCGAGGCGCAAACAAATGGCCGCCTTTCATGAATTGCATGGCCTGCGACAGCGAATCTGCCTTTCTGCACTCGTGAATGGGCTGAATAGGATCGAGAAAATGCTGCCAAAACCCATATAGAAAACTCAAAAGCAGCAGCAAGCCTAAAAGGCGCCACTTGAGGTCTATTTGTGTAAAAATGCGTTTCATAGCTCGAGGTAAAGATACAGAAGCTTTGGTTAGTTTTCGACTTTTTGACTTATCTTTCGACTGCTTAAAATAGTATGCTTTTTAACTCAATCGATTTCCTGTTTTTTCTTCCGGTGGTGGTAGTTCTCTACTACTTGCTACCCCAACGCTTTCGTTGGCTACTCATCTTTGTGAGTAGTTGTTCTTTCTACATGGCATTTATTCCAAAGTATATTTTGGTGCTTTTTGCCATCATTCTGATAGACTATAGCGCTGCCATTTGGATGGAAAAACTTGAAGGAAAACCAAGAAAAAGACTGCTCTTACTGAGTTTGACCGCAAATATTGGAATTCTTGCTTTCTTCAAGTATTTTGGTTTTGCCAACCAAACACTCATTGACTTTTTTGCCTTGTTCGGAAAAGAATTCAAAAACTACGATCTCGGTATCATTCTCCCGATTGGTCTTTCTTTTCACACTTTTCAGTCCATGAGCTACACAATTGAGGTCTATCGAGGGCAGCAAAAAGCTGAAAAACATTTAGGCTATTTTGCCAATTATGTCTTGTTTTTTCCACAAATGGTAGCGGGGCCAATAGAACGTTATGCCACCTTAGGAGAAGAATTGCGCAAAGAACAACGACTCCAATTTGAAAACATCAGCGCTGGCTTTCGTTTGCTCTTGCTCGGTTTTGTCATCAAAATGGTGGTGGCCGATCAGCTAGCACCCTATGTCAATGAAATCTATGCTGCGCCTAGCAACTATGCCCCGTTACAAATTGCACTCGCGCTTGTCTTTTTTTCATTTCAAATCTATGCTGACTTCTTTGGCTATTCGCTCATTGCACAAGGCAGTGCGCGTTTGCTCGGAATTCACATTATGGATAATTTCAAAACGCCCTATTTTGCAGCTAGCATAGGAGAGTTCTGGCGCCGTTGGCATATTTCCTTGAGTACTTGGTTCCGCGATTACCTGTACATTCCACTCGGCGGAAACCGTGTGGGTAAATGGCGCTGGGTATTCAATACGCTAGTCGTTTTTGGCGTCAGCGGCTTATGGCATGGCGCCAGCTGGACCTTCCTTGTTTGGGGGCTGCTACATGGACTTTTCCTCATTTTAGAAAAACCACTGAAGCCATTCGCCAATATCATCAGCACTTTTATTTTAGTCACCTTAGCTTGGGTATTCTTTAGGGCGCCAGACTTCACAAGCGCAATTCAAATTTTAAAAGGTCTTGTTATAGCACAATCTGAAGGCCCAAAATGGATGGATACCTGGACCCCACTCAGCGCACTAGGGCTCTTACTCCTACTAGACTTCGCTTACCGCAAACAAAGATTTGATGTGCTGCTCAATCGTTTGCCATTAGTTGGGCGTTGGAGTTTATACTTTGTGTTGATTTTTGCACTTATGGCTTTCTCAGGAACTCAAAAATTTACCTTTATTTATTTTCAGTTCTGATGGTCAAAAAACTTTTTATCCGGTTTTTGGTGCTCTCGGCAGGGCTTGTCGTTATGAATAATGTCTATCGCTTTTTCTTTTATGAAAAAGACCTCCGACAACACAGCCCTGAAATGTTGGAAGTGTGGAAACAACAACGCAAGTCAGATGTACTCTATTTTGCGGAATCATCTAACATGAATGTCCGCGATACAGATATCGTTAAAAAATCGATTTCAGAGCTCACCGATGATTTATTACCACAATTACACTTCAAAATTGGTGCAGTGAATAAGCCTGCTACGCACGCCGGTATTTACAAAGCATGGATCAAAAACATGCGCGCACCTTTTCCAAAAGCTGTTATCGTCACCATGAACCTGAGGTCTTTTGGTGCCGATTGGCGTCATTCAGAGTTAGAAAGTGTGCTGCAAGCTGGAGTGGTAATGCTCAAACCCTATCCAGTATTGGCAAATCGGTTTTTGCTCGCACTGAATGCTTTTGACAACAAAACGCCAGCACAGCGCGAGCAAGAAATGCTCAGAGAATGGGAAGAAGTCAAATTCGACTTTCCATTTAAAGTGCCTCACAGCACGGTTCGGCTCTGGGATAACGCCATGGCCAACGGTAGTTTTCTACTCCCAGACGGCTCTTGGGACATGGAAAAAATAACTTTGGCGTGTCATTACGTCAAGTCTTATGCCTTTCAAATTAAGCCAGACAACCCGCGCCTGAAAGATTTTGATGAAATAGTTGCTTTTTGTCAGCAACACAAAATAAAGCTGATTTTCAATTTATTAGCTGAAAACACCGAATATGCCCAACAATACGTAGGCAAAGAACTCGTGCAAATCATGCGCTACAACCGCAATTTGTTGGTGCGCCGATATAGCAAAAAGCGCGGCGTAACAGTAGTAGACAATCTAGAGCTTTTAGATGGGCTCGACTTCAGTGACCAAAACTGGACCACCGAACACTATGGCTACAACGGAAGACTACAAATTGCCAAACAGCTCGCCAAAGCACTGCGCTATTCAAAATGAATTTTAAGCGGAAAGGTAAACTCCGAAACCACATTTTGACCATTTTGATCTTTGGCAGGGTTCCAATTTGGCATACCTAGAAGGGCTAAATTGAGGCGGCTTTTCAAAATTTCCAATTGCTTGTCTGTAAATTTCAAGAAGGTCACCTCTCTAACTTTACCTTTTGCATCAATCAATAAGCGCATAAAAATTTTGCCACTCAACCCGAGCTCATAGAGATAATTGAACTCCTCGCTATCCATAATCTGTTGATGCAGAAATTGATAAAAGTCTTCAAAAGTATCTCCAAAAATTGCCTCTGTGGCTGGAAACTGCACGATGCTGTCCCGAATGGTTTTCGGCAGGGGGTCTGGTGGGCCAACGCATGTGATCACGGGTTCTGAAATATAGCCGGGAGGATCAATCGGATCCGGATCCGGAATAAATCCTGGGCCTGGATCAATCGGAGGAAGAACCTGTGGAATTATTTTGGGTTTAAGATTCGGTTTGAAACGAGTCGGGTGCTGTTGCCTCTTTGTCGAGTTCACCTTTGATTCCATTTTCTTAGGTATTGGGCGCACATTCCCCTTTTTTTCCTCTCGACAAGAAGAAAAAAAGATAAAACACATCCAAATAATGAACAATAAGTGCCGCATCAGAATACCTTTATCACAAAGAACGCACAAACAATTGATTCCTTACCTTTGTTAGACTAAAAAAACTAAATGCAACGCTACTGTCTCGATCCTTGGAAACGCACCCGCGTCACCACCAAAGAAGTTCAAATTGGAACCTTACGCTTGGGCGGGGAGAACCCTATTCGGGTGCAGTCCATGACCACCACCGACACAATGGACACCGAAGGTTCAGTTGCAGAATCTATCCGTATGATCGACGCCGGGTGTGAACTAGTTCGCCTCACTGCGCCAAGCAAAAACGAAGCCGAGAATTTACAAAAAATCAAAGCGGCACTCGTGGAGAAGGGCTATAATACACCCTTGGTTGCCGATATCCACTTCACGCCAAATGCCGCTGAAATTGCTGCAAAAATTGTCGAAAAAGTACGCGTCAATCCGGGCAACTACGCCGACAAAAAGAAATTCGAAGAAATAGATTACACCGATGACAGCTACCAAGCAGAGCTAGACCGCATCGAAGAAAAATTCACGCCGCTCGTGCTGCTCTGCAAAGCAAACGGCACCGCCATGCGCATCGGCACCAATCACGGCTCGCTTTCTGACCGCATCCTGAGCCGTTATGGCGACACCCCTGAAGGCATGGTAGAGTCTGCTTTTGAATTCATCCGGATTTGTGAAAAACACGATTTCGACCAACTCGTCATCTCCATGAAGGCGAGCAATACACTGGTCATGGTTCAGGCTTATCGCTTACTCATGGCTAAGATGCTCGAAAATGATGTTGTATACCCATTACACCTTGGTGTAACCGAAGCTGGCGACGGTGAAGATGGCCGCATCAAGTCTGCAGTGGGTATTGGCGCACTACTAGAAGACGGCTTGGGCGATACCATCCGTGTTTCGCTCACAGAAGCACCAGAAGCCGAAATTCCGGTGGCGCAAAAACTGATTGCCAAATACAATGCATACAAATCGTTTGATTTTGAGCCCCCTCAAAATGAACTCAGCTATTCACCATTCTTTTACAACAAACGAGAAAGTGCAGCCTTTCATAATATTGGTGGCAAAAATACGCCTATTGTCTTAGCCGATCTTTCGGATGTAGATGATATCAAGCCTGCTCATTTCTTCGGATTTGGCTACCAATACAGCATTCCGCTCGACAAATGGAATATCCAAGACCAAGCAGCAGATTACGTTTACATTGGCAGCAATGAAATCGAATTTGAGGTGCCAGGTACACTCGGTATCATCGTAGATTTTGAACTTTGGAATGCAAAATATAGCGATAAATCAGGGTATTATCCCTTGGTTTTAAAAGAGGAATTACAAGACATTTCTTCTGAACAAATTTGTTTTTTACCCCTTGAAGCAGAAGACGCCCTTCCACAAGAACTAAGTGCTCACCCAAATGCTGTCATTGTTCTCAATACGGCTTACGACAACAAAACGCAGCTCTATCGCAAATTCTTCCTTGCGCTGCAAGAAAATGGTTTGCAAAACCCCGTGATCCTCTCTTACCAATATGAAACTGCCGAGCTTGAAACCTTTCAATTATATGCCGGATCTGATGCTGGTGTATTGCTCATAGATGGTTTTGGCGACGGAATTTGGCTCAATGCAGCTCTTGGCGCACAATACATCAATTCCACTTCTTTTGGCATCTTGCAAGCTACCCGCACACGCATCTCCAAAACAGAATACATTTCTTGTCCTTCTTGCGGACGCACACTTTTTGACCTCCAAGAAACCACCGCAAAAATACGCCAACGCACAGCTCACCTCAAAGGCCTGAAAATCGGAATTATGGGTTGTATTGTGAACGGACCCGGCGAAATGGCCGATGCAGACTACGGATATGTAGGTACTGGGCCTGGTAAAATCAATTTATACAAAGAAAAAACGATTGTCAAGCGCAATATTGAAGAGCAACAAGCTGTTGAAGCACTTGTAGACCTCATCAAAGAATATGGCGATTGGCAAGAGCCAAAAATCTAAAAAGCGGGAGGGCAATTGAGCTCCATCCATTCATTGGAATGCGGATGATAAAACCCGAGTTTGGCTGCATGTAAATACAAGCGATCAGCTTTTTGTCCATATAAATCATCTCCCTTCATTGGACAATTCAGCCCCAGGTGGTGTGCGGCATGCACCCGCAACTGATGGGTTCTGCCTGTATGCGGAAACAAAGCAATCCTCGTTTCATTATTTTGGATACCAAGGACTTTATATTTTGTATGCGCATAGCTACCATGTTCATAACAAACCAACTGCCTTGGGCGGTCATCTAGGTCTACGCGCAAAGGCAATTTGATTTCTCCCTCTTTGAACGCTGGCACACCAACCAAAACCGCTACATATTCTTTCTGTACCTTTCTCAATACAAACTGACGCTGCAAGCGCTGGTGCATGAGTTTAGTCTTGGCGGCAAGCATGATGCCAGACGTAGACATATCCAAGCGGTGCACAAGTAGCGGTCCGTCGGCATGAGGATATTTTTTCTTTAAATCATCTAAGGAATTCGGCATTGGGTTTTTACCAGGTACCGACAAATATTCCGGTGCCTTATTGATAGCTACAATCCAATCATCTTCGTAAATGATATCAAGCGGTTGCGCCGGATGAATAGCCGTAATTGGGTTTTCATCTACATGAAGTCCTTTGAGCATGTGGCCTAAAATAGGTTCACACTTGCTTTTACAGGAAGGATAAAAATGACCATGAATACGCACTTCTGAATCAGGCGCCATTCCCCACCAAAACTCAGCCATACAAATTGGCGTGAAGGCATTTTGATATGCATATTGCAATAACTTCGGCGCAGCGCATTCACCCGCACCTGCTGGAGGAGAATCCACAAATAAATTCAAGACGTTTTCAGTCTGGCCTGCAGCATTTAAGAAAGTATAACGCTCAAAAATGCGGCGTTGCAAATCGGCAGAATGAGCCGCACGGCGCACTTTCAAGTGCTCAATTTTATGTTTGTATTCAAAAGCAGTCTGTTGTATTTCTAGAATTGCCGTTTGTGCTTCGCGCTTGAGTGCTTTGAGTTGCCGACTCTCCTGCATACTTTGAAAACGCAAATCTTCTAAGTCTTTTAACCCGTCTAGGTCGGACTCCAATATGGTTTTTCTTTTTTCGTCACGAAGCGCTTTAGCTATTTTATTTTTTTGTTGCAACTCCAGGATTTTTGTAGCCCATTGCTGCTTTATTTTCAATTCTTCATCCTTCAACCTGGTTAATTCCTGTGCATTTTCTAAGTCTTCGAGTTGCAGCGTCAGTTGATGGATTTCTTGCTCTTCACGGCGAAAAAAACCCTGAGTTTCCAGCAAGTCAAAAACAGGAGGCACAAATCCTTCATGCGCATTTGAATTGCCCAATTTGCCCGAAAATGCAGCCAAATAGCCTAATTCACCGGCAGTACTTTGAACCACCAATACACCAAACATTTTTCCAATTGCGCCTAAACGCTCTTGGCGATTCAAACCAAAATCATGTCCGAAATCTGCTGCTACCAGACGCGCCTGTAAAAGCGCTGCCGCTTGTTTGGCCAGTGGGTGAGCCTCGTAATAAAATGGAAAGGTAAAACGTTCAGGAAGCGCATGGGCTTGGTATTCCTGAGAAAAGGGAATAAACATAAAACAAAGGTCAAAAAAAAACGCCCTCGTTGGAGGGCGTTTCTCATTTCTTTAGAAGAAAATTATTTGATCACAACATTTTTAGTTGTTGTAAGACCTTCTACTGTAACAGAAACGATGTAGCTTCCTTTTGCAACATTTTCAGTTGAGAAAGAAACAACTTGTGTTCCGTTAAGGTTAGTCATGTTTTTAGCAGCGATAACGCGACCTTGAAGATCCATTAAAGATACTGCGTAATCGTTGTTAGTAGCTTCGAAAGAAACGTTTACTTCAGAAGATGCAGGGTTAGGGTATACATTCATTGCGATTGTAGCCAACTCATCCATTCCAAGAGCACCTGTTTTGAAAGCACGTGTGTCTACTGAAGCGAATTCACCACCAGAAGCAATTGTAGTACCGTTAGCATCTACTAAAGAGTATGCGCCGTTACCATAAGAACAGCAGATACCATCACCGTAAGAGTCAAGGATTTCGAAAGTGTAACATTGGCTAGGGTTCAAGGTAACCAATTGTGGAGCTTGTACAGTTTGACCAGCTTGACCAGTTGTCATGTCTGCCCAGTTACCACCACCTTGTGCTACAGTTGCACCAGCGCTGTTTTTGATTGTCCAAGAAGTTTCAGAAGCGTAGTAGTCTGTAGTAATGTTTACAGTAACATACTGAGATACTGCGTTTGCAGCAGAGGCAACAGTTACGTTTGCACCGTTGTTAGCAGCAGAAGCATCACCAGCAGTAGTTACAGTTACAACCAAAGCACCACCAGTAAAGTTAGCGATAGGCGAACAAACTACGTTTGCAACACCATAAGTAGCTAAGTTACCGCTGAAAGTACCAGTAGAAACTGTAGTGCCACCTTGAGTGATTGTTACAGTTGCTGCAGTAAGTGCAGAGGTACCGTTGTTTTGGATATCAACAGACGGGGTGTAAGAACCTTCACAATGTACAGTTGCACCAGTGTAACCCAACGCAGCAACGTCTGCAGGAGCAGAAGCTGGTGGAGGACAAGCACTTACAGTAGCGTACAATTCAGTAGCATCCATTTGACCAACTTCTTCGATGATGCGGTTAGGGCAAATACGGTAGATTGTTGGGAAGTATGCGATGTTGTAATCGTTGTTGATTTGGTTAGCGCTTGCAGATGCTGGGTTAGCCATTGGGAATTGGATTTGGTTACCTGCAGCAGGCTCAATCCAGTTACCGATAGCACCAGAACCGTCCAACATCGTGGCGTCAGCCGTTGTTCCGTCGCCTTCGATCCAGATCACCATAACGTCGTCTGTAGTTGAAGCAGCTACACCAGGAGCGCCAGCTGGGCCATGTGATGCATAAACATCTTCTAAAGCACCAGAAAGGTGGTAGTTCCAACATGGGCCACACCAAGTTGCAGATACATCTAAGAATACAGTGTATCCTTGGTCTAGGTAGTCATAAAGGGTATAAGACCCGTTATTAGTTGTTCCTGCAGTAGCCAACCAAGACTGGTAAGCAGTAACAGTAAAGTTTGGAGCAACGCTACCTGGGGCTAGCTGCGCATTCGCACTAACACCTGCAAGTAACATAGCAGCTGAGAATAATAGTTTTTTCATGCGTTAAAATTTAAGTTTGGGTAAATATAAAGAATTTCTCGCGAAGGAAAAAACCATTGCAATAAAAACGTGAAAAGCGGGTTATTTTTTCTTGAGTTGCTCTTTGATAAAGAGCTCAATTGCACCAACCATTGAAGGCGCTTTTGGATGTGGCGCGTGGACATCTAGACGCAAATTATTCTTCAAGACAGCATTGGCAGTTGTAGGCCCAAAGGCTGCAATCGAAGTGGTGTTCTGCTTGAAGTCGGGGAAGTTCTTGAACAAAGATTCAATACCGCCCGGGCTAAAAAACACTAACATGTCGTAATAAACGTCTTCTAAATCGGAGAGGTCGGCAGCAACTGTTCTGTATAAAATCGCCTTTGAAAAAGGAATGTTGTATTTCTCAAGCGTTAATGGAATGTTGTCGCGTAGGATATCTGTACAAGGCAATAAGAATTTTTCGCCTTTTTGCTTTTTCATGAGTTCCGCCAACTCGTCAATCGTTTGCTTGCCAAAAAATATTTTGCGCTTGCGATAAGTGACATATTTCTGTAAGTAAAGTGCGACAGCTTCCGTAATACAAAAGTATTTCATGGTGTCTGGGACTTCAAAACGGACGGCTTCTGCCATTCTAAAGAAATGGTCTACAGCAACTTTAGAAGTGAGGATGACAGCGGTGTGGGCAGAGATATCGACTTTTTGCGTACGGAAATCTTTGGGGTCTACACCCTCCACCTTGATAAACGGACGAAAATCAATTTTGAGCTTGTATTTTTCAGCTAAATCGAAATAAGGTGATTTATCTCCTTCTGGTTTCGGCTGGGAAACTAAAATGGTCTTAATAGCCAAAGTTGTCGTTTTAATTAATTGTATTCGCCCGAAAGCCAACGCCATACAAACAGGATGGGTAGGATTTCCAAGGCGCAAAGGTACAAAATTAAATAATACCATTCCAAATTTGCCTGAATACAGGCTCTCCAGGCCTTGATCAAGCGCCAAACATAACCTGATACGCCAACGATTAGAAAGGCTTGTTGGAGGAAACTATTGGCTTGGCCGTATATCAGCCACAAAAAAGAAAGTCCTAAATAAACGAGCCCTACAAAAGACCAAACCTGTTTATTGATTTCGGCAATATGACTGACAAGTTTCCAATTGTCGGTTACGAACAACGCCACGCGGAAATTGAGCAATTGAAAAATTAAAAAGGAGCAGACAAACGCAAATGCCAAGCCAAGGGCATCGAGCCGTTCAAAGTAAGTCAAGAGAAAAAGATAGGTGCTGAGCGAAAATGAAACAAAAGCATTGCTCAAAAATAAGGATTGGGTTGCGGGTCTGATTTTCTCGTCGTCAAAACCAAAACTCTCAATTTTACTCAGTTTCCAGAAGCGTTTCCAGGATAAAGCCAAGGCATCTGGGGTGCTGATTCGCGCATAGGCAATAAAGGTCAAGGAAAGCAGCGACACAAACAGCAAATAGCTATTCATCTGAGAGGCTCTTTCTATGAGTTCGAATCTTGGCACTGAATGAATTTTGACTACAAAAATAATTCAAATTTGCATGCTACAGCTGCACAGAATATTACGTACTTTTGTTGCACAAATCAACCATCATGAAAACCGATTTATACCAGCACCCAGACTACTTCAACATGGACGACCTGCTCTCAGAAGAGCAAAAGCTTGTTCGCGATGCAGCTAGAGCATGGGTTAAAAAAGAAGTCTCACCGATTATTGATGAGCATTACGAAAATGCAACTTTCCCAATGCACATCCTTGGTGGGCTCGGAGAAATCGGTGCTTTTGGCCCTTACATTCCAGAAGAATACGGCGGCCCTGGACTAGACCAAATTTCTTATGGTCTCATTATGCAAGAACTCGAGCGCTGTGACTCCGGTCTGCGTTCTACAGCATCTGTACAATCATCTTTGGTGATGTACCCTATCTGGAAATACGGCTCTGAGGCCCATAAACAAAAATACCTTCCCAAACTTGCCTCTGGCGAAATGATGGGTTGTTTTGGTCTTACTGAACCCGATTACGGTTCAAACCCAGGTGGCATGATCACCAATTTCAAAGATGCTGGTGACCACGTCATTTTGAATGGTGCCAAAATGTGGATTTCAAACGCGCCATTTGCAGATATCGCTGTTGTTTGGGCCAAAGACGAAAGTGGTCGCATCCACGGAATCATCGTAGAACGCGGCATGGAAGGTTATTCAACACCTGAAATGCACGGCAAACTTTCGCTGCGCGCTTCTGCAACCGGCGAACTCATCTTTGACAACGTTAAAGTGCCAAAAGAAAACATCCTGCCTGGCCGTTCAGGACTTGGGGCACCACTTAGCTGCCTAGACTCCGCGCGCTTCGGCATTGCTTGGGGTGCATTAGGTGCTGCCATGGATTGCTACGACCAAGCTTTGCGTTACTCCAAAGAACGCACCCAATTCAACGTGCCAATTGGCGCTTTTCAGTTGATTCAGAAAAAATTAGCTGAAATGATCACCGAAATTACAAAAGCACAACTTCTTACCTTCCGCTTAGGTCAATTGCGCAACGAAGGCCGTGCGACATCAGCACAAATTTCAATGGCCAAGCGCAACAACGTTGAAATTGCACTCAACATTGCCCGCGAAGCCCGTCAAATTCACGGCGGTATGGGTATCACTAGCGAATATTCAATGATGCGCCACATGGCCAATCTTGAGTCTGTAGTGACCTATGAGGGAACCCACGATATTCACTTACTCATTACAGGTATGGATGTAACAGGCATTCCTTCTTTCACAAGAGAAATGCCCAATTTATAAAGATCAAATATCTTCGCTTTCGGAAAGCGCATCTCCTCGCAAGAGGCGGATGCGCTTTCTTGCTTCTGCACCAAACAAACTGGCTTTGTATTCCATCAAAAGCCTTTTATAAAGCACTTCTGCAGCACTTTTGTCTAGCAAGCGCAGCTCATTGATTTCGGCCATGCGAAAGAGCGCGTCATCAGCTAAAATATCTTTGGAGTGTAGCTTGAGTAAGTCTTCATAATACCCTAGTGCACGTTGCCACTCGCCTCGTTGTTCCATGGCCAGCCCTTTTCTGTATAGAATCTCATCGGCCAAAGCATGGTACGGAAAAGCACTTTGGATGCTGTCAAACAAAACAAAAGCGGAGTCTAGTTTTTGTTGGGCAATCATGCGGTCTGCATTGGCAAACCAAAGCATCACTTGATAATTGCTATCTAAACCATAATTGTCGGTGATAAAAACAGAGAGTTGAATAGCATCATTGGAAATAAACCGCGAGGTACCTTCTTTCAATACATCGAGTTGCGACTGTGCAAATTCGAATTCACCGTCGTAATAGAATATTTTGGCGTTTTTAAATTTGGCTTCTGCACCAATGGTTTCAAACTTAAAGTCGTTGTCAATTTGCATGTAAATCAAAGAGGCTTCCCAAATATCGCCACTGAGCACTTGTACGTCTGCCAATAACATTTTGGCTTGCGCGCGCTGCATATCTGTGAGTCCTGGCAAGCGTATGATTTGTTGTAATTCATCTATCGCAACGGACACCTGCTGGGCATAAAAAGCCCTGATTTCTGCGAGTTGCAAAGACACTTGGAAGGTAACGCGGCTCTTGCCCAAACGCGTCAGCGCTTGTTCAAAATCAGTAATACACAACTTGATTTCTTCCGCATTGAAATTTCTAAACTGCGTCACCTGAATAAATCTTGCGTTCAACAACGACAGCTGTGCTTCGTAAAAGTGAGGCTGTTCAGGGCCTAAATCAATGACATACTGAAAACACTTGTTTGCTTGGTCAAAAACAGCATTTTCGACACAAATTTGGCCGAGCTCCAACACTTCTCTACCATCGCTTTTGGTGCGCTTATCTAGGGCGATAACTTGGGCTGCAGCGCCTGAGAAGTCACGGCTTTGTACAAACAACCAGATGAGCATTTGTTGAAACACAATAGGAGCACCCGCTTGCTGCACGCGTTGTAAAAGCACTTCTTTGGCCAATAAAAAATCTGGCACGGTGGCTGTAGTGAGGTCCATTCGAGAACCAATTGCTTGCTGAATAGGCTCTAGAATTCCGGGTTGTTGTCCTAAATAATCTAAGTAGGCGCCCAACATGGCGCGCTTGTCGCCAACCATTGCGTAATAATCGGCATACTGAAAATTAAACGGGTAGTTCGGACTCATTTTCTGTCCGGAATCTAAAGCCCGCTTGGCATAATCAAATTTACCTTTTGAAGCAAACGCTTGGTAGATAGAGATCGCCTGGCCTGGATTAGGGCCGATATCCGCGAGTAACTCCTCAAATATTTTTTTTGCCTTGGCGGGGTCATTTTGTTCTTCGTAAAACTGGCCCGCCATTAAGCGCACTTCGTAGTCTTGTTTGTTCAGCGCAATTTGTTTGCGGAGCAATTTCTCAGCAGTTTTGAAATCCTTTTGGGCTAATAGACATTCGTAATAGGGCAGAAAAATGGTTTTGCTCTGATCTTGCGCATACACTTTTTCAAAATAACCAACGGCTTTGTCTAATTCAGAATTATTGTAATAATACTGCGCCAATTGCAAGTCGCTAGCTGTTTGGGCACTCGTGTACAAAGCCCCCAACAGCAAAAAAAGCAATACAAGGATTCTGCCGCTCATTAATTGCGCTGTTTTTTGAGAAGCAATGTTTGTGAAAAGGCCTCTACAGAAGGGTATAAACGCGCATATTCAGCAAAGAATGTTGCTTTTGCACGCAAATAATCAGCGCTCAATTCGGAGAGCTGTTTGACCTTCTGGCGCTCAAAGCGAATATAACTTGCATAACGCTGGCGTTCTCCGCGGCCTTCTTGAATATCTTGATGTAAGCGCTTCAAAACCACTTTTTCTTCTTTGATGCCTACTCTTACCTTCATGTATTGCTGCATCATGGGTTTGATGCTTTTTCTCATGAGTTTATAAGCATCTAGTTTTTTAGCTAGCTCCATATCGATGGTATCTAACTGTAGATTTTGCTTGATCCGCAACTCAGTTTGCATCGTTTTAACTTTGATGCTAGAGATATCTGTAAGTCTTGAATCGGGGAGGGTGTTTTCGATTTCGAGCAACTTTTCTTGGAGCGCAACGATTTGTTTCAAAAAGGATTCTCGCTGTAGGTCAGCACAAGAAGTAATCAAAAGGATACCAAAAAAAACAAAAAACCACTTTTTCATAACGTTCAAGACAAATATTGATGAATACCAGCCGTCAAAAGCAATGCCAGCGTAAAGCCTGCATATATCTCTAATGGCGTATGCTTTTTAAGATAAAGTCTGGAGGCCATTGTAAGGCCCGCTGCCAATAAAGCAGCAATTAACCACCACAAGCTGAAATGATCTTGAGCTCTTGTAAATACGGCCAAAAATCCGACCAAAATACCTGCGCCAGCGCCGTGCAACGAAATTTTAATCCAGCGATTGACCACTAAAAAAATACTAGTGACCGCAACTCCAGACAGTGGTAAGGCATAAAAATAGCGCGGTAAAGTTCCGGAGCCGGCTTTGTAAACCAACAGAAAAAACAAAACCAATGAATAGACCAACATGATGATCAAAGGCAAACTGCGTTCGCGCTGGCGCTCGATATCAATAGTGCTGATCACTTTGAAGCGGTGTAAGAGGATAAAAGACACCCCCGGCGCCACCACGCTAAACAAAAAGAAGATGGTAAAAAGCGCCCATTTACTTTCTATGGGTGCAAAATACAAACTCGTCATCTCGACATCTGAACTATATGCCGGCACAAAAAGGCTGATCAAAATGCCGTACGTCGGCATGAAGAGGGGTAAAAATACCCAGGAAAATAAATGTGATAGAAATTTCATAGTTCTTTGCGCATTCGAGCCACCGGAATTTGAAGTTGTTCACGGTATTTGGCTACCGTGCGTCTGGCAATATTGTATCCTTTTTCCTTGAGTAAGTCCATTAGTTTTTCATCGGTAAGCGGGCTGTGTTTATCTTCGGCAGCAATCGCGTCTGAAAGAATTTTCTTGACTTCTCTTGTAGATACCTCTTCTCCGCTATCGGTAGATAAAGACTCTGAAAAGAAATATTTCAAGGAAAAAATACCATAATTGGTTTGAACATATTTTGAATTCGCCACTCGAGAGACCGTTGAAATATCGAGCTCTACAATATCGGCAATATCCTTTAAAATCATGGGCTTGAGCTTGGTTTCATCGCCGCTCAAAAAATAAGCTTCTTGGTACTCGAGTATCGCACCCATGGTGAGTAATAAGGTTTGTTGTCTTTGTCGGATGGCATCAATAAACCACTTTGCACCATCGAGTTTCTGCTTCACAAACTGGAAAGCTTCTTTATCGGCCTTTGAACTCTTTGCGCCCTCCGCATAACTGCGCAACATGTTTTCGTAATCGCGGTTCACCTTGAGGTCTGGCGCATTTCTGCTGTTCAAACTCAACTCGATGCGGCCTTCGTGCTCGAAAAGCGTGAAGTCTGGAATAATTTGCTGATGATTCTTAGCTGCCTCGCGCATAGAGCCACCAGGCTTTGGGTTGCAGCGCAAAATTTCGTCGATGGCCTCTTTAAGGTCTTGGTCTTCAATTTCTAATTTTTTGGCAATCCGCTCGTAATGTTTCTTGGTAAATTCTTCAAAAAAGTTCTCTACAATTTTGAGCGCGGTGAACCGGACAATATCTCCATCTTGTTTTCTGCGCAACTGTAGAAGCAAGCATTCCTTGAGGTTTCTAGCGCCTACTCCTGCCGGCTCCAATTCTTGGACCAACGCAAGTACTGCATCTACTTCTTGTTCAGTGGCGTCGATATTCATCGAAAAGGCCAAATCATCGACAATGGCTTCTATTGACCGATTGAGGTAGCCAGATTCGTCTAGGTTGCCAATAATGATATCGGCAATAACAAATTGTTTTTCGTCGAGATATAGTAAATGGAGTTGCTCGGTGAGTCTTTCCTGAAAAGTTTGCTCTCCCGACAGGGGAATAACGCGCTCTTCGTCGTCTTTAGATTGGTTATTTGCCTGCGTTTTGTAATCGGCAACGTCGTCGTCTAGGTAATCCGAGATATCAAAATCGTTGTCGTCGGCGTCATCTGTATCGTAGTCTTCTTGGTTGTCAAAATCGTCTTCTTCAATTTCCTGACCTTCTTCAAGGGCTGGATTTTCCTCTAACTCTTGCTTGATGCGTTGATCTAGTTCCATGGTTGGCACCTGCAACAATTTCATGAGCTGAATTTGCTGCGGAGAGAGCCGCTGCTCAAGTTTTTGAATAAGCTGTTGACGCAATGCCATTATTCAATTTTCTGCTTGATGACCTGATAAATTTCTAATGTGGTCATGTCGTAAACATAAACCAAGATGTGCATATTTTCGGCGTTATAGGCGCCATCGAGCTGATTGGGAACCACAAAGCTGTAATTCACATAATACTTGCCATTATTGAGGTCGGCTGTAGTCAACTGACGGCCAAACGGCATATTGTTGAGGTTTTTTCGATGGATATCGCGGTGTACGTAGTTGTGATTGTGCGTGTTATCAGACATTTTCTGATCGCCAACCAAAGAATCTTCGAGCAAATAAGCCACGATTCCTAGCTCATTGGTGAGCGTTTGATCAATTTTATCGACCTCAACGTGTAAAAAGGCCCCTTTTGTACTCGGGTAATAGTTCAACTGAGACTGCAAATTGACTCTTAAATTATTTTCAGTGAGCAAGGTGCTGGTGATCGAAGACCACTGACCCGGCCCTTGAAAGATATTTCCTCCCACGTTCACACGGCTGATCGGCCCGCGCGGGTTGCCCACAAAACCTGGATCATTCTGACCAAACCAAGTGCCAATAAATAAGCCATCCGGGTTTGTAAAATCAAGCGTGTATTCTGCATCAACGGACTGAAAATCGCCTATGCCGTCGACACCAGCGTGAATAGAGGTGGTGAAAACACGCCCAGGATTGGCCATGTGTAATTGATGCGCCAAATCGGCCGCTGCCGGACAAAAGATACATTTGTGCCCCGTAAAATCTTCAATTAGAATATTGCGATCCGTGTTGGTATTGGTTGCAAAAGTTGGCCATTCGTTGGCCAGGTAATCGGCCCAATTGCCCGGGTAGAGTGTGGTATCCAATTCTAAATTGGCAACAGGTGGATACGGGTTGGTAATGCGGTCGCAAGAAGGCAGCATGTAAAGCCCAAAAATGATGGCAAAAGCAGCAAAAAGAATCGTTTGTTTCATGTTAAAAACTATGCGTTAAGTTGATCATGAGTCCGTTGTTGGCCGGTACAGGTCGGCAAACGCCACCTACACAAAATAAGCCTGCGCGCTGACGGCCATAAGATACGGTCAGGCGCGTTGCGTCTTTGATATATCCGCAAGTGATGATCGGATAATTGACGCGCTTACTGACGTCTGCGTTTCCGTAATTGTATTGGTTCATGGCAGAGAAAAACCATCCTGGAGAAATAGTGTACTCGACTAATGCTGTAGCCCAATTGCCTTTGTCGTTGCTGCCAGCAGCATTCTTTTGTACCCACATGCCTTGGAGTTCCCAACGGACAGCATGGTGGGTATTGATTTTATAAGTACCTTCTAAAACGGCGATTCTGGCGTGAATGATTCCTTGTGCATCGCTTACCTTCACGACATCGTTATTGATCTTGATGTCATAAAAGCTCAAAATCCCACTCCATTGTTTGTTGATTTTCTTCGTGATGTTGAAGTTGATGTCTTGCCAATAAAGGCTGTCACTCAAGCCAAACGGACGCGTGTGGTATACAACTCTTGAAGAATCGTTGAGGTCAATTCCGTTGAGGGTTTGTTCAGGGCGATAGGTTGTGGAAAAATTGAGCCCAAGTGTGGTGCCGTACTTTCCGCCGAGCTTTGTGCCTTTTTTGAAAGTATAGAGTACGTCGGCCTGATACGCAACCTCGCCCATTGGTTGTGTGGCATACGGATAAAGCGTCGCGACCAAATTGTAGGTGTGGGTTTTGTTGAGCGAAGGCAAGAAGTTGATCAATAAGTCTTGTAAATCTTTGGTGCGGTCGGAACGGAAACTCATGTTGTCGACGGACTTCCCTGACAATAATATCCCTAAGCCTTTTTTGGTGTAGCGCAAATTGAAAATTGCTGCATGGCCATTATTGTAAATATATTGGTTGTCAGAAGAAGGGTCTTGTCCTTTCTGAATGAATTCAGCATCGGCGTAAAAATTGCCATAGGTGAGCTTGAGGCGACCACCATAAGAGGCTACGTTTTGCGGTAAAATCCATTCTGGGTTGTCGTCTTCTTGAAACTTACTGACAAATGATGCGCCCAGTACTACATCTAATTTTTTGTCTTTCAAGATGGCCAAGCCTTCGTTAAGATGCCACTCGGCGTCGGTTCCGCGAACAAGACCTGCGCCATGCACAATTTGCCCTTGTTGAAAAGACAAGCGTTGGGTTCCATAAACACCTTTGACTACAACACCCTTGCCTGGTCTGAGCACAATGCGCATGCCGTCGAGTAAGTTGTCGTAACCCAAATTGCGGTCTTCGTAGGTCCTGAGTGCTAATCCGCTGCCAAATTGCTCGTAAAATGTACCGAGTGTGACATCTACAAAATCATTTTGGTAACCGACGTAGCGCATCCCGATACCCGTGCCGTCAAAACGATTTGGATAGCCTTGAATGCGCGGCAAGTAGGACTCAAAACGCATTCCTGCCTTAAAATTACCTTGTGTATAAAAGACATTCATGTAAGAATTGAGCAAGCCTTTTTGAATGGGTTGCTTGGCGTTAATTATGCTGTCTTCGTTGAGGTATTGAAAGACGGTTTCCATATTGCCAGTGATGTTGCCTTGCGCAAAGGAAACCTGACTCAGCAATAGAATAACAAGGAGTGTGTGTGCGTTCTTCATGTATTATTTTTCGCTCAATTTGAGCAATTCTTGATAGAGTTTTTCTTCGTCGCCAGGTGCGTAATTGTTATGTGAGTAGACAATAAAGCCATTTTTATCGACTAAAAAAGTATGGGGCACGTTATTGACGCCCATTGCGCGCTTGAAATCCCAATTTGGATCCATCAAGACCGTGTAGTCCCAAGCTTTGCCATTCACATATACCGGAACCTGACTTTTTGTTTTTTCGTCATCGATGGCAATTGCCACTAAAGTAACGCCTGTTTCAGCAACCCAATCATCATAAACTTCGTGGATGGTATTCAATTCTTTTTTACAAGGTGCGCACCAAGTTGCCCAAAAGCTAATGATAACGGGGCCATTGGCAGTTAATTCAGCCGTATTGATGGCTTTACCTTTCATATCGACCAGCTTGACCGAGGGCACTTGCTTTTGATTAAGTGTTGTTTCTGCGGTGCCTTCTTGAGCAAGAAGTGTTAGAGAAAAAGTGCCTGCGAGTAGGAGTAAAAATAATTTTTTCATGATTTGAATTTTTCTGGGCGAGTCAAAAACCTTGCCGAATTCAAAAGTAAGAAAAAAGCAGCGATGCAAAAAATGGCTTAGATTTTGATAAGTGCAGTGAAAAGCTTATTTTTGAACAAAGTGTATTCCATGAAAACCTTATTTCTTTCTCTCTTTTGCCTTTTGAGTGTCGCGAGTATCGCACAAAACAATATTGTCATTCACATCGACGGCCAAACAACTGATATCTCTGGTCAAACCCACACAATGCTGGCGCCTTCATCGGCTTCATTCGATGTGCCTTTCGATATCGTCAACAATACTGGTTCAGCTGCACAATGGCGCATTACCCGCAAACAACTAAATATTCCAACTGGCTGGACCGACGCACTTTGCTGGGGCCACTCCACCGATCCATTTGGTGGTACTTGCTATTCTTCCGGCCAAATGAACAGCAACCCTTGGACCTCCCCCGGAACGCAGGCTGTACTTTTTACCATCAATGATGGTGAATACGGCAAAATGAAAGTTTCAATAGATCCAGAAGACAACACCTTCGGACAAGCTCATTACCGATACTACGTCACTACCAATGGGCTCACTATGCTCGACTCCGTTGACCTCGTTGTCGACTACCTTGCAACAGTTAAGCCCGCTGTCAAAGAAGAAATCAGCATTACAGTTTCTCCAAACCCAAGCACAGAATACGTCAATATTCAGTTTACTGGCGTGGAGCAAATGCAACTCAAAATGGTAGATGCCTTAGGCAATGTCATTACCCGCGAACTCCTCACTTCTAACCGCAAAATCAACGTGAGCGACCTCAATAGTGGAATTTACTTTCTCGTATTTGAAGCGCCTGGTTCCAAGAGCATTACGCGTAAATTGGTTGTCAGACACTAATGTCCAAGCGCAAACCCAAAACACCCGCAGCTCAAGCTCCTAGAAAAAAAGCAGGCATTACCACCTTGGTGATGCGCATCTTCGAACAAAACCCTGGCGTTGAGCTTACGCATAAACAAGTTTGTACCCTACTCGATGCGCGCGATGCGCGTGCGCGTCAAGTCGTTTTCGATTCTTTGAGCGTATTAAGCAACAAAAAAGCTGTTCAACGCATCAACCACCACACCTATAAACTAGCCGGAGAAACGACCTTATTAGAAGGGACCATTTCCATTACCCAGCGCGGTGCCGGTTTTGTAACCGTTCAAGGTTATGAAAAAGATATCTACATCGGGCCTTCTAATGTGGGGCAAGCACTCCACGGAGATACCGTCAAGGTGCGGGTATTCAAGCAAGGTGCTAAGCGAGACGAAGGTGCTGTTACAGAAGTTACGGAGCGCGATCGCATTCAATTTGTTGGCACCATTCAAATTCGCAACAACGATGCACTGATGGTTCCCGACAACGCGCGCTCAGGTGTAGAAATCAAAATACCTCTCGACAAACTTAATGGTGCGCTCCATGGCGAGAAAGCACTTGTCAAGATTACCGTTTGGCCAAAAAGTGCCGAAAGGCCTTATGGCGAAGTCTTGGTGCGCTTGGGTAAATCTGGTAGCAACGAAACTGAAATGTTGTCTATCCTTTATAACCAAGGCATCAACCCTGTTTTCCCAGATGCGGTTATGGCCGAGGCAGAACTCATTGGAATAGACCTCGATCCAAAAGAAGTAGCACAAAGACGCGACTTCAGACCCATTCTTACTTTTACAATCGACCCCTTCGATGCCAAAGACTTCGACGATGCCATTTCTTATCAAGAATTAGAAAATGGTCACTTTGAAGTTGGTGTGCACATCGCAGACGTCAGTCATTACGTTCGGCCAGGTTCGGCCATGGACCAAGAAGCACTCTTGCGCTCCAATTCAGTCTATCTCGTAGATCGCGTGATTCCCATGCTTCCAGAACAGCTCAGCAACCTCGCATGCTCACTCAGGCCTCACGAAGACAAATTTGCCTTTTCTGCGGTATTTGAACTCGACGACACCGGCAAAATTTACAAAGAGTGGTATGGAAAAAGCGTCATTCACTCAGACCGTCGCTATACCTACGAAGAAGCGCAAGAAATTTTAGAAGGAACCCCCGGTGACCACGACACCATTCTTCGCAAAATAGACGCTTTGGCCAAAATATACCGCAACCAACGCCTCAAAAATGGCGCGCTGAGCATAGAATCAGAAGAAATGCGCTTTAAGCTAGACAACGAAGGAAATCCTAGTGGCGTTGTCATCAAAACTTCCAAAGACGCACACAAACTCATTGAAGAATTCATGCTACTCGCCAACCGCAAAGTGACCGAGTACCTCTCTCCAAAAAAGAAAGGGCAAGAGAACTTCCCCATGATTTACCGTGTCCACGATGTTCCGGACCCTTCCAAAATGGAACTCTTTGCAGTCTTTATCGAAAAATTTGGCCACAAAGTAGACATCAACGATCCGCTCAATATTGCTAAAAACCTCAATGCTCTCTTTGAAGAAATTCGCAGTGAAAACGAGTTCTCATTAGTGCAGTCCATGGCCATCCGCTCTATGGCCAAAGCAAGCTACGACACCCAAAATATCGGGCACTACGGTTTGGCTTTCAAACATTACTCGCATTTTACATCTCCAATCAGGCGCTACGCCGATTTAGTGGTGCATCGCATACTTCAAGAAGAACTCACCACCAAAAAACACAAATATGGCGGTGAATTAGGTGCAATCTGCCAGCGCATTTCTAAAAACGAACGCAAAGCAGCAGAAGCTGAGAGAGAGTCTACTAAATTCTTCCAATCACTTTATGCCATGGAATTTGTGGGCGAAGTATTCGAGGGTACAATTTCAGGAATTGCAGAACACGGTATGTTTGTTCGGATGGATGAAAACTATTGCGAAGGGATGGTTCCAATGATGGCAATACCAGGAGACCGTTTCTACTTTGATCAAGAAAAGTTTCAGCTAGTTGGTTCCAAAACCAAAAAGACCTATCAATTCGGAGACCGCGTCAAGGTACGCATCGACCAAGTGAGCACTAAAAAAAGACAAATAGATCTAGAGTTGGTTGTCTCTTAAGACCTTGCTTTTAATACAAGAAATTGTTGTAAGGATACCTGACCTTAAAGATAGCTTTCACTTCTTTGTACAATACGTCTTTGAGCTCTTCAACATTTTCTTTGTCGGTGGCAGAAATAAAAACACATTTGGTTTTACCCATTTTTGACATCCAGGACTTCTTGAGTGAATCTAGTGTGCGAATGTCTTCTTCAGGCTCGTTGAGGTCTGCGAGTGGAGGTTGATAGGCATCAATTTTATTGAAAACGATAATAGTTGGTTTCTCGGTGTTATCGATTTCATTGAGCGTTTCATTGACTACTTCAAAATGCTCCTCAAAATTGGGATGAGCGATATCCAAAACATGTATAAGTAAATCCGCCTCACGAACCTCATCAAGTGTAGACTTGAAAGATTCCATCAGCTGCTGGGGTAATTTACGGATGAAACCAACGGTGTCGGTCAACAATAGGGGCATGTTGTCAATGACTACCTTGCGCACAGTGGTGTCGAGCGTAGCAAAAAGTTTGTTTTCTGCAAACACATCTGATTTGGAGAGCAGGTTCATGATAGTGCTCTTGCCAACGTTGGTATAACCCACAAGCGCCACTCGAACAAGTTGCCCACGGTTACTGCGTTGAACAGTCATTTGTTTGTCGATCTCGCGCAAGCGTTCTTTCATGAGTGCAATGCGCTGTTGGATGATGCGTCGGTCGGTCTCGATTTGAGATTCACCCGGCCCACGCAAGCCAATTCCTCCTTTTTGACGTTCCAAGTGCGTCCACATTCGGGTAAGACGCGGTAGCATATACTGTAATTGCGCCAGCTCCACTTGGGTTTTGGCGTGGAAACTGCGCGCCCTACTGGCAAAAATATCGAGTATTAAGATGGTTCTGTCGAGGACCTTGCATTCGAGTTCGCGCTCGATATTGCGCAACTGGGAGGGGCTGAGTTCGTCGTCAAAAATAATCAGTTCGATGTCGAGCGCCTTCATGTACTGCTTGATTTCTTCTAGCTTTCCAGTGCCGACGTAAGTGCGCGGATTCGGATAGGGCAGTTTTTGAAAAAACTTCTCGACGGTGATGGCGCCGGCTGTTTCGGCTAAGAATTCAAGTTCATCGAGGTGTTCTTGAGCCACCTCTTCAGAAGTTTCGGAGGTGATGACACCCACGAGTACACAGCGTTCTTCAACGGCATCTACGGTGACGTGTCCTTGCATTATTTACGGAGTGCTTTGATGTGACTGAGCACAAGTTGGATATTGGTATCGGTTTCTAACAAAGCTTTCATTGGTGGCATTGCGCCTTTTCCATTTGTGATGAGCTGGCGTATTTTTTGATCGGATAACTTGGATATGCTCAGGTCTTTGGCGCCGCTTGAGCCCAGCTTGCCATCCTCGCCATGGCATTGCGCGCAGTGCATGGTATATAAACTAGCGCCCTGTTCAGCAGGCGTTTGTTGCGAGATTTCTTTGGTGTTTTCTGAGCCAGTCTGACAAGAAAAAAACAAAAGAAACAAAGGAAAAAGTTGGAATCTTTTTAGAACCATCCTGCTCCTAATTCTGTGCGGAAAGGCCATGGAATGAATGCCAATACTAAGATGAGTGCAAGTACATACCACACTTTGATCGCTTTAAATTTGGCGGCTGCATCAGCACCTTTTTTAGATTTGCTGTGGCCGATGGTGATGGCGATGATGGCCAATAACATCCCGGCCAAATGCTCCATTCCGTAAAAACGATACTGAGCGATCTTCATCCAGCCTTCTACAAATTTTACTTTATCAGAAGAAAAATAGAGGATCAAGCCCAACAATAATTGGGTATGAAAAGTAATCATGGTAAAGAGGTTGACCAAACGGTGCTTCTTTTCGTAATCTTTAGCTGTAAAGGCATTGAAAATAGCCAAAAGCAACATGAGTAGAGCGATCCAACGCAATCCGGAGTGTGCAGAAATCAGAGCTTGCATATGATATAATTTAAGGGGTTATTAATCGTTGAGTTTAAGGACAGCCAAGAAAGCTTCTTGCGGAACTTCTACACGGCCCACTTGGCGCATGCGTTTTTTACCTGCCTTTTGTTTTTCGAGCAATTTGCGTTTACGACTGATGTCACCACCGTAACATTTGGCAGTAACGTCTTTGCGCAAGGCTTTGATGGTCTCGCGGGCAATTACTTTTGCGCCAATTGCTGCTTGAATAGGGATTTCGAATTGCTGACGCGGGATGAGCTCGCGCAATTTTACACAGATTTTTTTACCTAGATCAAAGGCATTGCTGCGGTGAACCAACGCAGAAAGCGCATCGACCTGCTCGCCATTGAGCAGTAGGTCCATTTTGACCAAATCAGACTCTTTGTAGCCAATAGGATGGTAATCAAAAGAAGCGTATCCGCGAGACACCGACTTGAGGCGATCGTAGAAATCAAATACAATTTCAGCAAGTGGCATTTCGAAAGTGATCTCGACGCGATCTTGGGTTAGGTATACTTGGTTTTGCAACTCGCCACGCTTCTCAATGCAAAGTGTCATGATTGCACCTACATATTCAGTTTTGGTAATGACTTGTGCTTTGATGTATGGCTCTTCGATGCGGTCCATACCCGACGGGTCTGGCAATTCGGAAGGGTTGTTGACAATAAAAACTTCGTCTGGGTCTTTTTTCATGTAAGACTTGTACGAAACGTTCGGAACCGTTGTAATGACGGTCATGTTGAACTCGCGTTCTAGGCGTTCTTGGATGATTTCCATGTGGAGCATTCCCAAGAAGCCACAGCGAAAACCAAAGCCAAGGGCTGCAGATGATTCGGGTTCGAAAACCAAAGAAGAGTCATTGAGCTGTAGTTTTTCCATTGAATAACGCAACTCTTCGTAGTCTTCGGTGTCTACGGGATAAATGCCCGCGAATACCATTGGCTTGACGTCTTCAAAACCTTTAATAGGTACCTCACAAGGGTTATCAGAGGCCGTGATGGTGTCACCTACTTTGACTTCATTAGCGGCCTTGATGCCCGAAATGATGTAGCCGACATCGCCAGCGCGCACTTCATTTTTAGGAGAGAGGTCCATTTTGAGGATGCCGATTTCGTCGGCGTTGTAGTCGCGGCCAGTATTTAAAAATCGGACCTTTTGACCTTTTTTTAGGACGCCGTTCTTGACGCGATAGTAAGCGATAATGCCGCGAAACGGATTGAAGACGGAGTCAAAAATCATGGCTTGTAAAGGAGCCGACTCATCGCCTTTTGGCGCCGGAATGCGATTGACAACCGCTTCCAAAATTTTGTCTACACCTAGACCTGTTTTACCCGATGCTTGAATGATGTCTTCGATATCGCAACCGATGAGCTCCATGATTTGATCGGAAACTTCTTCTGGCATGGCGCCCGGTAAATCCATCTTGTTGAGGATCGGAATAATTTCGAGGTCGTGCTCAAGAGCGAGGTATAAGTTTGAAATTGTTTGTGCTTCAATTCCTTGAGAGGCGTCGACAATTAACAATGCGCCTTCGCACGCAGCAATAGAACGGGAAACTTCGTAAGAGAAATCGACGTGTCCGGGGGTATCAATAAGGTTGAGGATGTAATCTTGACCCTCGTGCTTGTAGCTCATTTGAATGGCATGAGACTTAATCGTGATGCCGCGCTCGCGCTCGAGATCCATGTCGTCGAGGGCTTGAGCTTGCATCTCGCGATCGGAGATGGTGCCAGTGGTTTGGAGTAAGCGATCTGCTAAGGTGCTTTTACCGTGGTCAATGTGGGCAATAATACAAAAATTGCGGATGTGCTTCATAGGTTGCAAAAATACGGAATCTAAGCCACATAACAAGGCGTAAATTATAGGGTTCTGTCCGTAAATCTGCTGATGTTCGTTTCGGAATGTAGGGGTTTGTTTTCGAGCATATGTGCAACTAGTTCTCGTGCTAAAGTTGGCGCCATCATATAGCCCTTTGTGCCCAAGCCATTGAAAATATAAACACCTCGGTAAATTGGGTGCTGGCCCATCAGTGGTCTTCGGTCTAAAACAGTTGGCCTGACGCCCGCTGTTTGCGCTACTACAACTGGTTCATAAGACCCAAGTGACGCTAAATTTTGCAGCAATAACACTTTACCTGCTTCGGTCACATGAAGTGTCGAGTTGTTGAATTCATATGTTGCGCCAACGCGAAAACGGCCCTCCCCGTAAGGCAAGACAAAACACTTTCTGTTCAGCGACTCCAAATCACTAATTTGATCACTTTCAATCAAGAGCGTTTGTCCCTTGGTTTGTTGCAACGGCAAATAGGAGAAAGTTTGCTCTTCTTTCTGACGATAGCCCATGCAAAAAACCACAAAGTCATAAGTTTCGCCGGCATATTTTCGGAGCTTTGGTTCCCACAAATTGGAAGAAAACTCCTCTTGCACCAAAAGACCTCGTTGTTTGAAATAAGATATGTGCTGACCCACCCACTTTTCAGCATCTACCCAAAAAGCATTTTGAACACGGCCACTGCCAAAAGTATTGAGCGCTGCAGTGTGCGCAAGGTCAGAAGCCGTTAATTTTGCTAAATAAGGTGCATAGGCCTCCTCTTCGGACCTACTCTGCCAGCTTTCTCGCTCTTCGTTTGAAGAAAAAAAGCGGCGAATTACGATGGGATGATAAAAATGCGTTTGGAGCTCTCGCTCTATTTCTTGATAAAAAGCTTGCGCTTCTGGTAGAAATTCATCGAGGCGCCAAGATTTATTCATGCGGCGAAAAACCATTGGATTGACCATTCCAGCAGCCACAGCGCTAGAATTATTACTTCCTTGATCCACTATTTTTACCTCAATGCCGCTAGAAAGCAAGCGGTGAGCCAAGCAAGTGCCCGCCAAGCCGGCACCAAAAATGAGTGCTTTTTTTGCCATAATCTATTTCGTGAAAGCGAAACTAAGCAAACTAATTTGAACATTGGGGTCTGTTGCTTTGATTGCCCGTGCCAAAGACTCCAAAGTTGCTCCCGTTGTGATCACGTCATCGACAATTAAAACATGATGATAGCCATTGAATTGCGCTGTGGCGCGAAACATATTTTGAACGTTTTCCCAGCGGCCAAAACGGTCGTTTGTGGTCTGGCTCAAGGTGTGTTTTCGTTTCTGAACAGTACTCTTTAAAAGGGGAACGCCCCAATGTTTAGAAAGCCCTCGAGCTAATAATTCACTCTGATTGTAGCCTCTTGCAAACTTCTTCTTAGGATGAATCGGTACCGGAATAATCGCATCTACCTTACTGATCGGATGAGCAGTTAGCGCGGTAGCCATGTGCGCTCCCAAATAAATACCGAGCGGGGCTTTAAAGTCGTATTTGAGGGCCCGGATCAAAGACTGACTCACGCTTCCTTTTCCATAAAAATACAGCGCACAAGTATGTTCAATTTTTACGCGACTCCAAAACAATTGATCGAGTTTAGTAGGGCCTTTTTGCAGTTCAAAATAGGTGCGTTCCAAGCCTTCCCAACACATCCAACAGAGATAGCGCTCTTGTGCAATCAGTTCTTTATTGCAATGCAAACAAACATTTGTAAAAACCAAATGACCCAAGCCATCTGAATAATTTTTGAGGACCAAACCTAGTCGTTGAATATATGTTGCCATAGCGCGCGAAGATTTAACAATTCAATGTTCAAAAGTGACTTTTCATTTTTAAACTATTCCAACGTGAATGTGTTAACTTTATTGAGGTTTCCTTTCATACAAAAATTATCCTTTCGCACGCACAATTTTCTTCGGAAAAATTATCAAAACACAACCAAAAACCATGTGAATATCTTTCTTGGGCATGTTGAAATCCGCTGAAGGGTTTGTCCATGAAAGGTTTGCGGTTTTTGGTGTTGAAAACCGCAAGTAAATGTTAATTTCTTTAATTGATTTGAGCCTGAATTTTAACAAATTTTGTAACCCTGATTTATTTTAAAATCTGCAACCCGAAAAGCCATGACAAAAACACTACACGAACCGATTCTTGAAGAAAATAAAAGCCGCTTCGTACTGTTTCCGATCCAACACGACGACATTTGGAGCTTTTACAAAAAAGCCGAGGCGAGTTTTTGGACTGCAGAAGAAATTGACCTCTCGCCAGACCTCATCGATTGGGAAAACAAACTCAACGACGACGAGCGTCATTTCGTCAAACACGTTCTTGCCTTTTTTGCAGCGTCTGACGGCATTGTGAACGAAAACTTAGCTGAGCACTTTCTCAATGAAGTACAATACACCGAAGCTAAATTTTTCTACGGCTTTCAGGTAACAATGGAAAACATCCACTCCGAAACCTATTCGTTACTCATCGACACCTACATCAAAGACACGCAAGAAAAAAATTACCTTTTCAATGCCATCGACACCGTAGATTGCGTCCGTAAAAAAGCGGATTGGGCACTTCGTTGGATAGATAAAGGATCTTACGCCGAGCGCTTAGTAGCATTTGCTGCGGTAGAAGGCATCTTCTTTTCTGGCTCATTTTGCTCTATTTTCTGGCTCAAAAAGCGCGGCTTGATGCCAGGTCTTTCTTTCTCTAACGAACTCATTTCTAGAGACGAAGGCCTCCACTGCGACTTCGCTTGCTTGCTTTACACCAAGCACTTAGTGAATAAATTATCTAAAGAAAAAGTAGAAGAAATCATCACCAATGCTGTTGAAATCGAAAAGGAATTCGTCACAGATGCCCTACCGGTTAAACTCATCGGCATGAACAGCGACCTCATGGGTCAGTACATCGAATTCGTTGCAGACCGCCTATTGGTAGAACTCGGCAACGAGCGTGTTTACAACGCCACCAACCCTTTCGATTTCATGGACATGATTTCCATTCAAGGTAAAACCAACTTCTTTGAAAAGCGCGTTGGTGAATACCAAAAAGCAGGTGTACTCGCCGGCAAAGAAAACCAAGGCTTTAGTCTTGATGAAGATTTTTAACCAACCTAAACTATAAAATATAAGGAGCATATGTACGTTGTTAAAAGAGACGGTAAACAAGAGGCCGTCAAATTCGATAAAATCACAGCCCGCATCGTCAAGATGTGTTACGGCCTAGATTCATTAGTTTCACCAGAGATTGTTGCCATGAAAGTCATTGAAGGACTTTTTGATGGTGTTACTACTGCTGAACTAGATAACCTCGCAGCAGAGGTTGCTGCTGCCAAAACCATCGATCATCCAGATTACGCGCTGTTGGCATCTCGTATTGCGGTATCTAACCTGCACAAAGAGACCAAAAAGACTTTCTCCGAAGTCATGCACGATCTTTACCACTACGTTGATTCCAAGACAAACGAATCTGCATCGCTCCTTGCAGACGACGTCTATGAAATCATCATGGCCAACAAAGAGGCACTAGACTCCAGCATTATCTACGACCGCGACTTCCGCTACGATTACTTTGGCTTCAAGACCCTGACACGCTCCTACCTCATGCGCTTGAATGGCAAAATTGCTGAACGTCCGCAACAAATGCTCATGCGCGTTGCCGTCGGTATTCACAAAGACGACATCCAAGCTGCCATCAAAACTTATAACTTAATGTCAGAAGGCTGGTTTACACACGCCACGCCAACACTTTTCAATTCAGGCACACCAAAACCACAAATGTCTTCTTGTTTCTTGCTCACCATGAAAGAAGATAGCATTAGCGGTATCTACGACACCCTCAAGTCTTGTGCGCAAATTTCGCAATCAGCTGGCGGAATCGGTTTGTCTATCCACGACATTCGCGCAACGGGTTCATACATCAAAGGCACTAACGGCGCATCTAACGGAATTGTCCCGATGCTTCGTGTGTTCAACGACACCGCTCGCTACGTAGACCAAGGTGGGGGCAAAAGAAAAGGGTCATTTGCCATTTACATTGAGCCATGGCATGCCGACGTCTTTGACTTCCTAGATCTCAAGAAAAACCACGGTAAAGAAGAACAACGCGCTCGCGACCTCTTCTACGCACTCTGGATTCCAGATCTTTTCATGAAACGCGTTAAAGAAAATGGCGACTGGACCCTCATGTGTCCGCACGAATGCCCAGGTCTTTCCGACACGCACAGCGCTGAATTCGAAGCACTTTACACCAAATACGAGCAAGCCGGAAAAGGCCGCAAAACCATTAAAGCACAAGATCTTTGGTTCAAGATCCTCGAGTCGCAAATCGAGACCGGTACCCCATACATGCTTTACAAAGATGCCGCTAACGCTAAATCTAATCAGCAAAACCTCGGAACCATTAAGTCTTCCAACTTATGTACTGAAATCATCGAGTACACCGCTCCAGACGAAGTTGCTGTATGTAACTTGGCATCATTGGCGCTTCCAAAATTCGTTACTGAAGAAGGCACCTTTGACCACGACAAACTTTTCGAAGTTACTTACCAAGCGACCGTCAACCTCAACCGCATCATCGACAACAATTTCTATCCTGTAGAAGAAGCCCGTAACTCCAACATGCGCCACCGTCCAATCGGTTTAGGTGTTCAAGGTTTGGCAGACGCCTTCATTATGCTTGGGTTCCCATTTGAGTCTGAAGAAGCGCGCGCACTCAACCGCGAAGTATTTGAAACCATTTACTTTGCTTCCATGACCGCATCTAAAGACCTTGCAAAGGTAGAAGGCCCTTACCAATCCATTGCAGGTTCTCCAGTTTCAAAAGGTGTATTCCAGTTCGATATGTGGGGCGTGACGCCAACCAACCGTTGGGAATGGGATCTACTCAAAGAAGAAGTCAAACAACACGGCGTTCGCAATTCGCTCTTATTGGCGCCAATGCCAACAGCCTCTACAGCTCAAATTCTTGGCAATAACGAATGTTTTGAGCCTTATACTTCGAACATTTACACGCGTCGCGTATTGTCTGGCGAATTCATCATCGTCAACAAACACCTCCTCAAAGACCTCGTTAAAGAAGGTTTATGGAACAAAGACATGCGTCAAAAAATCATGGCTGCAAACGGATCAGTACAGAACATCCAAGAAGTACCTCAGCGCCTGAAAGACCTCTACAAAACGGCTTGGGAAATTTCCCAAAAAGCCATCATCGAGCAAGCTGCTGACCGCGGAGCCTATATCTGCCAGAGCCAATCACTCAACATCTTCATGGAAAATGCCAACTTCGGCAAACTCACTTCCATGCACTTCTACGGTTGGGAAAAAGGTCTCAAAACAGGCATGTACTACTTGCGCACCAAAGCGGCAACCGATGCGATCAAATTCACAGTTGACAAAACAGTTACTGAAGAACCTAAAGCAGCAAAAATCGTTGAAGACCAACAAGCGGCTATCGCTTGCTCACTTGACGACCCAGAAGGTTGTGAAATGTGTTCCGGATAGAAGCGGCGCTAGCCGGTTATATGTGGAACGTAAATTCATGAACGAAGTGAACTAAATGTGTTCCGGATAGAAGCGGCGTTAGCCGGTTATATGTGGAACGTAAATTCATGAACGTAGTGAACTAAATGTGTTCCGGATAGAAGCGGCGCTAGCCGGTTATATGTGGAACGTAAATTCATGAACGTAGTGAACTAAATGTGTTCCGGATTTTATAAAAAGGCTCGCATTTTGCGGGCCTTTTTAATTATACCCCTTACCTTTGCACTTTCAAATCAATATGACAGTTCAAAAACCAATTCAACGCGCGCTCATTTCGGTATTTTACAAAGATGGCCTGGCTCCAATCGTCGAAAAATTGCATGCCCATAATGTAGAAATTTTATCCACTGGCGGCACACTCGCCTTTATTCAAGAAATGGGAATTCCCGTTACCGCCGTTGAAGATGTTACACAATTCCCAGAAATTCTCGGCGGTCGCGTCAAAACGCTTCACCCAGCTATTTTTGGCGGCATCCTCAATCGACGCGATTTCGCGCCAGATCAAGCACACATGGCCGAACACGAACTCTCTTCAATTGATTTAGTTATTGTGGATTTATATCCGTTTGAACAAACTGTTTCATCGGGCGCAAGCCATGAAGATATCATTGAAAAAATCGATATTGGTGGTATTTCACTCATCAGAGCTGCAGCCAAAAACTACAACGACGTCGTCATTATTCCGAGTGTGAAGCAATACGCAAGTTTATTAGATCTACTCAACAACCAAGGCGCACAAACCACATTAGCGCAACGCCACGCTTTTGCTGCCGAAGCTTTTCATGTGTCTTCTCACTATGACACCATGATTCATCAGTATTTTATGAATCAGAACAGTGCTTATTTAAAAATAAGCGAAGAACAGCAAAGCCCCTTGCGTTATGGTGAAAATCCACATCAAAAAGGAGTTTTCTTCGGAGACCTCGATGCATTATTTACCAAGTTGCACGGCAAAGAGCTCTCTTACAACAACTTACTAGACGTTGATGCCGCAGTTCGCCTCATGCAAGAATTCAAAAACGACGGCCCAACATTTGCCATTCTCAAGCACAACAACGCTTGCGGACTCTCAACGCGTTCTACCCTCAAAGAGGCCTATGAAGCCGCACTTGCTGCCGACCCTGTAAGTGCATTTGGCGGCATCCTCATTGCCAACAAAGAAATCGATTTAGCTACGGCAACGCTCGTTAACGATTTATTTTGCGAAGTACTTATTGCGCCAGCCTACAACTCCGAAGCTATTACATTACTACAGTCAAAGAAAAACCGCATTATCCTCATTCAAAATGAAGTTGAATTACCTCAAACTTTGGTGAGAAGCGCCCTCAACGGTTACCTCGTTCAAGATGCCGATATGGCGAGCGAAGGCCCTGAGCACTTAGTTGTCAAAACAGTACTTGCGCCTAGCGAACAAGAAATTCAAGATTTACTTTTTGCCAATAAATTGGTCAAGCACACCAAATCCAACACCATCATTTTAGCAAAAGACGGTCAGCTTCTCGCTAGCGGAACAGGCCAAACTTCGCGCGTTGATGCGCTCAAACAAGCCATTCACAAAGCGAAGAGCTTTGGTTTCGACCTCAATGGTGCTGCAATGGCGAGCGATGCATTTTTCCCCTTCCCAGACTGTGTAGAAATCGCTCATTTAGAAGGCATTAACGCTGTCATTCAACCAGGCGGATCCGTCAAAGATGAACTTTCTATCACTTATTGCGATGCAAATCAGATGAAAATGGTCTTCACAGGAGTGCGCCATTTCAAACATTAAAAAATAAAATGAAAGTTTTTTACAAAACCACGCTATAAACGTAACCTTTCAACATATTCTTCGAATAAGAAGAAATTACAAAAACCAATAAGCGCTTAAAATGGGCCTTTTTAACTTTCTTACACAGGAAATTGCCATTGACCTCGGTACGGCAAATACCCTGATTATTTGGAACGACAAAGTTGTCGTCGACGAACCTTCAATTGTAGCCAAAGATATCCAAACAGGTAAGGTGGTTGCCATTGGAAGAAAGGCGCAACAAATGCATGGCAAGACACACAAACTCATCGAAACCGTGCGTCCGCTCAAAGACGGCGTAATTGCCGACTTCCAAAGTGCCGAACAAATGATCAAAGGAATGATCAAAATGATCAATCCAGGTCGAAGCTTATTTAATCCATCCCTCCGCATGGTGATTTGTATCCCATCGGGTATCACAGAAGTTGAAAAACGCGCGGTACAAGATTCAGCAGAGCACGCCGGAGCCAAAGAAGTTTACCTCATCCACGAACCAATGGCAGCTGCAATTGGTATCGGTATCGACGTAGAAGAACCAATGGGCAACATGATCATCGACATAGGTGGCGGTACGTCAGAAATTGCCGTTATTGCCCTTGGTGGTATCGTTTGTGATAAATCTATCCGCATTGCCGGCGACGACTTCACTAACGACATCGAAGAATACATGCGTCGTCAGCACAATATCTTGGTCGGAGAACGCACTGCAGAGCAAATTAAAATTGAAGTGGGCGCGGCCTTGCCAGAACTCGAAAATCCACCTGCCGATTTCGCTGTCCGCGGACGCGACCTCATGACCGGTATTCCTAAAGAAATCATGGTTTCTTACCAAGAAATCGCCCACGCACTTGACAAAACTATTTCTAAAATCGAAGAAGCTATTTTAAGTGCGCTCGAAATGACACCCCCTGAGTTATCTGCCGATATTTACAAAACAGGTATTTACCTCGCGGGTGGTGGTTCTATGCTACGCGGTCTAGACAAACGTATTCAGGCCAAAACCAAATTGCCTGTTCATATCGCCGAAGATCCGCTCAGAGCAGTAGCTCGCGGCACTAGCATTGCACTCAAGAACATCGACAAATACCCATTCTTAATGGGCCGTTAATCGGCGTTTGCGCCTTCGAGGGCGTTTTCAATTTCTTGCTTGTATTTGTTCACGAGTTCGGTATACGCCGGTCCTGTTGCCGGTCCGCTAAATCCGGTATGAATCGCAATGATTTTTCCTTGCTCATCCACTAAAATAGAGGTCGGAAAACTCATGATGCCGTTCAACATCGGGAAATATGCCGCTGCGGCCTCTTTGCTAGAGGTGCCTGCTAGGTAAACCGGATAATTCACCTGCAAATCTTTCACGAATCGCTTCAAGCGACTCCTTTGTTTTTTGGTATCGGTCCCGACCTCAAACCCAAGCGCAATAATTTCTAAGCCTTGCTTACCATAAGCAGCATGTAACTCTTTCAATAGATTGGCTTCATCTATGCAATTTGGGCACCATGTTCCCATGATCTGAATCAGCGTCACTTGTCCGTTTTTCGCTAAATCTAGATTCGTTTTTCTTCCGTTCAATTTGCTCAAGTTGTTGAGCACCACCCTTTCATCTCGTTTGATCAAATAGGTCAGTTCTGCTTCATCTCTGAGTTGGACTGTTTCGTCTTTCATTGCTTTAAAAGCCGTGCTTGACTTTCCACCACTATAAAAGACGCCTTCCATTTCGTTATCGCCTTTGAGTGTTGCTTCAACTACAAAAGCCCAATAGCCCGTGTAGGTTTGTAAGTGTAATTGATTACCAGAAACATAGCCGTGTAAAAAACGGTAATCGCCGGTTTCACTTAAAAAACTACCGTAAACAAAATTGCCCCGCTCTTGCTGAAAGACACCTACCAATACTTCTTCATTTGCAGTACCTGGTTGAAAAACAACCTTCCAGCGACCTGTTAAGTCAAAAGGGATAGACGCCGCAGTTGAATTGGGCAAAGTTCGTAAGCCTGGATACAAGTGAACAGGGTAGCGAACCGGAACTTTTTTATTGTAATTGACCCACCAACCGCGGGCTTCAGAAAAATCTTCGTTAAATGCAATGCGCCATTCGGCGTCTTGGGCAGGGAATTGATAGATAAGGGTATCGCCTATCCGTTTTTTTACGGACAACTGATATTCTTCTTTTCCATTGAAAATGATAATTAGGCCTTTCTCATTGATCGAAGAAAAAGCTGCTGTAACATTTATTTGCAAGCGATCATTGAGTTGTATTTCTGCAATATATGGGAAAAGTGCACTATTAGGTCGGGACGCAAAATTGTCTTGGGTATGACCTAGAAAACCATTCAAAAAAGTAAATAAGATTCCAAAAATAGCGTTACGCATAGGTTGAAAGATTGCGGGGTTGAGCCGCTAAATTAAAAGAAATAAACTATCTTGCTTTGCGCATGCAACTTTTTCAAATTAAAATACGTCAGTGCTAAGGAGTCATGGAGGAACAAGAACTCATACAAGATTGTATTGCTGCTCGTCCGAAGGCTCAAAAAGCGTTGTTTGACATTTATGCCCCCAAGCTTTACGTCGTGTGTTTGCGTTACATGAAAGACCAAATGCGTGCACAAGACGTCTTGCAAGATACCTTCGTTAAAATTTTTGCCCACATTGGCAATTATAAATCGGAGGGTGCTTTTGAAGGTTGGCTCAAAAAAATTGCAGTCAACACCTGCCTTGACCAACTCCGAAAAGATAAAAAATTGCTCACAGATGTCTCTTTAGACGACGTCTCGCACAAATTAGCACACCAAGACTACAGCGCGGAAAAACTCATGGCCGACGACCTGCTCAAATTAGTTCAGGCGCTGCCAGATGGTTACCGCACTGTCTTCAACCTTTTTGCTATTGAAGGCTACTCTCACCAAGAAATTGCGCAACAACTCAGCATCTCTGAAAGTACCTCCAAAACACAATACTTGCGCGCAAGGGCCTATTTGAAAGACCGCATTGAAAACATAGATTAATATGACTGAAAAAGACCAAATAAAAGAACTATTTGCCAAAGGCCTCCAGGACCACCAAGTCCAGGTAGACCCGGCATTGTGGTCTTCTATTTCTTCGTCCATTGGTACCGGTGCAGCCAAAACAGGGCTTGGCCTATTTGCCAAAACACTCATTGGTGTTGCCACAGCAACAGTTGTTGTAGGCGCAGTATATCTATCGTTTGAAACAAAAAAGCAAGAAGTCAAAAAACAGCAAGAAGTCAAAAAGCAAGTAGTTAAAACACCTCAAGAAACCAGCAAGTCAAAAGAAGACAAAAAAATCAGTCCAGCAGAACCAACAAAACCAACTATCCAAACTTTGCACTACGATCCTTTGCCGATCGGATGTTTTCCTATAATTGATGACACTGAGTTTGGAATTCCTGATTTTGACGCGCAACCTTATTCGGGAACTAATACGGTAGCGCAAGCATTCACATCAGCGATCGAACCGCATGTTATTCCAGTTGTAAATCCAACTCAAAGCCAATTAGTTCAACAAATTGCTACGTCTTCTCAAATTGCCCCAATACAAGAAGCGCAAGCAAAAAAGACAACGCCAATCTCATTACCCAATATTTTTACTCCGAATGGAGACGGACAAAACGAAAAATTACAAATAGATTGGGGTAGTCACTCCATTGAAGATTTCAGCATCGTTGTACTAGACGCAAAAAACAACGTCGTTTTTAAAAGCGACAGACCTGATTTCGAATGGGATGGTACAGATTTAGGAGGCGAAAAACTGCCTCGTGCCCACTACATCTACTTTGTCTCAGCGCTTCTCAATGGCCAAAAATGGCAGCAATCGAGCAGCTTACAAATTCAATACTAAAATAATTGTGTAAATTGGCAGATGCCCTTTATCTATTGCATCACCAACGGAAACAAAAAAATCAGCCCAAGTAATCAGCGTATTTTAGCTGAATTGAAGGAGCTATTCCGCGACGAATTTCAAATTTACAAGAGCTCAGATGGCGCTGCAGCTATTCAACAAATTCATACGTTAAAACACACTTGCACCCACCTGATAGGCGTAGGAGGCGACGGAACCTTTAATGTGCTTGTCAATGGAGTTTGTACGCATCCAGACGCCAACTTTCAGCCCATTCTAGGTGTCCTTCCAAATGGAACTGGCAACGATTTTTACCGCTCCGCTGGCTTCCAAACCACCGACGGTTTTTGTGAAAAAATCCAAAGTAATGCCTTTCAACTATTTGACATCGGGCGCGTTCAAACGGAAGCAGAAACACGCTATTTCGCCAACATTACCGATATTGGTTTTGGGGGCGCGGTTGTGCTGGAGCTGCAAAATTTCCGCAAGCAGTTCGGGCCGAATTTCTCTTACGGATTAGCGATCATCAAAACCTTTTTGAAATACAAGCGCCCTCAAGTTGAACTCACCACTCCCGACTACAGATACGACGGTGAATTATTGCTCGCCGCCTTCTGTAATGGGAGTATTTTTGGCGATGGTTTATACATCCATCCAGGTGCTCAAATCGACGACGGACAACTCAAGCTCACACTTTTAGGCAAAGTTTCTTTATTTGATTATGTCAAAAATGTGCTGCGGGTGAAGCGCGGTAAAAAAATCAAGCATCCGGAGGCGCATTACTTAAATATCTCTTACCCCGTTCAATTGAAATCTAATGCTGGCGTCTTGCATGCCGAAACAGATGGCGAATATATCAGCGGCCAAGCATTCACAATAGATTTAGATGTGCGCAAGTTAAGGCTGCTTCCCATTCAGAAGCGCTAGATTGCTTATCTTTGGAAAACGATGAAAAAAAGCATCATCATTACGGCAGGTGGCATAGGGAAACGCATGGAAAGCGACATTCCCAAACAATTTTTATTACTGGGTTCCAAGCCAGTTTTGATCCACGCGCTTGAGCGTTTTTTCGAATTCGACCCTGCTGCGCAACTCATCGTTACCCTCCCCAAAGACTGGACCGCTCACTGGAAAGAGCTCTTGAACAAATACGACACCCATATTCCGCACGAATTAATAGATGGTGGCAACGAAAGATTCCACTCTATTCAAAATGCCCTCGCTATCTGCACAGGTGAACAAATTGCCATTCACGATGGCGTAAGGCCGCTAGTCAGTATGGAGACCATCGCGCGCTGTTTTGAGGGCCTAAACAATTCGAAAGCCGTTGTACCTGTGCTGAATTTAAAAGATTCGCTGCGCATGGGAAATCTAACAAAATCAGAAAGTGTAGATAGATCAAAGTATTATCTTGTGCATACACCACAATGTTTTGAGGCAAGTACCCTGCAAAAAGCTTATTTACAAGGATACCAAGCGCACTTTACAGACGACGCCAGTGTTGTTGAGGCCATTGGAGTAAGCCCACTTTTGGTCATGAGCAACGAAGAAAATATGAAAATCACGAGCCCCACAGATTTAAAAATCCTCAACGCACTTTTACAACCATGAATTTAGTTGCTCCGCCTTCGCTACAGTCTGGCGACCTCGTTTATTTGTGCGCGCCAGCCAAAGCCATTGAAGAACACTATATAATTGAAGCTGAAAATTGGTTGCAAAGCATTGGTCTTCGCGCAATGAGAAGTCTAAATTTAACGGGCCGACACCATTATTTTTCAGGAACTGAACTCGAGCGCTTAGCGGATTTACAAGCAGGTCTTGATCATCCGCAAGCCAAAGCGGTATGGTGTGTAAGGGGTGGATATGGCTGCGTTCAAATTTTAGATGGTTTGCAATGGGCACAGTTTATCCGCGAGCCTAAATGGCTCATTGGCTTCTCAGATATTTGTGTGCTGCACCATAAAATTCAATCGCTAGGTTTTCAGAGTATCCATGGCACCATGGCGTTGAATATCGAAAAAAATAGTGCCGAAGCTAAAGCACGCCTAAGCGAGATACTTTATGGAGAAAAAGCATCTTTTGACTTTGAACCCAAACCATTCAATCAACTAGGAAAGGCAAGTGGCACTTTGGTTGGCGGAAACTTGAGTATCATTTACAGCATGCTAGCGACACCAGAACGCTATCCATTCAATGACGCGATTTTATTTATTGAAGACCTCGCAGAACACCTTTACCATATTGACCGCATGTTCCATGCGCTCCAAAAAAGTGGCGCATTAGCGCAAATTAATGGGCTCATTGTAGGTGGCATGACCGATTTAGAAGACACCGATGTGCCGTTTGGAAAAACCATAGAAGCACTCATCTTGACGCATTTCAAGTACCGAAAAATCCCAATTTGCTTTGATTTCCCCGCGGGGCATATCGACGATAATCAAGCATTGGCACTGGGCGCTGAGGTCCAATTAGAAGTGAATAGCGAGCAAGTTGTTTTGAGCTATCTATAATCGTTCTAAATAGCCCGAATTATCCGATTATCTTGGCAACTTTTGTTACACTTAAATGTTGTTAACTTAAATTTGCAACACTACAAATGAAAGATTCTTATGAGTAACTCAGTATTATTTAAATCTTCTATCGGTAAGAAGGTCTTTATGGCCCTCACCGGTCTTTTCTTGTGTACGTTTTTGGTTGGCCACCTAGCTGGCAACCTCCAACTGATCCTTAAAACAGGCGAAGAAGGCCGTAGGGCATTCAACGAATACGCCTATTTCATGGGCCACAACCTCTTCATCAAAATTCTTTCTTACGTCACCTACGCGGCTATCTTGATTCACGTGATTGACGGAATAGCGCTCACTATTCAAAACCGCAAGGCGCGTCCGGTGCGTTATGCTTACAGCAAGCCAGGTGCAAACTCTAGCTCTGCGAGTCGCAGCATGGCAATCTTAGGAACGCTTATCTTGGTTTTCTTGGCCACACACATGGCCAACTTCTGGTGGCAAATGAAAGTCAAAGAAGCTGTTCCACTTCATACCTACAAACTCGAAATGGACAACCCAATGATGGGCGCTACCAACGCTGAGCTATACTATACACATGTTCCGGGTATTCAGCCCATTCCAAAAGACGGCAAAAACATCATTGAAAAAGGCACCGACCTTTACATCAAAGGCACGAACGTAAAAGTGGCAGAAGGCTACCGCGACCTCCACACCTTAGTCATGGACTTCTTCAGCAAGAGCAAAAACGAAGGCGCTCTTTTTGCTGTGCTCTTTTACTTGATCTCCATGATTGTCTTGGCTTACCATCTCTTGCATGGTTTCCAAAGTGCCTTCCAATCATTGGGCATCAATCATCCAAAATACACCCCACTGATCAAAATTATCGGAACTGCCTTTGCTGTTGTTGTTCCGTTTTTGTTTGCGATCATTCCCGTTATTATTTACATGAACCACTAGGAATCAGGCTATGTCAACACTAAATTCGCGCATTCCAGAGGGTCCAATTTCAGAAAAATGGACCAACCACAAAAACCACATGAAGTTGGTTGCACCGAACAACCGTCCCAAAATCGATGTCATCGTTGTTGGAACAGGTTTGGCCGGCGCATCTGCAGCAGCCTCACTTGGCGAGATGGGCTATAACGTTAAGGCGTTTTGCTTCCAAGATTCTCCGCGTAGAGCACACTCTATTGCAGCCCAAGGTGGTATCAATGCAGCTAAAAACTACCAAAACGACGGCGACTCGATTTACCGCCTTTTCTACGACACCATCAAAGGTGGTGACTACCGTGCACGCGAAGCAAACGTCTACCGTTTGGCCGAAGTGTCTGGTAACATCATTGACCAATGCGTAGCGCAAGGTGTACCATTTGCACGTGAATACGGTGGCTTGCTAGACAACCGTTCTTTCGGCGGTACGCAAGTTCAGCGCACCTTTTACGCAGCCGGACAAACTGGCCAACAACTTTTACTTGGTGCATATTCAGCACTCTCTCGCCAAATTGGCTTAGGGCGTGTCAAAATGTACCACCGTCACGAAATGATGGACCTCGTTAAAGTAGACGGGAAAGCGCGCGGCATCATCGCCAGAAACCTCGTTACAGGTGAACTAGAGCGTCATTCAGCTCACGCCGTTGTAATTGCCTCAGGTGGTTACGGAAACGTTTACTTCCTCTCGACAAACGCCATGGGAAGCAACGTGTCTGCAGCTTGGAAAGTTCACAAGAAAGGCGCACATTTTGCAAATCCTTGTTTCGTACAAATTCACCCTACCTGTATTCCAGTTCACGGCACCAACCAGTCCAAACTCACACTCATGTCTGAGTCTTTGCGCAACTCTGGTCGTATTTGGGTACCTAAGAAAAAAGAAGATGCTGAAGCCATTCGCGAAGGCCGTTTGAAGCCAACGCAAATTGCCGAAGAAGACCGCGACTACTTCCTAGAAAGACGCTACCCTGCTTTTGGAAACCTCGTTCCACGCGACGTCGCATCGAGAGCAGCAAAAGAAAGATGTGATGAAGGTTTTGGCATAGAAGCCAACGATACCAACGAAGGTGTTTATCTCGACTTCGCTACAGAAATTCGCAATAAAGGTCGCCAATCTGCTTTTGCACAAGGAGACCACAACCCTACAGAAGAAAAAATCATTGCACTCGGTAAAAAATGGATCGAGGAGAAATATGGTAACCTCTTTCAGATGTACCAAAAAATCACCGACGACAACCCTTACGAGACCCCAATGAAAATTTACCCTGCCGTTCACTACACTATGGGTGGCGTGTGGGTAGATTACAACCTCCAAAGTAGCATCGAAGGTTGCTTCGTTACGGGTGAGGCAAACTTCTCCGATCACGGTGCTAACCGCCTTGGCGCATCTGCACTTATGCAAGGTTTAGCCGATGGTTATTTTGTTTTGCCTTACACAATTTCTGACTACCTCGCCAATGACATCCGCACAGGTAAAATTGCTACAGATAGCCCTGAATTCGAACAAGCTGAGGCAGAAGTTCAAGCGAGTATCGAGCGTTTCCTTCAAAACAAAGGCACAAAATCTGTGGATCACTTTCACAAACGCCTTGGTCTCATTATGTGGAACAAAGTGGGTATGGCACGCAACGAAGCGGGCTTAAAAGAAGCCATCGAAGAAATTGCTGCTTTGCGCGAAGAGTTCTACAAAGACGTCTTTGTACCTGGCGATGCCAATGAAATGAATCCTGAGCTAGACAAAGCCATGCGCGTTGCAGACTTTATCGAACTTGGTCAGCTCATGGCTGTAGATGCCTTGCACAGACTAGAGTCTTGTGGTGGTCATTTCCGCGAAGAATACCAAGATAGCGAAGGAGAGACTCTTCGCGACGACGACAATTTCAAATACGTTGCTGCTTGGGAATACCAAGACGGCGATGCCAAAAAAGCGGCGCTTCACAAAGAAGCCCTCAATTACGAGTTCATTAAAATTGCAGCACGCAACTATAAATAATAGATATGGCTTCAAAATTTATCAATATTACGCTCAAAATCTGGAGACAAAAGAATACCAATGCAAAAGGTGGTATTGAAACCTACAGCCTTGCTAACGTCTCTACAGATAGTTCGTTTTTAGAAATGCTTGATCAGCTCAATGAGCAGCTCATCAACGAACAAAAAGAACCTGTAGCTTTCGATCACGATTGTCGTGAAGGTATTTGCGGTATGTGCTCCCTATATATCAACGGACGCGCACACGGCCCTGAAACTGGCACTACTACCTGTCAACTACACATGCGTAGTTTTACGGACGGAGACACCATCTATGTAGAGCCTTGGAGATCGCGTGCTTTCCCAATTGTAAAAGACCTCGTCGTTGACCGCTCTGCTTTTGACCGTATTCAGCAAGCAGGTGGTTTTGTTTCTGTAAATACATCAGGTCGTACAATGGATGCCAATGCTATTCCTATTCCAAAACACGACGCAGATAAAGCTTTCGAAGCTGCTGCATGTATTGGTTGTGGTGCGTGTGTTGCTACCTGTAAGAACGGCTCCGCCATGTTGTTTGTAGGTGCTAAAGTTTCACAATACGCCTTATTGCCACAAGGAAAAGTAGAAGCCCAAGACCGCGTAATCAATATGGTCCGTCAGATGGACGAAGAAGGTTTTGGTAACTGTACCAACACCGGCGCATGTGAGGTAGAATGTCCTAAAGGCATTTCCTTAGAAAATATTGCGCGCATGAACCGCGAGTTCTTGAGCGCGTCGCTTACTGCAGACAAATAAAAAATCATCATACAACAAAAAGGGCGGTCAAAAATGACCGCCCTTTTTTATTGCTATATAAACTGAAATTACTTCAGCTGTTGTCCTTCTTTGTTGTACCAGCCTTGGTTATCTTTGATTTCTACTGGCACGTTGGATTGATCGCTCAAGCGCTTTTGGGTGCGCATCCAGAAATAAAAGCCAAAAAAGCCAAGAAGAATAAGTGCTGTATTAAAGTAGTTCTGTACAAATTCAAAAAAGCCAAAAGACCATTGAAATGCATCACCAATTTTGTATACGAAGTCTGTCCAAGTCATGTGTAGTTCTTTTATAGAGCAAATGTACTACAAATTTTAATAAATCAAGTACCGACTTAAATTTCTCCCATCAAAGCAAGCGTTTCTTTTGCTGCTGCCTGCTCAGCTTCTTTCTTAGAAAAACCCTTGCCTTTTCCGTAGCTAGAGCGATTGATTTGCACACTCATTTCATAAACAGCTTTGCCATCAATGAATTGCTCCGACAATAGGACAAATTCAAGATTTAGTTTTTTGCGCTGGCACCAAATAAAAAGTGTCGATTTGAAGTCAAGTTCTTCTTCTAGTACCTTATTGAGATTGAGGTGCTTTCTAAAAACTGTGTTTTTAAGTACGCTTTGCGTAGTTATAAACCCGCCATCAAGGTAAATAGCACCGATTAGCGCTTCGAAAGCATTGCCTTCAAGACCGGCTAAATTGATGCTCCTGCCCTGACTATAGATGAGGTGCTTGCGAATGCCCATGCGCTCGCCAATCGCTGCTAACGACTTTCGGTTAACTATTTTTGATTTGATTTTGGTAAGCTGACCTTCATCGAGGTCAGGGTATTTTTCATACACAAATGACGCAACCACTGCATCTAGAATTGAATCACCTAAAAACTCTAACCTTTCGTTGGCTGCTAATAGATGTTGGTCCGAAAGAGAACTTTTGTGCGTTAACGCTTGAATGAAAAATGATACATTTTGGGGTTTGTATCCAAATTGAGCTAGAACAAAACGAATGACATCGAGCTCTTCGTTTGTTTTCTTCTTCTTAAAAAGAGGAATTTTGAGCAATTTATGCTTTAAATTTCTTGACAATGATGGAGGTATTGTGACCTCCAAAACCAAAGGTATTTGACAATGCAATATTTACAGTGCGTGCCTGTGGTTTATGAAAAGTAAAGTTGAGCTTTGGATCGAGTTCTGGATCGTCGGTAAAGTGATTGATGGTTGGAGGAACCATATCGTTTTGAACCGCAAGAACACAAGCCACAGCCTCGATGGCTCCAGCTGCACCTAAAAGGTGGCCAGTCATAGATTTGGTGGAACTGATGTTCAGTTTATAGGCGTGTTCGCCAAAAACGTGCTGAATAGCTTTTACTTCGGCGATATCGCCAAGTGGTGTAGAAGTACCGTGCACATTGACGTAGTCAATTTGTGAAGGATCGATTTCGGCGTCTTCGAGTGCTGCAAGCATGGTGTTGCGGGCGCCAAGACCTTCTGGGTGTGGTGCTGTCATGTGATAGGCGTCGCCAGACATGCCACCGCCGATTACCTCCGCATAAATTTTTGCGCCGCGTTTGATGGCGTGCTCGTATTCTTCAAGGATAAGGCAGCCTGAACCTTCGCCAAGGACAAATCCATCGCGGTCGAGGTCGAACGGACGAGATGCAGTCTCTGGAGAGTCGTTGCGGGTGGAAAGCGCTTTTAAAGCGTTGAAACCTCCCATGCCCATTTCGTTGACACCAGCTTCAGAACCACCAGTAACGATGGCATCGGCTTTGCCTAAACGAATAAGGTTGAAAGCGTCAATAATTGCGTTGGTTGCAGAAGCACAAGCTGATACACATACGTAGTTAGGACCACGCAAACCATATTTGATTGAAATATGACCAGCAGCGATATCGGCAATCATTTTAGGAATAAAAAATGGGTTGAAACGGGGCGTGCCGTCACCACCAAAATATTCCCTGGCTTCTTCTTGGAAAGTTTTAAGGCCTCCAACACCTGAGCCCCAAATTACACCGATACGGTCTAGGTTGGGGTCGGACTCAAGCAGAGCAGAGTCTGCCATAGCTTCCGTGGCGGTAACTATGGCATACTGCGAAAATTGATCAAGCTTGCGTCCTTCCTTTTTGTCCATGTGGTCTTCCACATTGAAGTCTTTCAATTCACAGGCGAACTGTGTTTTGAAAAGAGCAGCATCAAATTGTTTGATGGGAGCGGCACCACTTTTGCCCGCCATTAAGCCATCCCAGTATTCTTGTACTGTATTGCCTATTGGCGTAAGTGCACCAAGACCTGTTACAACAACTCTTTTTAATTGCATACCCGTAAACTAAAAGGAATAGTGGGAATTATTAAACGTTCGCTTCGATGTAAGCAATAGCGTCACCAACGGTTTGGATACCTTCTGCTTTATCGTCTGGAATTGAAATGTTGAATTGTTTCTCGAATTCCATGATTAACTCAACTGTGTCAAGTGAATCGGCACCCAAGTCATTTGTGAAGCTCGCTTCGTTAGTTACTTCACTTTCTTCAACATTCAGTTTATCAACGATGATCGCGATAACTTTAGCTTTGATATCAGACATTTTTTAAAATTTAAAGGTTTCAGCTTGCAAAGAAAAAAACTATCGACCAATAAACAAAACTTATCCCGATTTAATTTATCAACACTTGGCATCTCAAAGCCAAGGAATCCTAGACTATGCTTAACTTTGTCGTCGAAATGCGAGAACAATTAATTCTATTTATTTCCGGTGGAGGCAGCAACGCGCGTCAAATTATCAACTATTTCAATGATAATGAACGAGTTAATGTAGTTGGGGTGCTTTCTAGTAAGCCCAATTCCGAAATGGAATCATTTTGCAATGTTCAATGCATTCCTTTCTATAATTTACTCGGAAAAGATTTTTCAGCTTACCTTCAACTTTGCCAAGAACTCGGTGCCAACTGGGTTGTTTTAGCTGGTTTCCTGAAAAAAATACCAATGGAGTTCATTGCGGCTTTTCCGGACAAAATCATCAATATTCACCCTTCTCTGCTTCCTAACTACGGAGGCGCCGGCATGTATGGGCAAAATGTTCATCGTGCGGTTAGTGCAGCAAACGAAGCTTTCAGCGGCATTAGTATTCATTTGGTGAATGAAGAATTTGACAAAGGAAAGCTCCTTTTTCAGCACGCGGTGCTCTTGCCAAAAAACGCAAACGCACAGCAGGTTGAGCAAGAAGTCAGGTCTTTAGAACAAGTATTTTTCGCAAAAGACCTCGAAACGTATGTTTCGCACTTTATAAAATAGCCTGCTCTAAAAATTGCGCAAAACGCAAACAATCTTCGTAAGAATTATAAAGTGGTGCCGGCGCAATGCGGATCACGTTCGGCTCTCTCCAATCTGCAATTACCCCGAGGTCGGTTAGGCGGTCGAAAAGCTGGCGGCCCTGCCCTTTGGCTAAAATAGACAGCTGCGCCCCACGAGCACTTGGGTCTTTTGGGGTAATGATTTCAAATGAGCAGCGGTCTTTGTTTCTTTCGGAAACATCTTCAATAAGGTAAGCAAGAAAAGCCGTGAGTTGATCGCGCTTCTGACCAATGCGTTCCATACCAGCTTCTTCAAAAATTTCGAGCGAAGCTAAATGCGCAGCCATGCCCAATACAGGCGCATTACTCAATTGCCAACCTTCAGCGCCCTCAATAGGGTCAAAACCAGGTTCCATCTGAAAACGCACCGCTTTGTTGTGGCCCCACCATCCTGCAAATCGCGGTAAAGATTTATTGTGGGCATGTTTTTCATGCACAAAGAGACCCGAAACACCTCCTGGAGATGAATTCAAGTATTTATAACCGCACCATGCCGCAAAATCGACATTCCAATCATGCAGGGCTAAATTGACGTTTCCGGCAGCATGAGCAAGATCAAAACCGACCACTGCACCAACTGCATGGCCAGCCGCTGTAATTTTTTGTAGATCAAAATACTGACCCGTATAATAATTGACACCTCCGATCATGACCAACGCAAGCTCGTCTCCGAGTTCGGCAATGCGCAGAAGGATGTCTTCTTCTCTAATAAGGTGCTCACCAGGTCTTGGACCAACTTCTACGAGCGTTTCAGCGGGTAGTCCATGAAATGCAACTTGTGAGGCCAATGCATATTGATCGCTCGGAAAAGCTTTTTCTTCACAAAGAATTTTGACGCGCTTTCCAACGGGTCGGTAAAATGACACCATTAAAAGGTGCAAGTTAGTGGTGAGCGAGTGGGTAACAACAACTTCTATTGGCAGCGCACCTACAATTTTAGCGGCCATTTGTGTCAAGTTTTCATGGTAAGAAAACCACGGTCTTTTAGCTAAAAAATGACCCTCAACTCCAAACTTTGACCAGGCCTCTAATTCTTCCTGTACATAATCTGCAGCTGTGACGGGTTGTAAGCCCAGTGAATTACCAGTAAAATAAACTGGGTTTGGATGGTGAAAAGTCGGAAAATGAAAGCGCGTTCTGAAAGTTGCTAACGGGTCTTTTTGATCTAATTCTTGGGCGAATTTTAGGGTGTTTTCAAATTTCATATGCGCGGCTTTATTCGTAACTTTATGGCCACAAATATACATAAGAATGAAGACTCCCTCTCCTATCGACCGCAGCCGTTCAGCAGAATTATTCGAAGCAGCCAAAGGATATTTTCCTGGTGGCGTCAATTCTCCGGTGCGCGCTTTTAAGTCTGTAGGTGGTACGCCGCTTTTTATCGCTAAAGGCGATGGCGCCCAAATTTGGGACGAAGACGGCAACCAATTCACCGATTTTTGCTGCAGTTGGGGCCCGCTCATTCACGGTCATAACCATCCTTATGTATTTGAAAAAATTGTCGCTACACTTCAAAATGGGGCAAGTTTCGGAGCGCCAACCCGCAAAGAAAACGAACTAGCCGCATTTATGCTCGAGCGCCTGCCGTTTATCGATAAAATTCGTTTCACCAGCTCCGGAACGGAGGCCGTCATGAGCGCGTTGCGTTTGGCGCGTGGGGCTACTGGCAAAAATAAAATCTTGAAATTTGAAGGCTGCTACCATGGTCACGTAGATGCTTTGTTGGTGCAGGCCGGAAGCGGATTAGTCACCTTTGGCACCTCATCGAGCGCCGGTGTGCCTGAAGCATTTGCCAACGAAACGCTCGTTTTGCCGCTCAACGACGCCGCTGCGCTTACCGCCTGCTTTGAGGCGCAGCACCACGACCTCGCTGCAGTCATTATTGAGCCTATACCGGCCAACAACGGCTTGTTGCTCCAAGACCTCACGTTTTTAAACCTTTTGCGCTCACTCTGTACTAAATATGGCGTATTGCTCATTTTTGATGAAGTGATTTCCGGTTTCAGGGTAGCCTTTGGCGGCGCAGCAGAACTTTACGGCATTACACCCGATATGGTCACCTATGGTAAAATTATCGGTGGCGGCTTGCCCGTGGGTGCCTACGGAGCTCGTAAAGAAATTATGTCGTATGTATCGCCAGAAGGCCCTGTATATCAAGCTGGAACGCTTTCTGGAAATCCCGTTGCAATGGCAGCTGGCCTTGCCCAACTCGAGTTGTGTGCAGCGGAGGGCTTTTATACGCAGCAAGCAAAACGCACCCAAACATTCGTAGACAACATCAATAAATTTGCCTTAGCACAAGGCTACCCTATGGAACTCGTTTGTGTGGGTTCTATTTTCTGGTTCTCCTTCAATGGCAAAAAACGCATTACAGCTGCAAATCAAATTGCCAGCGACATGTCCGCATTTAATTTCATGCACCATTATCTATTGAATGTGGGGGTGTATTTTGGACCGAGCGGATATGAAGTCGGGTTTGTGTCTTCGGCACATACCGATGCACAACTCGACCACGCAGCAGTACAAATCAAAGCGGCACTTGCAGCTTTCTATCAAAAGTAATCCCTAGCTTTAGCTCGTGAATTTAGTAACTGGTGCCACCGGACTTCTCGGAAGTCACGTCTTAATCGAACTTGCAAAGCGCGATGAACCCATCCGTGCGGCATACCGTAGCGATACTAAAAAAGCGGCTGTAGAACTACTTTTTCATTTTTATTTGAAAGAAAATGCCAGTAAAAAATGGCAACAAATTGAATGGGTTCGCGCAGATTTACGCGATATCGACGACTTAAAAAACCTTGTGAAAGGCAGCACAACTATTTATCATTGTGCGGCGTTGGTGTCATTTTTTAAAGCTGATTTTGAAGCCTGTATTCAGCAAAACCGTTACGTTACAGCCAATTTGGTCGATTTAGCAACCCAATACGGCGTTCAACACTTCTGTCATGTGAGTTCTACGGCGGCAATTGGCGGCAAAGAAGCGCTAGTCAGTGAAAAAAGCAAATGGCAAGAAGGTGCGCAGCACAGCGGTTATGGAATTTCAAAATTAATGGCCGAAAAAGAAGTTTGGCGAGGCATTGAAGAAGGCCTTACGGCAGTGATCGTGAATCCGTGTGTCATTCTTGGGCCAGCCGCACCCGGTAGCCCTTCGTTACAAATGCTCGACACCGCCAAAAAAGGCTTGAAATTTTATACTAGTGGCGCAAACGCTGTTGTAGACGCCCGAGATGTAGCCTGGACCATGGCCGAATTAGTGGCTAAAGGTGTGGTGCGCGAACGGTTTTTAGTCGTTGGACCACAGCAGACCTTTCGAGAATTATTTAGTGTTTTTGCCCGTAGTCTAGGGAAAACCCCTCCAAATATCAAAGCGCCCAAAACGCTTACTTTGTTTTTTGCAGCCTTCCATGAACTATGGTGTCATTTAAGTGGCAAAAGAAATGGCCTCACCATTGAAACCGCCCGTTCGTCAAACGAAGTATTGCGCTATGACCGCAACAAAATCGAAAAAGAATTGTCTTTTAAATACACTCCGCTGCAAGACATCATCAGCAACATGATCGCCGGGCAGGCATTTATTGAAAAAAACACAACAACTTGAGTCGAAAGCTGATCATTTTCATTGGGATTTTCTATCTCGTTGGTCTTGTAGGCATGTCTATTGGCCCCTTCAAGTCCTTTTTTGTAGGGCTCTCCTTTTTTCACTTGCTACTTTCTTTTGGTGTGCTGCTCTTGGGCAGAAAAAAATATGGTTCCCATTTTTGGCTCTTTTTAGGTTTGGCGTTTATCACAGGAATGACTGTCGAATGGATTGGCGTACACACTGGTTTTCTTTTTGGCGACTATCATTACGGTAGTGTTTTAGGGCCAAAATTAGCTGGAGTACCCCTCATCATTGGCGTCAATTGGGCCATGCTCAGTGTGGTCAGTGCAGCGCTGCTCTCTTCTTTGAAACTTGCGTTTCGGCTAGAATTAATTTTGGCCGCAATCCTCATGGTTTTTCTTGATTTTTTGATGGAGCCCGTAGCCGTCAAGCTTGGTTTTTGGTATTGGAAAGGCGGCGTCATTCCGAACTTTAACTATGTCTGTTGGTTCTTGATTGCTGTGCTGCTCCAATTTGTTTATCGCAAATGGCGCCTCAACGAGACAAACAATGTGGCGGTGGCGCTGTTTATATACATGACCATCTTTTTTACTTTTTTAAATTTTCGCTTATGATGTGGTGGGGACCGGTTGTTACACTCGCAACTTTCTTCGGAATGGAATTTATGGCGTGGGCAACGCACAAATACGTCATGCACGGTATCATGTGGTATTTCCACAAGGATCATCACCAGGTCGAACCCGGTTTTTTTGAAAAAAACGACGTCTTCTTTCTCATTTACGCCATCCCTTCCTGGCTCTGTATTATGCTCGGCCTCATGAATCAAACCTACTTCCCTGTCTGGATTGGTTTTGGTATTGCCGCTTATGGTTTGGCCTATTTTCTGATCCACGACGTCTATATCCACCGCCGCTTCAAATGGCTCCGCGACATCGAGCACCCTTACTTTTATGCCATACGCAGAGCCCACAAAATGCATCACAAACATTTAGGTAAAGAACACGGAGAGTGCTTCGGTATGCTCTTAGTTCCTTTTCGCTTTTACATCGATAGCCGCAAGCAATTCAAAAAACAACAAAACGCATGAGTCTTTACGGCTGGGTCATTTTACTGTCTTTTGCAGGTCCTTTTGCGCTCAGTTTTGATCAAAAGGTTGCTTTCTATAAGGAATGGCGCTTTGTTTTTGTAGCCGCGCTGACGGTTGCAGTTCCATTTCTGATCTGGGATGAACTTTTTACCCAATGGGGCGTCTGGGGTTTCAATCCCGACTACCTATTAAAGATTTATCTTGGCCATTTGCCGCTCGAAGAAGTCTTGTTTTTTGTGGTCATTCCCTACAATTTCATTTTCATATTAAAAGTGATTCAAGCCTACTTTCCGAACCGGAACAAACGCTCCTTTTCGGCATGGTTTGCTATGGCTTTCCTATTCACCGCTGCCATTTGGTTGCTCCTTTACAGCGCTAATTATTATACGTCGCTCGCCTGCTTTTTAAGTGTAGTACTCACCGCGCTGCTGGGCAAGAAGGCCTGGTACCAAGATTTCATGTGGGCTTATTTGCTCTGCCTGATTCCATTTTTTATTGTGAATGGCATCCTGACTGGCGCTACAACCCCTGAGCCAATTGTATGGTACAGTGAAGCTCACATCATTGGCTTGCGCATGATCAGCATTCCTTTTGAAGACCTATACTACAACTACGCATTGCTCTTGCCACTGACTTGGATCTATATTTCTTTAAAAAATCGCAAGGAAAATGCGTTTAGTGTTTTGAAAAATTAAAAAAATAATTAACTTTGTCGCCCCTAGCAAAGCAAAGGCCGAGTAATGATGGGAATTTCAAGCGAGAATAGCTCAGTTGGTAGAGCACGACCTTGCCAAGGTCGGGGTCGCGGGTTCGAATCCCGTTTCTCGCTCTTTTGAGCTCGAGTGGTGGAATCGGTAGACACGCCGGACTTAAAATCCTGT